>Ga0233435_1002513_pt1 | contig 15269 bp, 12 predicted proteins | sample SI_122_August201_3_FD_182735 | JGI IMG/M metagenome (GOLD analysis project Ga0233435, IMG submission 182735) | Seawater microbial communities from Saanich Inlet, British Columbia, Canada - SI_122_August2016_135_MG | ecosystem: Environmental > Aquatic > Marine > Inlet | place: Canada: British... | reverse complement strand
GGCGGGTGTCTTCGCGGATTTTACGTAAAATTTGTGAATGGGAAATTTGTGGAACTAGGTTGCCGAGATGCAAAAATATCTTGAGTAACCATTGCTCAACTTGCGGAAAAAAACGGGGAATGCCGTGATGCTGAAGCAGATAGCGGAATTGATCAACCACGCGACTTGGATTTCCGGAGCGGAAACTTTGATCAACCAAATGCATCACTACCGTTTTGTCTGACGGATGATTGAGCAAACGACGCATCATCTGCTGTTGTTTTAGTTCATCTTTGCTACGGAGAGTGTTGGCGCGGTTTTGCCATTTTTCTGCGAGGGCGAGGGTTGTTTGTAGAATTTCCGGGAGATCCGTTTTTTTCATGGAAGTTATGCCTGATGAACTCGCAAAAAAGTCAAAATAACACACTCGTTTGTCATTCCCGCGAAAACAGGAATTCATTATTTCCGATACTTACATGTTCCTGGATTCCCACTTTCGCAGGAATGACAACTTTTCACGACTGCATCATGCTTAAACTTTCCTTATTTTTTTACAAACAGAGAACGCTCAAGTGAATGTTTGAATGGAAGATCAGTCCGATTCGCATTGCAAAACGTTGATCCACGGAATCGGAATACGCCCAATAATTATTGTTTCAGCCGATTAACAATTTTCCAGGCAGTTGGAAGCAGCAACACGGCCATTGCGATTTTCAGTAAGTCGCCCCCAATAAATGGATAAAGCCCATACTCCAGCACAGGTTTATCCCAACCGATCAGTGCGCCCAACCATAAAAGTCCTGGAGCATAAAGCAAAACATTACCCACCAACAGCGCAACTAATAATTTAAAATAACTGCGGTCAAATCCACGTTCCGCAAACCATCCACAAGCGGTTGCCGCCAGCAAAAATCCTACAAGGTAACCTGCAGTTGGTCCCATGAAAACAATCATTCCACCTTTTCCACCGGAAAATACCGGTAAACCAAGCGCACCCTCAAGTAAATAAAGAGCAACTGTGATTCCACCTAAACGCCAGCCGTATGTCAAACCAATCAAAAAAACCGCAAAAGTTTGCAGAGTCATCGGTACCGGAAAAAGCGGTAATGAAATTTGCGTACAGAGGGTGATCAATGCAGAACCCGCCAAAGCCAACAGAGCATAACGCACCGCCCTTTGAATTTTGCTGTCTGCTTCACCCAACAGAAGAGCTGCAGACATGCTTGGATAAGTCATAACTTGAGTATGGGATTTCATATTGTTCCTTTTCTTAAGCTGGATTTGCTATTTATGCATCATTTTTTGAGGTGCTGTGTTACACGGTTTAGAGTCTAACAACAAATTTGTAAAAAGTGAATCGGTTTTTTTGCTTTCATTTTCGAAGCGCTTAAGAATTTATGCGGTAGAAAACAAATAAGACGCTAGTTGTTATCTGCCCATGGATCAAAGTTATTATCTCCAAGAGTAATTTCGATAACTGCCGGGCTGTCCGAATTTAGTGCGGCTTTGAATGTTTTGGCAAAATCCTCATTCTTGCTGACCTTGAAGCCTGTTGCGCCCATGGCTTTTGCTATTGCCGCAAAGTCTATGTTGCCTAGTCCTGTAGCAACAACGCGGCCGGGGAATTCACGGTTTTGATGTCTACGAATTGTACCGAAATTATTATTATTAAAAACAAGTACTACCAAACCTGACAGCTTTAATCTGACCGCAGTTTCGAGTTCACTCATCGTCATGGCAAATCCACCGTCTCCGGCAAAGGCCAGCGCGGGAGCTTGGGGTCTTGCCAGTTTGGCAGCAATGGCAGCAGGTAATGCATAACCCATCGCACCGGTTGTTGGACCAAAAAAAGTACGCGGTTTGTTCCACTTATAATAACGAATCAGCCAACTACCAAAGTCGCCTGCGTCACAGCTAATACTGGCATCATCAGTTAAAATATTCAGGATGTCATAATATACACCTTCAAGATCAATGCTCCCATCTTTATGACCATTCCTGTTGCCGCGCGGAGTGGTCCGTTTTCTATAATGTTTACTCCAGTCTGCTATTTGCTGTTGACGTGGTTTTGAGGGTTTTGCACGCTTTGAGTTTTTCAAAGCTTCTTCAAGCTTGTCTATTGCCTCACCTGCATCGGCTATGAGGGCAAGATCGGCCCCAATCCAACTTCCTCCTGTTTCTTCAGGAGATTGATCAATATGGATCAGCTTTTGTTCAGTTGACGGTGATGAATAACTTAAGGTAGTAAACTCGTCAAGTCTTGTACCAATGGCTATTAACAGGTCTGCGTTCTTCAATGGTTCAGAAAGATCATTGGAAATCGATGACAGATTAAGCCCACCCATATAAAGTGGATGTTTATTAGGAAATGCATCGAATCTTCTCCAAGCCGTAAAAACAGGGATGCCAAGACATTCGGCGAAGCGGATCAGCTTGTCTGTCGCGTTTGCCCGTAATACGCCTTCTCCAGCAACAATACAGGGCCGTTCCGCATCTTCAAGCATGGCAACAGCTTTTGCAATTCCTTTGCTTGATGGAGCAGGAGAACCCTCATTTGAGCTACGCCAAACAGAATGCTGTGCATCTGAACTCCTGTCGATATCCTCCGGTAGACTTATCACCACAGGTCCAGGACGTCCTGAATTTGCAATGTGGAAAGCCTTGTCCACAAGCTCAGCTACTCGATCAGCCCGGTTAAGTTCCACTGCCCACTTGGCAACAGGTCGTGTAAACTCAACGATATCTAATTCCTGAAAAGATTCTCGCTGACGTACATTTGTAGGGACTTGCCCAACGAAAATAACAAGAGGTGTAGAGTCCTGTTTTGCCGTATGAAGTGCAATTGACAAATGCGTCAGGCCCGGTCCACGTGTGACCATACAGACACCTGTTTTAGCAGATGCTTTGGCATACGCTTCGGCCATGATACCGGCGCCTTCTTCATGTCGCGCGGAAACCAAAAGTGGTTTTTCCGATCCGTAAAAAGAGTCCATGGTTGCGAGATAACTCTCACCTGGAACACAAAAAACGAAATCGATTTCACGGATCTTAATCGCCTTAAAAATAGCTTCAGCAACTGTCATTGTTCAGGAAGGCCAAGGTACAGACTCCATATATTGCAGTATTTATTTAGTTGTTGCATGATACAGAGTGCTAATTATTTAAATTGTTGCTTGCATTCAATACGGTTATACCTACCAAATCATTTGCCCGATAATGATAAATATTGCCGTCATCTTCCATCACGCTATCATCTGCACGCTGCGGTTTTTCAAAGGAAATATAAAGTGTGTCCACTTGCTCATCAAAATCAATCCAGACCGAAGGTTGATGCAAATTCAAAATCATCGGAATCATTTTCGGATCTAATTTTACTGTTTCCATACTGATACTCCCCGTTTAACAAATTGTTGAGGTTTTGAGGTTAATAGTGAGGTTATGACAAAACCGTTGTCTTCATCACGATAAATTACAACACATGTTTTTGCGCCTATAATCGTTGAACTATAGTTCCGTAATGCGTAATGTTCACCATTTGGTGTTAGAACAACTTGATCAGGAGAAATTAATGTTTCTAAAAGCAGATCATAATTTCCTGCCATATAATCATGAGACTCCACAATATGCGCCCATCGTTCAGGCGTCAAACGAATATCATGCCCTAAAACTGAATGGCAATGTGAATCCATTGCTTTCTCCTAAATTGTTTAATTAGCACCTTTATGAAAAAAATATAGCATTGGAAAAATAAAATTTCATACTTTCGTCTTTTCAGAATTTTCAACTTTAGCAATCCAAACCTCGAATACTACACTTGGTTTCAGTGTCGGTTCACTTTTTCTCATCAGCCCTGCTTTGCTCTGCGTCAGTTTGATTTGTGTTTTCATCTACCAGATATTTGTTCTCATACGGTACTTCTAAACCTTCTGATTTAGAAAATAAATCCGGACGTTCTGATTTTGATTTTGAATTCTTATTCTTTCTTTCTTTCTTTTTGCTTTTTCGAAGTATTTTCTACTTCACTTGTTTGTGAAATCTCCTCGTTTTCTGGGGTTACCATCTCACGAAGTTTTGTTATCGGCTTTGGTTTCTTATCATTTTCTATTATTTTCTTTTCTTTTCGTTGTCTTCTTTCTTCTCCAGAAACTTTATTGTCCAGTCTTGTGCAACTCTTAGAATATCTTGAATTTCATTGGACATGATAATTTACCTGCTAGAGGGCATGATTAGTTCAAGACTGTGGTTAACAAAACAATTGTTAATTGAATAAAACGGGAGCATACCATCTCTAAGGTCAAAAAACAATTCACAAACACCCGTGTAAAATGCAAAAGAATACTCACAAAAGAAATTAACTATATCATCCATTGAAGAGTTTCTTTATGACAGGAATGATACTTATAATTGTGGAAATAAATCTGGAGCTTTTAACTAACTTTAATGATGAGTTCAGTCACCACAGTGAGTCTTAGCACGCACAACCACGCCAACAAGTTCAGCCTCATGAATTGAATATACAATGCGATCTTTGTATGACAAACGTACTGAATAATAGCCTTCAAGGTCGCCGATTAAAACTTTAGCGCCAAATGGGTTAACGGCAAGACGATTTCGGAGAATATCCTGGAGCTTTGCTTTAAGTTTTGGAGATAATTTTTTTATATCTTTCTGAGCAAGTTTTGTGAAACGGATATGATAACTCACTGTTTCTCACCGAAAACTTCTTCATAAGATAAAGTTTCGCCCTTTTGTTCCTGAAGACGGGACTGCTCAAAGTCTTCTCTAAATCCTGGAGTAGAAAGCAGTGCAAGTGTTTCATTGAGGCTGTCATATTCCTGCTCTGAAATTAAAACCGCTCCGCCTGATCGATGATTGATGCGGAATATTTCATGTTCATCGTTAGTTTTTTTTATCAGCTCAAAAAAGTTTTTTCTTGCGTCTGTTGCCGTCAGTGTAGTCATGATTTCCCCTTTCAATAATTAAGATGTACTGAAAATGGTACTATTGTATTTTTTGTGCGTCAAGTCCTGTTTAAAAAGGATAGCCCACGAAGAAAGTGGTCTCACCGCCTTCTTTTCCAAAACCGCGGTCGATACGGACAATGATGGTATTAAAGATAAATCTTGTTCCTGCACCGTATGAGGAACGCATATTTTTCCACAAGCTGGCTTTATCCGGTGAGACTGTTCCCTGTTCGTAGAAAAAAGCTAACTGAAGTCCGGCGAAGGTTCCTTTTTCCAGAATGAAATTGAAAGCTTCCTGAACTTCATGCACATACCAGCGAAATTCAGCACCCCGGAAATTTGTATAACTGTCATAAAAACGGTTGGTACCGTAGCCACGTAAACGGTTGGTTCCGCCGAGTGAGGTTGCTTTGCCGTTTTCTGCTTCTGCCACCTGCCTTGCATAAAGTTCGTCAAGAATCGCCTGACAGCCGGGCATTAAGACGTTGTCACAGACAAATTGGCTTTGATCAATCGTTCCTTTTTTGATCACTGTTGAAGAGCCAAAAAACTGGTTCAACACTAAAACACCTTTACCTTCTGCTAAAATCGGAATGTATCCGGAAAGGTTGTAATCTTCCTGATAATATTCCGAGTTACCTGCTCTTGAAGAAGGCTGTCCCCATTTTTCGTACTGAAAACGGTAACCGATTCTCGGGTCTCGGCGATTATCCGTATCATCCAGGTAAAGTCCGTAGCGGTAACCTCTCGGACTTTCGATAATTCCGGCATTTTGCGCATTGTAAAAAGTTCCATTCGGATCGACTAAACCATAAGGTGTTACCGAAGCATCGCTGTAAGCATAATAGAACTCCAGCTGATTATCTAAAATATTGACAGAAAGTTCACCACCGGATGCATCCACGTTACTGGCCAGCAAATAATACATACTGTCCGGATCAGAATCTATTCCACGTTCACCTTCAGGCCAACCTGCGTTGCGGATTTTTGTTGAGAACCAGGTGAAGGTAAGATGTTCCGTAAACAGCGGAATATCTAAAATTGAGAGGATATCAATCTGAAAATCATCGTCAAAATATTCCGCTTTTCCTCTAAGACTGATGGCGGTGATGTCAGATTCACTGCCTCCAATTCCTGAAACTGTTCCGCCCAATCCGTAAAAATCCTGAACTCCGGGGATGCTGCCTACCACCGGATAGACAAACCAGGAAATCTCGGATTCAAAAGTTTTACGTCTTTCAAATAAAATGGCGGAAGCCGTAGAAGTCCAGCAAAATAAAAACAGCAGAACAAAGATTCCGCGGCGAAACAGAGGAGTCATTTTTTATACTATGCGTAATTTTCAGTCAGAAGTCATGATAAACTGCGGCATGCCCATACAGTTGTGATAATGAGGACGGTAACGCTCGGTATCATAAAAACGCTCAACGTCAATTTTTTTCTCATATTCAGTGACGACTTCAAAAGGAACGTGATCATAACGGCCGTTTTTCAAACAAACCATTCTACCGCTTTTTCCTTCCATGATCAGATCCATCGCCAGGTTACCGTAGGCCATGGGGACAATTGAGTCTATCGCGTCCGGTTGACCGGAACGTGTCATATAACTCATTCTTTGATTGATGGTGTGAATAGTCTCACCATTGTTGTATTTAGGAGCTCTTGCGGCGATTTCCGCACTAACCATATCACCAATTCCGCCCAGTTTTTTATGACCGTATGCGTCAGTTTCCTGATTAGAAAAAATCATATCCGCGCCTTTAAACATCGCACCCTCTGAAATCAACACAACCGAATAATTACTTTCATTGTCCCGGCGGTCTTTAACGAGTAATTCGGTTAATCTTTCAATATCAAATTCAAATTCCGGAATCACACAACGGTCGGAGGCACCAGCCATTGCCGGAACCAAAGCAGTATAACCGGCGTAACGACCCATCACTTCAATCACCAGAATTCGTTCATGTGAACCCGCACAGGTACGGAGTTGGTGAGTGAATTCGATAGTACGTGTAACACAGGTGCTAAAACCGATGCAATAATCTGTACCCGGAACATCGTTATCCATCGTCTTCGGAATCCCAACACAACGTACACCTGCTTTGTGCAGACGCAGGCCATAACTGAGAGTGTCGTCACCACCGATCGGCACAAGATATTCAATACCCAAGTATTCCAGATTTTTAATGATTTCATCGGTTAAATCATTTTCTTCTGCATTATATTTGTCACGCATATTTTCAGGCACTTTATCCTTTGAGACTTTGCTGGGTTTTGTGCGTGATGTGTGGAGAAATGTTCCACCTGTACGTGCGATTTTCTGCACATTTTTTTCAGTCAGTATCTGGCAGTATTCTTGATCCTCGAGGGGTTTTGTACGGTCAATTTTCATGATACCTTCCCAACCGTTACGCAGACCTACGACTCTGTAACCGTTACGATTTGCGCGGATAGTTGCAGCGCGGATCGCAGGATTCAGTCCCGGAACATCTCCACCGCCGGTTAGAATTGCAATAGTTCCTTTAATCTTTGTTGACATGTTTCTCCTTTTATAAATTTTTTCTATATAACGCTACATACTTTTCTGCAGCTGTTTTCCAGGTAAATCGCTGTTCCATTGCAATCTCGACCATTTGTTGAAAATGTTGCGGACGCTCGGAAAATGTTTTCACTGCCCAGCCGACAGTGTTGCTGACTGCTTCCGAGGTCGGATCATCAAAAATAAATCCGCTGCCTAGTCCGGAACTTTCGTCATACTGCATCACAGTATCCTTCAAGCCTCCGACCTTTCTCACAATCGGCAGAGTTCCATAACGCAAACTGTACATTTGATTCAAACCGCAAGGTTCATAAAGTGACGGCATCAAAAACATATCACTGCCTGCTTCTATCAAATGCGCCAAATCATTGTTGTAACCATTATACCAACCAAGTTTTTTTGGAAACTTCTGTTGCAGTTGATCAAAAGCATTTGCGATCCAAAGTTCCCCGCTGCCAAGCACAATCACCTGTGCGTTCAAACCCATAATTCTCAGCATTGCAGGCATCAGATAATCAAAACCTTTCTGCATAGTTAAGCGGCTGACCATACCGATCAGCGGAACTGATGAAGATTCCGCAAATCCGAAAAGCCGCTGCAGTTCCTGTTTGCACTGCTTTTTTCCTGTTAAATCACCGGAGCTGAAATTCGCGGGCAAATGTGGATCCGTTTCAGGATTCCACTCATCATAATCACAACCATTCAGGATGCCGGAAAAGTTTTCACCTTTACGTAAATATGTATCATACAGCCCGTGACTTCCGAGCGGCGTTTTCATTTCTGCAGCATATCCAGGACTGACAGTATTCACCTGATCGGCAAAGTTAATCCCGCCTTTGAGTAAATTTATGTGACCGTGATCCTCAAACATTTCCAGCACAAAATTTTCCAGCGGAATCCCCAGCGAGTGCCGGAAAATCCCTGGAGCACCGCCTTGATAACCTGCATTGTGAATAGTCAGTACGGAACGGCTTTTGAGAAAGTCCGCATTTTCCAACTGAGCCTGTTTCAGATAAAACGGTACAAGAGCCGTATGCCAATCATTGGAATGAAAAATATCCGGAATCCAGTCCAGTGCACGGCAGGTCTGCAAAACTGCTTTTGAGAAAAAACCAAAACGTGATGCATTGTCCGGATAAGCGTGCAGACCATCATCGTAATATCCATGCCTGAAAAAATGATGTTCGTGTTCAATAAAATAAACCGGAACACTTACTGTTTTACCGGCTACTGTACCCTCAAGATCTTTGTGACGTACCGCACACCAAATTTCCTCATTGCCCATCGGCACGCCCATGGAAGGAACGACCGTGCTGGTTTTATGCTTTTCCGGAATGAGACGATAAAACGGAGTAACAATCCGCACATCATGTCCAAGACTTTTTAAATGTAAAGGCAGGGCACGTGCTACATCAGCCAAACCTCCGCTTTTTGAAAAACCCTCAACTTCAGACGCGGCAAAAATAATACGTAGAGCTTTAGCCAACTGTTGCCCCTTTCGGAATTACAATAACTCCGTTTTCCGTTACATCAAATCTTTTTTTGTCTGCCTCAAGATCATAACCGATTTCAACTTCAGCTGCGATTTGCACGTGTTTATCGATGATGGTTTTCCTGATTTTAGCACCGCGTCCAATTTTAACATTGTTCATGATTACTGAGTGTTCAATATGGGCGAAACTGTGAATACGAACGTTGTAACCGACCACTGAGTTTTCTACCAGTGCACCACTGATAATAGCGCCGGAACTGATCATTGAATTGATAGCGTGACCAGTACGTAAATCACTGAAATGCACAAACTTCGCAGGAGGCAGCGGTGGTATGTAAGTCAGCACAGGCCACCTTTTATTGTAAAGATTAAAATGAGGATGCACACCTACTAAATCCATGTTTGCTTCCCAATATGTATCAAGTGTTCCGACGTCTTTCCAGTAACCCTTTTCTTCTTCTTCGACTCCGGGAATGTAATTTTGACTAAAATCGTAAACAAAAACATTCCCAGCGGGAAACATTTTAGGCAGGATATTTTTGCCAAAATCATGGTCGGAATTTTTATCTTTTGCATCTTTCTTCAATTCATCAACGAGGGGAGCTCTTTCAAAAATATAATTTCCCATTGAAGCAAGCACGTAGTCAGGATTTCCCGGAATTGTTTTTGGTGCACTTTTAGGCTTTTCGACAAAACCGGTCATGCGCCATTCTTCGTCGACTTCGATAATTCCAAAATGATGTGCATCCTGAATTGGTACAGGAATAGCTGCGACTGTGAGTACTGCTTGCCGCTTGCTGTGAAACTTTAACATCTGCCGGACATCCATCCGGTAAATGTGGTCTCCGCCAAAAATACAAACCTGATCAGGATCTTCATCGTCAATCAGGTTCATATTTTGAAAAATTGCATCCGCAGTTCCTTCATACCATTTTTTACCAGTCCGCATTTGCGCTGGAACAGGATCAATAAATTGTTTAACTATTCCTGAAGAAACGCGCCAGCCTTCACGCATATGCTGTAAGAGGGAGTGCGACTTAAACTGGGTAAGGACAAAGATTTTCATAAATCCTGAATTAACGAAATTGCTCAACACAAAATCGATAATACGGTAATTACCGCCAAAAGGAACAGCAGGCTTGGTACGGTCTGATGTCAAAGGTTTCAGGCGGGAACCTTCACCTCCTGCCATGATCATTGTCAACACATTACTCATAAGTATCCTTTTCTATCTTTGCAAATGTTCAGCTTTATGATACTTTTTCACAACAGGCTATTTTGTTCGGCAGCCCGATTTAAATTAATTCTCTCACTATTTTTGTATTAGAACAAGTAAATATGAAAAAAGAATTTCCAGTCAAACAACTCGGTGCCGCACACATTCCATCTTCCCTACCAATAAGTTGCAGTTCAAAACACAAAGATTTTAAATTTGTAGATGACGACAATTGTATTCTTCATGATGTCGCAGTCTCTTCAACAAATGAAAAACAGGCGCCTTATTCTTTTGAACAGGCGGGTCCGCGTGCACACAGTTATTTTGACTCTTCAAAAGTACGTGCGGGGATTGTGACCTGCGGTGGTTTGTGCCCCGGAATAAATAATGTAATACGTACGATTGTGATGCAGTTGCATCATAATTACGGAGTTCAGCGTATCCATGGTTTCCGTTATGGTTTTCAGGGTTTTATTCCAAGTTATCAGCATGACATCATGGACATGACACCGTCAAATGTACGTAATATTCACAACCTCGGCGGCAGTATTCTCTCCAGCTCACGCGGTCCACAGGATCCGGGTGAAATAGTGGACTGTCTGGAACGCAATAATATCCGGATTCTTTTCTGCATCGGAGGTGACGGTACTCTGCACGGCGCACACGCGATTGCGGAAGAAGTAGAACGTCGAAACGAAAAAATGTCAATCATCGGCATTCCAAAAACCATTGATAATGATATACCATACTGCGTTAAAACATTTGGTTTTGAAACTGCTTTTTCAAAAGCGGTTGAAGCTGTTCAGGCTGCTCACTCTGAAGCATATGGATACAACTACGGAGTTGTTATTATTAAATTGATGGGTCGAAATTCAGGCTTCATTGCGGCCAATACCTCACTGGCATGTCCTGATGTGAACTTTGTTTTGATTCCTGAAGTACCGTTTACATTGGAAGGTGAAAAAGGCTTACTGCGTTCGCTGGAACGTGGATTTGAAGCTAAGAAAGAGCAGGGCCGACATCCGCATTCTGTGATCGTAGTTGCAGAAGGTGCAGGTCAGGATTTAATGGAAAATAACGGTGATGAGCGTGATGCGTCCGGAAATATCCGTTTTAAAGACATTGGCTTTTTTCTGAAGGAAAACATCCAGCAATATTTCAAGGGTCGCTATCCGGTCAATCTCAAACTGATAGAACCAAGTTACATGATACGTTCTTTACCAGCGAATCCACACGATGCGATTTTCTGCTACTACCTTGCAGATCATGCGGTTCACGCGGCAATGGCCGGAAAAACCGATATGATGGTTGGTTACTGGAACGGACATTTTACGCATGTTCCTCTTGAAGTAGTAATTAAAGATCAGAAACGTATAAATCCTCAAGGTGAGTTTTGGCGGCAGGTGTTGTTTTCCACCGGTCAACCGGGTGATATGTATTCACCTGCATAATTTAGTTTTTACAAAATATAATCTCTGTTGCTCAAAGGTGTGAATTTTTTAAAATGAATTTTTCAACTTTTACCAATAAACATATTAACAACTGGCAAGATTATCTAAAATCTCACCCGCCAAAATGGCGACTGCTTGACGCAGATTCCTCAGTCATGCTGGTCACTTCACTGATTGTTGGAATCGGTGCAGGACTGGGAGCAGTACTCTTCCGCCGTTTAATTGACTGGCTACATAATTTTGCCTACAGTGATATTGCCGGATTTTTATCCGAATGGTATCCTTTGCATTTGATCTTAATTCCTGCCTTAGGCGGAGCAATTGTTGGCCCGCTTGTTTATTATTTTGCGCGGGAGGCAAAGGGTCACGGTGTTCCGGAAGTGATGGAGGCACTCGAACTACGCGGTGGTAAAATACGCCCCCGGGTGGTAGTGATTAAATCACTCGCATCATCTGTCTGTATTGCCAGCGGTGGTTCGGTGGGACGTGAAGGTCCAATCGCGCAAATAGGTTCTGCTCTTGGCTCATTCGTCGGACAGGTATTAAAACTTTCTGAGGAACGTGTACGCACCCTTGTCGCCTGCGGTGCAGCAGGTGGAATCGCCGCAACTTTTAACGCACCAATTGCCGGAGCAGTCTTTGCTCTCGAAGTTCTTTTACGGCGTTTTGGCAGTGTTTATTTTGGTGCGGTCGTTATATCCGCGGTGACTGCTGATGTGATAGCGCATTATTTTGAAGGCGATTCACGCACTTTTTTAACTCCAGAATATACTCTACAGAGTCCCTGGGAACTGCTGCTTTACACATTAATGGGTTTTATTGCAGCTTTGGCTGCAGTCGGATTCAGCCGTTTACTTTACTTTTCCGAGGACATCTGGAATTCAATCCGCATTCCGGAACCGGTAAAACCTCTTTTAGGAGGAGTACTGCTGGGATTGCTCGGCATTGTTTCTTATCAAATTGACGGATTTCCAAGAGTTTTCGGAGTGGGTTACGAAACCATCGAAAACACGTTGTTCAGTCAACTGACGCTTCAGGTTACTTTTGGTTTGCTGTTGCTGAAACTTCTGGCAACAACCCTGACTCTCGGTTCAGGCGGTTCCGGTGGAATTTTCGCACCTTCACTATTCATGGGTGCAATGCTTGGTGCTTCTTTTGGTCAAATCGCCCACAGCTTATTTCCGGAAATTGTTGCACCTTCTGGCGCATATGCACTTGTTGGCATGGCTGCGTTTTTTGGAGGAGCGGCACATGCGCCCATCACCGCCATTTTAATCCTCTTTGAAATGACAGGTGATTATCAGATAATTCTGCCTTTGATGCTTTCCACAGTTTTAAGCACAATTGTTTCCAGAAACCTCAGCCGTGATTCGATTTACACACTTAAACTAAAAAGACGCGGTGTGGAACTCTCGCAAGATACTCAAGCGATTGATTTGATGCAGGGTGTGACCGCTGAAATCGCGATGAATCGTGACACAGACGCAGTACCTTCCGATATGCCTCTGGTTGAACTGATGAGCACTTTTTCCAGCACCCACTATAACGCGTTACCAGTGGTGCAAAATAAAAACGAACTGCTCGGTTTAATAACCATCAATGAATTGGATCAGGTACGCTGTAAAGGTAGTCTTGAGTCGAAAACCATTGCAGATATTTTGAGCATCAATAATCCGGCCACAATTCTTCCGCATCAACCGGTATGGATGGCCCTGCAGCATCTGGAAGCACAGGGCGAAGGTTGTGTGCCTGTAGTTTCTGAATCCGGTAAAAACATTCTGCACGGTGTTCTACGGAGAATCGACATCATTCGCGCATATAACAAAGCGGTATCTAAAAGGGCACAGGATCAACATCACGATGAAATTCTTAACATTCGGAAACTTAACCAGTCAGGATTGACGGAAGTTACTCTGCACGCGGACTCGCCTAATGTAGGCAAGCGTGTCAAGGAGTTGCATCTAGGCGGAGACGCTTTGATAGTCTCAGTACGCCGTGCGGGAAAACTGCGGATTGTACGTGGTGAAACTATTCTACATGCCGCTGATCATGTCACAATCTTTGCTGAAAAACCGAAATCTGAATTCCTGGAAAATTATCTGAACGGTACTTTGGAAGAAACTGAACTGCCTGGAAAATCTCTTGTCTGTCACCGTGAGGTTGAAATCCCTCCGGAATCCTCTGTAGACGGTAAGAAAATTCGTGAGCTGAATCTACCGGAAGATTGTGTGCTGGTAAAAATTATTCGTAACAGTGAAATAATTCTTCCGCGTGGTAACACACTCCTGTACGTAGGAGACATAGTTGAAATTTTTGGTATGGAAGAAAAGTTGAAAGAAGCAGAACAGCTTTTGTGCGCTTAAAATCTTAACACCTTACAGGAAATACTTTTAGAATTGAAATAGTTGAGTAATCCAGTAGAATAAAGAGTGACGTTTTTGATTCCCGCTTATATTTGGAAATTATTTATGTCAGGAGGCTGAAATCTGAACATCGGCGTTTTTCTGCCACTTGACTAGGATTTAATAGTCCGTTCTTTCCAAACTCTCTCTAAGAAAAAATGCAAAATTCCACCGCAAAAATTATCTGGACCAGAACAGATGAAGCACCCATGCTGGCCAGTTATTCCCTTCTTCCCATTATACAGGCATATACTCAAGGTACTGGAATTTCAGTAGAAAGTAGAGATATTTCGCTGGCTGGACGTATCCTCTCCAGTTTTCCGGAAAAGCTGAACGAATCCCAACAGGTTCCGGACGAACTTATGGTACTTGGTGAAATGACTCAGGACCCCACAGCGAATATCATTAAACTACCAAATATCAGTGCCTCTGTTCCTCAACTGAAAGTCGCGATTGCAGAACTCCAAGCGCACGGTTTCGAAATTCCGAAATATCCTGAAAGTCCGCAAAGTGAGGCTGAAAAAGAAATCAAACAACGCTATGCCAAAGTTTTGGGCAGCGCGGTTAATCCTGTGCTGCGTGAAGGAAATTCTGACCGCCGTGCCGCAACTGCAGTAAAAAATTATGCTAAAAGACACCCGCACTCAATGGGTGCATGGAGCAAGGATTCAAAGTCTCATGTTTCGACAATGAGCGGTGGTGACTTTTATGCGAATGAAAAATCAACGACCATTAAACAGGCCACAACAGCAAGCATTGAATTCATCTCAGAGGATGGCGAAATTACTGTTTTAAAAGATAAACTTCCGCTTGAAACAGCAGAGGTGGTTGATGCTACATTTATGAGCAGAAAGGCTCTGGACGATTTTATCGACCACCAAATCGAGGATGCAAAAGCACAGGGGATTCTTTTTTCTCTGCACCTGAAAGCGACGATGATGAAAGTCTCGGATCCAAAAATATTTGGACACTGCGTGCAGGTTTTCTATGCACCTGTGCTGGAAAAACATGCCAAAACAATTACTGCTTTAGGAGTAAATTTAAACCACGGTATCGGTGATTTATACGCAAAATTAAAGTCGGACACAAAAATTTCTCCGGAAGAGAAAGCAGAAATTGCAGCAGACATTAAAACACTTTATGCGAACCGTCCGGATTTAGCAATGGTCGATTCTGATCATGGAATTACGAACCTTCATGTTCCAAACTCAGTTATCATTGATGCG
>Ga0233435_1002497_pt1 | contig 15325 bp, 12 predicted proteins | sample SI_122_August201_3_FD_182735 | JGI IMG/M metagenome (GOLD analysis project Ga0233435, IMG submission 182735) | Seawater microbial communities from Saanich Inlet, British Columbia, Canada - SI_122_August2016_135_MG | ecosystem: Environmental > Aquatic > Marine > Inlet | place: Canada: British... | reverse complement strand
CCAATCGTTTCTTGTTTGGTCGTACAAAGCAAGTGTTCCTGAAATATCACGTGGAGGATTTAAAAAATGCCACATTTGATGATGTAATTCATTTGGATTTGGTGCTCTTCGGTAACTAATACCACTGGAATTACTTACGGCATCCACGTCGTTGATCGTATATAATTTTGTAATAGGTTCGAGTGTAATTTTGATGTTTATTTCTTGATACTGTAATGCTACCAAAGGCAATGCCATTTTACTTGAATCTGAAAAAAATAAACTCAATGGTATATACAATTTACGTCCTTGTATAGAAGGTATAACCCCTGTATCATCGACATACATAGAATTTGGGTATACATTTACTCTGTTACCACTAAATGCCGGATTTTTCAATTCATTTACATTCCCGGTCATTCTGTCCCATAATTCCTTTTTAGAATTACTAAAATCACGTTCTTTCAGACAGCTAAGGTATTCGCCTGAAAACTTACTCAATATAATAGCACCAGAATATACTTCGACTTCTCTTATAATATTTGTTCCTATCTCATTTATCCATCTAAATTGGTAAGGTTTTAATATATTCCCGCCAGTTTGAGAGTAAGGATTGAATTCTTTAAAAGGACTCCATATATCAGGCAATGTAATACAGACATACGAATCGTATAACATTTCAGCATAACGAGGTACTTTAAAATCCAATACAGTAGGTGTATTAAAATTCAAAATTCGGCTACCTTTAAAATCAAGTCTGAACCGCTGTAGTCCAAAATTTGTGTGTTTTTTATACACCGCTTTAAAAAAAGTTTTTTTAGGATTTCCATTCAATATCACATTTTCATTTCCATAAGAGGTTATATTTAATAATCCACCACCCATTGTAATTAATATATTATAATATAATAATTTTAATATTATTTTTGTCTATAACAATAAAATATATCTAATTATATATTAAATGAATAGAATTGCAAAACCTAATTTTTTATCAAAAACCGATTTATTGAATTTACCCAAAGCAGGAAAAGTTGCTGAAAATATACCTAAAATCGAAGCCCCTGTGGGCGATATGATGGAAGAGATGGCAAAAAAGGCAAAAGAACAGTCCGAACAAATGCAAAAAAAGGTAATGGAGTATTACAAACAAATCACCGGAAATAATCGTGTTTTGTTAAGATTCATATTAATCGTTGGTATTATAATCACAATTTTAATTATTGGATTTTATATTTCAAATCGCAACAGTAAGAGTGCTGAAAACGTCAGCAGATTAGAGGGAAGTGTAAAAGATTATAAAAGTTTTAAAGAAGAAAATGGTCTGGATAGTATTTCAAATTTCCAGTATCATGACAGTTACGATAAAGTTCACAAACGATTCACATCATTAAAGGATTATTATATTTTAGGTAGTTACAATAGTTGTTGTGGTGGAGAGGTGTTTAATAACTGGGTTGATCTGGGGATTTTGGAAAACACCATTAAAATGGGTCCACGTGTTCTTGATTTTGAGGTGTTTTCAAAAAATGGCTCTCCAATCGTAGCAGCCAGTTTAAAAAATGCTTCAGGAGATCAGTCCACATCCTATTCAAAAGACACATTAAATCATTTAGAAATACCAGATGTGTTGAATGTTTGTAAGAAAGCATTCCATGGTATTTTAGTGCAAAATTCAAATGACCTGTTAATATTAAACTTTAGAATTAAAACAATGAATGAAGCCGCTTTAAACACATTGGCTGAAAATATTTCTACTATATTTAAATCACAACTAATGGCTTCGTCCTACGGTCATGGCGGGCGTAAAAAGAATGTTATAAATGAGGATATTAAACATCTAAGTAAAAAGGTGATAATATCAGTATACGATGAGACAAATACGTTTAAACAAACAGATCTATACAAAGTAAGCAATATGTGTAATAACATGGAGGTAAATGGTATGGGAACTATGGAATTTTTAAGAAATTACGACGTCCAATACGGGACCGATTCAAAAGATATGGCAAAAAAGAACAAATTAATGGTAAAAATGATTATCCCAGATGAAACAAATGAAAAGGAAAATCCCCCGCATAAAATACACAGGGATACAGGGTGCCAAATATCATTGATGCGTTTTATGGTATACGACCAAAATCTTAAAGAGGCCCTTACATTCTTTTCCAAGAACAAATCGGCTATTGCCCTTAAACCAGATGATTATAGGTACAAACCAATTATATTGAAAAAACCAAAACCAATGGACCCAAGAGTGAAGAAAATACTTATGGAAAATAGTTAATCGATGTATTATAAATATTTATACAAAATTATAAATATTTATACAAAATTATAAATAATATCATATATTTATATACAATTACAATGGTAAAAAAAACATTTCAAGAAAAAGAATTAATGATTTTAAGAAACGCGGTCGATAATATTGAAAAGAAGATTGGATATAGTTTGATAAACAACCCAAGTGTTAAGACAATAATCGACATAGTAGAGCAATTTTTAAAAGACAAGAAACGAATCTGTTATGGTGGTACAGCAATTAATAATATTTTACCATTAGAAGATCAATTCTATGATAAAAAAGTAGAGCTTCCAGATTATGATTTCTACTCACCAGACCCATTAAAAGACGCAAAGGAACTTGCTGATATTTACTATAAAAATGGATTTGAAGAAGTTGAAGCGAAATCGGGTATGCATCCAGGAACGTTCAAAGTATTTGTAAATTATTTACCAGTCGCTGATATTACTTATTTGGTGGATGATATTTATAAAAACATCCGAAAAAAAGCAATAATTGTTGATAATATTTATTATACTCCAGCAAATTATTTACGAATGTCGATGTACTTGGAATTATCCCGCCCACAGGGTGACGTCAGTAGATGGGAGAAAGTATTGAAACGATTGAGTCTATTGAATAAACACTACCCACTCAAGGGAAAAAACTGTGACAATGAAGAAATACAACGTCTGTTTGAATATGGTGTTAAAAAATCATTGACCGACAACCGTCCCGGTAAGGGAGATGCTGAAACACCAAATGACGAACCGTTGACAAGTTTAACGAAGATAGAAGGTGATATTTTCACCACCACTCGTGATTCACTCATATCACAGGGATGTGTGTTTTTTGGAGCGTACGCCAATAGAATGATATTAAAACAACACCCGGGTGTTCGTAATATACCTGTTCCAAGAATTCCTGATTTCGATGTATTGTCAATTGAACCAAAAAATACTGCTAGAATTATCAAGGAAAGGTTGTCTGATATTGGAATAAAAAAAATTAAAATTATAAAAAAGCCTGGGGTGGGAGAGATAATCGCACCTCATTATGAAGTGAAGGTAGGCGCTGAAACCCTTGTATTTATTTATGAACCACTCGCTTGTCACAGCTATAATGTAATTAAAATAAACGGTAAAAATGTGAGAATATCAACCATAGACACCATGTTAAGTTTTTACCTATCATTTGCTTATGTTAATAGAAAATATTACAAAGAAAACAGAATAATTTGCATGAGCGAATATTTATTTGACGTCCAACAGAAAAACCGGTTATCTCAAAAGGGGTTACTGAAAAGGTTTACCATTGATTGTTATGGCGACCAGATGACTATGGAAAAGATGCGTGCTGAGAAATCAGATAAATACAAGGAATTAAAGGCGAACAAAAACAAGAAAGAGTTCGAATGGTATTTTCTGAGATATATCCCTTCTGAAGTGAATAACTACAAAGAAGTCAAGAAAAATAAGGCGAAGAAGAGGAAAACAAAAAAGTCAACCAAAGGAAAGAAGAAGCGGAGAAAGAACAAAACCAAGAAAATAACACTTCTCTCCCTTTTGTAATAAAATTAATATTATACTATTATATTAATTTTATAAAACAGTTAAATGGTTTGATAAAGCAGTCAACGAATATAATCCTATTCCAAACATGACCGTTTGAACCATGTATCCAGATAAATTATGAAACCCGTCTTTATTAAACAATGAAGGCATGTTTCTTATGAAAATCTTTTGTATATATGGTAATTGGAACAAAAAGAACAAAACCATACCCAAAATAGGTGTTTGGAATTCATCATAAATTTGATCCAATCGTTGGTCGTTATCTTCTTTCATTTGGGATTTTCGAACAACTTCTTCAAATGAATCGTCGTTTTCTATGTAATTCGACTTTTCACTGGGTGCTTGTGGAATATGGTTAACTTTCACATTTTCATCAAACCTAACATGCGATTCTTGTTTTGAAATATGTTTACTAGGCAATCCGGTCAATTGACTCGCACTTGCCTCTTGTAATCCACTTACTATCTGACTGATAGATTCTTTGGATAGTTCCGCAATTACATTATTCGGATGGTTTTTTTCGGTTACGGTCATTTTAACATTTTCCGCTGGTTTTAATTCATTCGGCAAATTATCTATTTCACTGGTACTATTTGCTTCCATTTATACACTATCAATAGTAACTAAATGTATTTTATACGCATTATTCAAAATCTATATAATCGGTGTCATTCTCGCATTTTATTGCGTTCGCTTTATATTTATAACATTCTCCATCAAATCTATATATTTTATCATCTATTTTATCCATTGTAGGGGCCTTAAATACTAAACAATTTCTATCATTGCAAACCCTTCTAAATATTGTAGACAATCCTAGTCCTAATAAAATGGATATGATTATTTTCCCAAAATCACTATATATAAGTCGTCTTAGATACATATATAATTTATAAATATTTTATAAATTATATATAGTTTTACTGAACTTTATAATCTTCTATATCATCTTCATTAGACGGACATTCCATTTCCATTTTATCAAATTTAAAACAATTATCTGCCTTATCTTTGTACCTCAATTTTTCAGTGTTTGATGGGTTGGGGTAAACATAAATAACACGCTTTTTGGGAGATAAAATATAAGAAAGAAATAAACCAACAAATAATGCTAATAAAAAAACTTTAACATTTATAAATTTCAAGAACTTCATATATATATAATTTGTTTATTTTATTTATACACATTTTTCACTATCTGGAACCCGTTCAGCGAAACCTGTCTATTTTCAATGGATGTATTGGTGAATTGTATGTACTTGTTTTCACCGCCTTCTTCTTTTATAGTTTCGATATTGCTCTCCTGATATTGAATTGTACGCTTCTTTTTGAATAAATCAACAATTTGTGCGTGATATTTCTCAAAAGCATCGATTAAAAACCGCTTGTTTTTTGTTTTTTTATATTCTTCTATTATCTTACCGTATTTACTTAGGTTGGTTTCAATTTCTTTATTTGTAATATTTATTCCCTTTTCTCGATTTATCTTTTCTTCGTATTCGTCTCCAGTGTTTTCTTCCTTTTTTTTTATAATAAACGTATTGTTTTTTTCATTGTACGTTTTTTCCAAATTATCAAGCTTACTACTCAACTTCTGCATCTTATTTTTAAACTTTTCAAACTGCTTAACAACATAGTCTTCGTCCTTCAATTGAAACAATAGATCCAATTTTATTTTTATTATATCTCCCTTAACCTCTTCTATTTGCGCCCTAATCGATTTCACTAAATCACCATATAATCTATAGTTAGCCAGCTTGATATTTATATCTAAATCACATGGATTATCTGTATTGCATTTTGCAATAAGGGAAACCGATTTATTGTTTCCTGATGTATTTTCCAATTGTCTGGAAAAAGTAGTACCTCCCTTTTTACCACAATTTATACAGTATTTCACACCAGGATTCTTTACCCCTTTCCTTGGCTTTTCATATTTTCTTTTCAATACATAATAATTATTCAATACTTCCTTATATTCTTTTAATTTACTCATTTACTATTAAATGTTATAAAAATTTTTATGAAGTTTCACAAAATCGCTTTCAAATTTAGGAAGGTTTGTAATTATCTGGTTTTTTTCCTTTAATTTTTTATCAGAAATAGATTTGATTTTATTTAAAATGTAATGTTTTTTTAAGTTCTCACGCTGTTTTAACTCCTCTAAATTCGGCTTTGTTTTCCACTTGTAGTATAAAACACTACCAATTATCGCTGTAAAAATAAATAATAATACAATATTAATATTGATTGTTTCGCTCAATTGTTTTTTATTCCTACAGTTTTTCAACGTCTCGTTTAAAAAATATTTAACACCTGGTTCTATTAAAGTTGCCTTACTCATTGATATAATAAATAAACAAATTTTATTACGAAAGTAAACATAATAAGATAATTAATGAATAAGATGAAATAAGATGAAATAAGATGAAATAAGATGAAATAAGATGAAATAAGATTTATATTATAGAATTAATATATATCTATAATGTTTGTTTTTTTACCAATACATTTAATAGTGATAGCATTGTTTTTTATATTTCGATTCAAAAATCAAAGTATAAACTCGTATTCCCCTGATATGATGCTACCCGTAAAAGGTTCGTTACCCAAATATGTAATAATTCCAGTATTACTTATTATAATGTTTGGAATACAGGGATTTAGTAACAAACAACACCTATTTTCCAGATGCAATGTCGATATGTCACAAACTGCCTTTATGACATCTGCTATTGTGATAATATTAATATTTGGAACAATAATTACACTGATAGAATCAATACCAATATTAAAAAAACCATTTGATAATACGTTTGGATATTTTTTATGTGGAATAAACACCCAAGTAATACGAACGGTTATAAATAAAGTGTATGTTCCAAAAATAAGAAGCGGCGAGGCAAACGTATTGGAAACAATATTAAATGATGAAGGCCTTATGTTAAACACAGTAACACCTGAAAATTTTCAAATGAAATTATTACCATTGAAAATCCCTAATACAAATAGAGCGAACGACGCTGTGACAAAATATTATAATCTGGTATTGAAAAAAGATTTGATCGGCTCATTTGCCTGGTATGTTTTAGTTGCGTGCTTGGCTGTTTTAATTAATATAGAATCTATGAATAACATCAAATGCAAGAAAACAAACGAAGACATCATTAAAAACTTAAGCTCGATTAATTTAGAATAAATAATATATATAATTTAATATCATTTATTTATAAATGGATGCAATTGAAGTTTCAGGTGCAAAAAATGAATTTAATAAAAAGATAAAATCGGGTGGTGTTAGTAATGGTTCCATCGGTGGAATATATTTAATTCTATTGATTATTATTGGTTTTATACGATACAAAATGACAAAAATCAAAAAATATTCACTGGATATGCTTCTACCTAAGAAAAATTTCAGACCATACATCTTAATTCCCATATTAGTAACCGTGTTTACAATAACACAGGGAATGATTAACGCAAGTGTATTAAATGGTCGGTGTGGTAGTCCTATGTATGTCGAGGCATTTTCAACCGCTTTAATTACAATGGTGTTTATATTTGGTCTTGTCGGTGCTTTGATTGAGGTATTTACATCATGGAAACGACCTTTTTATAATACATTCGGTGCTCTCTTTGTCCGTCTTAAGAAAGCGACAAAGCAAGAAGTTGCAAGCAAGATATTTGTCCCTAGTCTTAAAGCAAAAGACGTAAATCTCAGTGAGAAAATAAAGAAGGATATTAATGTAATATTAAAAGAAATATCTCCTTATAACTTCCAATTATTTATGAATAATTTAGGTGTCCCTGTTAATGATGAGACGACACCGTTATTGATAAAATTATATAATTTGCTGATTAAGAAAAATATTATATCTACAACCATTTGGTATATATTAACTATTATTTTGGTTATAACAATTAATATGAATACTATTATTGGAATGCCGTGTGATAGCCCAATAAAACTTTAAGTGAATTTGGGTATAGTCAGGTAGTAAAGTATAAATAAATAACATAATATTGCTAAAAATATGGTGATGAGCCATATTGGCAATACTGTTTTTTTCCTAGAGGCCAATCCAAATTGTCTCAATGAACCGTCTTTTTCATAAATAATGGAAGGTTTTACCAATTGAATAACGATGAATAATAAAACAAAAAGAACTATAGATACCGATGTAATATTTTGTCTAATAAACAAGCGAAACATAATTATATATATACTATTAATTTAATAATTTATTATTTACTAAATTAATACATTTCATCTCCATCCATATCTCCGTGATCGTCATCTTCGCCCATAGCCATCATATCGTTCATCATTTCTTGATTGACATAATTTTGTGTTATCTCATCTTGTACCATGTTTTCCATCATTACATCCTCTTGAAAAGCATCCAAATCCTCCCCACTGTTCTGTATTTTTGTTCTCATATTTTTCTTCTTGTTTTCTTCTTGAATTTCCTTGTCGTATTGTCCTGGATTGTAAATATACAAGGCATTCGTTTGTCCCAAATTCCAATCACCCAATCTTAAATTTTTCATATAATCCTCTGATTTCCGGTCTTCTTTATTCATATTCTTCAATCGCTCAACAACGTCATTCTTTTCCATTTCTTTCACATTCAAGACATTGTTATGTATTTCTTCCATTGAATAGTCAATTGTTGATTTTTGATGATTAAATGTCTCCAATATAACGGTCAATATCTCACTCATTTTATCCATGAGCGTTTCATTGCTTTCCTCAAACACATTTTCTTCAATATCTGGGTTTTCAAATGATTTATTCGCCTTTATCGTTTCTTCCACATTTACGTAATTAACCAATGATTTCAAAATAAGGTATTTATACAACGATTGGGGTATATCCAAATTCAAGGTAGATTTATTGGTCTTTGCTTGTCCCACAATATCAGCGTATATTGGAATATATTTTGAAAACTCTTGTATTTTTTTATTTCGTTTAACAACCTCTTCCATCATAAAATCAATATCTTCATCTCCGCTGAATTTGGTAAAATTTTCCAATTCTCTTTTCACGATTGTTTCGAGCTTGTTGTAATGGTATTCGCTAAATTTCCAATGTTTTGGCATTTTACTTCCTATATCATCGTAACGAACGCCTCCTAGTATCAATTGTGGGTATTGAATGCAGCTATTGAATAGAGCCTTTTTCAAAAATTCAATGGCGTACAATTTGGTTTCGTCGTCGTCCGATACATGGACCATTCCTTTGCGGTCTTTGAATACGTCTATCGAATTTATAAACGTCGCCAATGTTTTCTTTTTACCCCTTGTTTTTTTAATTTTACTGATTAATACATCGAGCAATGCCTTATTTTTCTCATTTATTACAATAATCAAATCACTGATTTCATTTTCAATGCCTTCACTGTACTTCAAATCAAAACTTTTCAAGATATTTTTGAGACCATTGACGATTTCAGTATCCAAAATATATGACAACTCACGTGAACCTTCTTCGCCATTTTCAACCAATTTATTTTCAAACATCATTTTGGGAGAGATAAGGGATTCATTAAATCCTTGGCGTATAATATTGCGCTTTGAAATAATCTTCATCAATTCCAACAGAGAATCACTCGAATAATTACTCTCTTCTTGTTTCATTTTCTTGATTTTATCACCAAGAGAATCGTATTTGTTAAATGAACTCTCATTTGTAACACACAATCGCTGTAATTCATCGTCCAAAATAGCACCGGTGTTGTACTTACAATATTTAATAAAACTAAGGTAAATCGTATCTTCGCTGTAAGCAGTGTCTACAGCAAGTGGTTTTATTCGCGTGTTCTCATCATTGTAAATATAAGGAGCCTTTTTGATTTTCATGTACTTGTTTAATTTCTCCATCATTTGCTTTATCTCATTATTTCGTTGTAATATCAGAGGTTCCTTGTCAGTAAAATATTTGAAACTATTCTTGGTTTCATTGCAACACGCATTTTCTAAAAACGGGACATTATTAATGGTGTTTAAAATCATATCAGTATTTGTAACAACACGCTCCATATCTTCTTGTATTAAAAATGACTGGTTAATAATTTTCCCCATCAATGAAAATATGTAAGAAAATTGTGAAATATTTCCCTTTGCTATACTTTCATCTAATAATCGGTTAAAATTACCAGATACACTTCGCGTATCATTTACATTTACCTTATTTAAATGTGGAAGAAAGGTGTCCCAATTTTTAATATCAAACACCTGTCTGCCTTCATCCAGAGTCTTATTTAATATCATCCAATCGCGCTTTTCCTCTAATTTGTTTAAAATATCCTCGTTGGTTAATATTTTAGATTTCATAAATACAATAACTTTTTCAACAAATTTGTCCTTTATTTCATTGAAATTTGAACGTCGTGTAGAAGGCAATACATTCCATGGGCGGATACTGCTTTTAAGTTTCAAAAACAAACAACTAATGTAAGAAATAATAGACCTGTCATCACCCTCTTCCAATGGGAACCCGTCAAATGACATTACACAGCCTTCGTACGTCGGTGCGTATCCGATATGAGGAGTAACCAATTGAATTGCTATAACATACATCCCTAATAACAAAAATATCTTAATTTCATCCTTATACTTTTTATATGCCTTTGCCTTTTTTTTAGCCTCCTTCATTTTTTTTACATACTTTTTCTCACTCAATGTGTATTTTTTTATAAATGTAATCATGTATTTTACTATAAACTCATGTTGTTGTTTGGTATTTATTTTCAACTTTGTATCTAATGTTTTCAATATCTTTTTAATTTCTTTGCCAAACGCCATATGTTTTTTATTAACATCGCTGCCGGTTGAAGCGCTTGTTGTAAGCATTATATCTGTTTCTTCTTCCATTACTTCGCGCGTAACCTTTTTAAAACCAGTCGCTTCGTAACCTTCATTTTCATCGTATTGTAATTTTTTAATAATATAACCACTGTGTTTGTCTACAATATTATCCCCTTCGCTGGTTCCTCTTTCTCTAACTATTTCGTTCAACGCCGCGATATATGTGCCATTTTCAAACGCAATCGCCAGATCATTATAAAATGTCGGCAACAAAGGAACATTTGATTCGGTACAATAATACCAAAACGATGATTCATTTACCAATGCTGACCTACAGTAATTATTGACAAATGTTAATATATGCGCCATTTTGGATGAAACATCCAATTCCCCCAATATACGTGTTTTTAATTTTTCATACGGAGAAACAACTATTTCCTCAGCAGACAACATTTTACCAATGTTTATTTTTTGTATATCGTATTTTAATGCCCGTTTTTTATTAACATTTTTCAGCATTGAGGCGACCGATTTATCCTTTTCAACACCTTCGACTATTTTCAGGGTTCGTTTGCTTCTTTCTTCCTGTTGTTTATCCTCGTAATGCTTTATTAGTTCGTCTACAGACAATTCGTTCACAACTGTCTCTTGACTTTCCTTATTCACACATTCATTATTAATCTTCAAGCAATGGTCTTTTAAATTACAAAATCCCATTTCTTCTATTGGTTTATTCGACATGTTTTCATCAAGGTCCCATTTGTTTCCTCTTCTAACATAGTAGTGCATTTCATACCCATTTGGTTCCAAAATAGCATAATCGCCATCTTGAACGCTTTTATACCCGTCTATCATGCTCTTCGCATCTGTCTCAGCTGCTTTTTTATCAACACCAACATTCTTTATTAAATGCTCCACTAAGTCAGCGTATTTTATATCCTTTCCGTCGGACAATTCTTCATAAATGTCGTATGGTGTATTGTCATATTTGTCATCATAAATTACATTTTTGTCATTGTCTTGTAACAAATCATCCAATTCATAATATTTTTTAGACAAGCTCATGCTGTCTTTGATAACTGGTTCGCATCCCTCGTTTTTGTTAGCTTTATTCGACAATTCGGTCTTTAATTGCATTAGCACTTCTGGATTCAATTGCGTGTCCTCTTTTGCATTTTCATTGTGTATTTCCTTAGCGATCAGTCCCATCATAAGCTTACCATCATCCAATTGATACATCTTATTTAAAAACTGAACGTCTGTGTCTTCATTGAAGTCATACAATTTTTTCATCTCTTCAGAAGAAGCATATTTATCCAAAAAACTAATTTTCTTGTATTTTTTAATAAATTTGAGATAGTTATTGTATTTAAGTACACTGTCGATTGTGCCTTTTTTATATGATTTAATTTCAGACTCAATGAATGTTTTAAATGTTTCATAATCCTTATAAACAATATCATCGATATTAATATTGTATGGGCTAAGATATTCAATTATCCGATCCATAGACACTCCTTTTTCCATTTCGCTTTTAAGGGTTTTAAATATAGTTTCAACATTTGGCACCGCATTATCAATAATTTCTTTCCAAGTATCGGATTTATTTTCAGAATTGTAATCGTCCGCATCTTTATAATGGTAAACCACATTATTAAATATGTCAACTGGTGATTTTAAATCATTTAAAATCACTTCAGTGTTATCGTTTAAAATTTCGCTGTAATTGATTGGGTTTTCATGATAATTTACCCTTTTTAACAACGAATTATTAATATCGTATATCTTCGAGTATTCCATTGCGTCATATGGTAATGTAATCAATCCCTTTACATACATCTTATCATCATTTGTGATTTTAACGTGTTTTGTATTTGCCTGTACTGTCTTAGGACAACCAGGTGATTTATGAGAAGTAGGTTTAATTTTTGAAAGACCCTCGCTCATTTTATCCACAACAAAACGATGCTGTGCTGGAACATTTATAGATTGCGATACGATCCCTTTCTTTATAACGACTACATCGGCGTTTATACTTTTAAAATCACCCCTATTATCGATAATTACATTATTATTTGTGGTGTACGTATTTACTAAAACATCAGATGTATCGTCTGGTTTTTCATATATTTCAAATGGAAGATTTTTATGTAAAAAGTCATATTTATTTTGTTCATCGGGGATGGAGTTTAACTTATAATCCGTTTGTAATTTTTTGATATCGTCCAACAATTCATACGTTTCTATATTTTTATAATCATCGCCTTCAGCATCAACATCGAACAAATGTTTTTTTGTTTTGATGACTGGTAACGCCCAATATACAGGTATTTTCATGTCTTGCAACGTGCGCTTTACTGGTTTATAATTATTTGTTTTATAGGTGACATCCGAAAAATACCCAAAATCATCAAACTTTGAAAACTCCTCTCTTAGTTCGCTATACCGTTCAAGCATTACATGTATGTAATTTAAAAATTTGGGCGTTTGTTGAGAGGATGGGACACTTGCCAATAAATCATCCATTAAATCAGACATTTGATCTGTAATATCATATATTTTGTCACTTTCCGACACCTCGACTTCTTCGCTAATCTGTTCCAATTCCTCATCAATAAACTCAATCTCTCCAATATCTATTAAATCTTCGTCTAAATTTACAACGTCGTCCGGTTCCATAATATCAGCATCCTCTTCATCATCGGATACAACATCAATTGGTGATTTTTCACCCTCTAGTTTTTGTTCCATGTCATCCTGTTTGCCTTCTAATTTGACAGGTTCGTCATTCGCTTCTTCTATAGTTTCTCCAATTACATCCAATTCTACATCTTTCGTTTCATCTACATCCTCTGATTTTTTTGGCAACACAAAATCTTTAATTGACCTAATTGGTAGGTCCCGTGGGATGCCTTTGTATTCAAAGTCGATGTAAAAATATTGCTTATCGGGATAACTTGTAATCTCAATTCTATCTTCCTCTAAATTAGTAATTTTACCATTTATAATGGTTGGAACTTCTCCACCAAACTCAATGGTAATATTTCTATTTACGGTTAAATCATTTTGTCTAGCAAAACCTTGTTTATCAGGTTTGTATAGTACCTGAATGGTCTCAATAGACTCCTCTGTTAAAAACCCTTCCTTAATGTTTAATACACGTGTTTTCAATGATTTTTGTTCCACTAGTTCAACAATAGATTTATCAATGTAGTTAATTAAAAAAATCTTATTATTTATAGCATCATTATTTGGGGCTATTATCTTTATGATTTGTCCCAACGATAATAATAATGAGTCCGACATTTTTTTTTCCATTGTCTTATAAAATAATAAGAAATTATATTCAATAATATATTTAAGACAATTAATAAATAAAATTGATTTAAAAATAAAATAGATAACTTCTATTATCAAACACGAAAATGTATCAACTAACAGAATATTTGGATTTTAATCGTCTAGAAGACGAAGAATACTGTAGCTCTAAAGATGTTGTGGTTAAGAACATTAATAATTATCGTTTAATCAAATATAAGAAAAACAAATTAAATAAAGATAACATCGAAACACTTGGATTGTTTCGATCGGTTATTGTAAACGATTCACAAATAGTATCATTTGCACCACCTAAATCATTAAGCGAAGAGTATTTTGAAGATTGGGTAAGAACCGAAAACAATGAATATGTGGCTCAACCATACATCGAAGGGACCATGATTAATTTGTTCTGGTCCTCTGAACTGGACGATTGGGATATTGCTACAAGAAGCAACATTGGTGCTAGATGCTGGTATAATATGGATACTAAAATCACATTCCGAAACATGTTCCTTGAAGCAATGATAAACAGTGATTTGGAATTCGACAGTTTCAACAAGGATTTTATGTATAGCTTTGTGCTACAGCATCCAAAAAACAAACGTGTAGTTCCTATTAAATTTGCGTGGCTGTATTTGGTAAATATATACAAACTCGTTGATAATTATTGTATTGTGTCGGTAACATCTGACGGGGGCGAAGACGGTGATTGGCATGATTTTCAAAACGTCAAAATTCCAACCTACATTCCCGATATGTCTTCATACAAATCGTTTATGAAATATATGAATGACTTGGTTGACGCGGAACAATCTTACATGTATCCTGGTTATGTAATAAAAACACATGATATGATGAGACGGCTCAAAGTGATTAATCCAACTTATGAATATGTTAAAAATATTAAAGGAAATACAACGAAGCTACAATTCAGGTATTATGTATTGCGGCAGGAGGGAAAGGTGGGCGAATACCTTAAATATTTTCCGGAACATAACAAGCCATTCCGTAAATTGAGAAACGATTTACATAATTACACATCGCATCTATACGCCATGTATGTGTCGTGTTATATGTTAAAGGAGAAAGAACTTAAACTATTTCCTAAACGATTTCGTACACACATGTTTAATATGCATCAAACATATTTGTCATCACTAAACAATGGCCCCAGAATGAAAATTACGTTCAAAAGAGTAGTTGAATATGTAAACAAAATGGACCCTGCTTTATTAATGTATTGTATGAATTGGGATTATAACAACAATGAGTGTCTTAAAAAGCAAGTAACCAACATGTCTTCAGAATAAACAAACCATGCTCCATACAAAAACAGAAAATTAAAAAACAG
>Ga0233435_1002496_pt1 | contig 15339 bp, 21 predicted proteins | sample SI_122_August201_3_FD_182735 | JGI IMG/M metagenome (GOLD analysis project Ga0233435, IMG submission 182735) | Seawater microbial communities from Saanich Inlet, British Columbia, Canada - SI_122_August2016_135_MG | ecosystem: Environmental > Aquatic > Marine > Inlet | place: Canada: British... | reverse complement strand
AATAAACTTTCATCCGACAGGGTTAAATTGCTTGAAAAAATTCCTGACTGGAGCTGGGACTATGAAAACTCATTCTGGTTAAATGGAGTGCATGAGCTTGAGAAGTTTTACGAAGAGCATAATCATTCAAATATCTTAACTAGCTATAAAACTAAAAATAGTTTTAGATTAGGGCAGTGGGTAACGGTAACAAGAAGAAGAGCTGAAAATGATAAATTATCTGATGACAATGTTGCGCAACTACAAAAGCTAAATTTTGACTTTAATCCAGGGGAGACACTCTGGAATGAAGGATTTAAAAATTTAAAATTATTTTTCTCTGAAAATAAAAGCTTTAATGTACCCATGAGATATGTAAACAAAGATGGATACAAACTTGGACAATGGGTTGGAAATCAAAGAACTAAACATAGGATAAATAAAATCTCTGAAGAAAGGGTTAGTAGACTGGAATCTATAGGTTTTGAATGGAATGTAAGAAAAAACCCTACTGGCTAAATTTTATAAATTAGCTTTTAGCATTATTAATGAAACAGGTACATTTAAAGCGCTCGCAATTCGTTTTATATTGATAAGGGCTAGATTATGCTCACCCCTCTCAACACCGCCCATATAAGATCGATCAATGTCAGCAAGCTCTGCCAAATACTCTTGAGAGATTCCCATCTCTAGGCGTGTAGAGCGCACAGCTTTGCCAAATTCAATTAGCTCCGCATGTTTAGATGAGTTTTTATATGGTCTTGCCATATTCAAGATGATAGGTTTATAATGAATATAAATCCACGGGATATAGTACCCATTTATTAACCAATATCCAACATATGAAAAGAATAATACTAATTATATTTACAACATTTTCTATTGGCGTGAACGCACTATTTGACGATGATTTTAGTTACACATCTGACGGAACTACTCTGGTTTGTTTGAATGTTAGATCAACTAATATAGATAGGTCGACTGATATTAAATATAGTGCCTTGTGGGGTGTTAGTACAATTGAAAAACTCATTGTTCATATAAAGAGTCCTAAAGTTCTAATTTCAGGATACACACCAAACATAGTTGGCGGTGACTATTATGAGGCATATGGCGGGGTTTTTAATATTTTCAATGAGGATGGTAATATGTCATATATTGAATTTGAAACCGTACTCACTGATAAAAAAGGAAAGAAGAAGACCGTGACTGGAAAAATAAATAGATTTACTGGAGATATTCATCTTGAGCACATTTATGGCCCTTGTAAGAAGATTGAGAGGCTTTTATAATGATAAAGTCATTAACAATATTATTTTTAATTGTAGGTGTATCCTCTTGCGGAGGCGGTGATGATGACAAAAGGTATAAGTTTTTAGAAACTATTTTAGTGAGTGGAACTTGCTGGGAAAATCATGTCAATATCAAAGATAAATATAGCGGCTTTATAGTTAGAAAATATGACAATAGAGGAAAACGAGAATCTATCCATGGCGAGGTTCATATGGACAATGAACAGACGATTCAAGATAATCTTTTTGATATAACTACTGATAATATGTATAAATATAGAATACCTAATAATATTGACATATGGGGTGTTCCAATTGAAGTTTTTAATCAGAATAAGTTTGTCTTAAGGGGCGTATCAAGACATTATCATCAATTCGCCTTAGATGAAGATCTGCAATATAAGGTCGCCCTAAGATATTACTCAACTTGCACTTTAAAAGTAACAAAAAGAAATGTATTCTAATTTATCTATAGATTAAATCACATCTAACTAAGTCAACCTAACAGTTTCTTTTGGGCTACAATTAACATCATGAAGCTTGCATTTTTACTACTAACTATTCTAATAACCACAGCCCAGGCAAACCTAGGCTCATTCGACAGTAATGGTAAGTTCATCTTCCCAGATACTAACAAACCCTACACAGGCAACCTAGACGTCATTAACAACGACTGGGGTGTAGATGCTGTTGAGTTTAATAAAGATTATGTTGATGGTGTACTTCACGGCACTGAGAAGTCTTACTACCAGTCAGGCAATATCAGGTCTATTGGTCACTTCAAGAGAGGTGTATTAGAAGGTATCGTTACTGGCTACTATGAGGACGGCTCTATTCAGGTAAGAGCAATCTATGACAACGGTATTAAACAAGGTAGAGTTATTCATTATTATCCTAATGGTAACAAACAACTAGAAGCGTTCTACACTGATGATAAGTTTGACGGTGTTCGTAGTACTTGGTTTGAGAATGGTAAGCCTATGGAAACTATGCCTTATTCAAAAGGTCTTGCTCACGGCACTGGTAGAACATACTACGAGACTGGTGGTGTGTTTGAAGAAGCTAAGTTTGAATACGGCACGCCTAAGGTTATGAAGGTGTTTACTGAAGAAGGTAAGCTTTCGGAACAAAAAGGATGGATTGACAAGAAGATTATTGAGAGGATTGTGGGATGAAAATTAAAATATTGATTGCGTTTTTTGTATTTATTATTAATGCATATTCTTATGCAGATTGTTATGATGGTAGTAGTTTTAATGACTGTGTAAGTGAGGCTCAACAGGGTAATGCGTACTCACAATACCTCGTAGGGTATAGCTATCATACTGGAAGGGGCGTATCAAAAAACTATAGTAAAGCCATTTATTGGTATAAAAAATCCGCTAAAAATCAAAATGCAATGGCTCAAAGTAATTTAGGACTTCTTTATTACAGTGGTAACGGTGTTGATAAAGATTTATATAAGGCTGTTTATTGGTTTACGAAAGCTGCTGAGCAAGGAAATTCCCAAGCACAAAATAATTTAGCCGAATCTTATTATCTTGGAGAGGGTGTTCAAAAAAGTATGAAAGACGCTTTAAAATGGTTTCAAAGAGCTGCAGACCAGGGTAATAAACAGGCAGCTCAAAATGCAAGAGCTTTGCGCAAGCAAGGGTATTAAATATGGGAAATATATTAGGTTTGATTGGTGCTTTAGGGTGGTTAACCCATCTTTTTAAAACTTTTAATAATGGAGAGTGGTTATTCTTTTTTGCTGGCTTATTGATTCCTCCTGTTGGAGTTATTCACGGTATTTATCTTTGGTTTTAATCTGTTTTTAAATAGGAATGGAGGCATATGTTTGGATTTGGTAAGAAAAAAAATGGCATTATAAAAGACTACCATGCTGATGGAAGTTTAAAAAGTGAGGTTAGTTATGTTGATGGAAAGAATCACGGTCCTATTAAGACTTGGCACGAAAATGGAAAATTAGCTTTTGAAGGTGGATTTAATTTTAATAGGCGTTATGGCATTTTAACAACCTATTACGAGAACGGCAATAAAGAGGCGCAGATAGAGTACGACTTATTTGGTAAGCAAATAGGTGAATCATTTCACTGGTATCAGAGTGGACAATTAAAAGGTCATCAAAGTAGTTTTGATGCTTTGGGGGAGGCAAATGGTGTTTTTACACATTTTCACCCCAATGGTCAAATGTCAGTTCGCGGAAAAGCCCTCGGAGGAGATGTTGACGGAAAGTTGGAAGAGTGGAATGAAAATGGCGATTTAATTAAAGCCTAGGCCTATTCAAATAATTTGAGAATAATTAATGCAAAACTTGTTTAGATTTATTTTTTTATTAGCGTTTTCTGCGTCAAGCTTTTCAAGCTCAAATATTAAACTCATTTACAATTCCCCACTGATTTTCAACTCTTCCGAAAAGAATTGCATTTCAGACATATGCATATCACTATTAAATTTAATTAATAATTCAAAACAAACAATTGACTTTGCTATTTATGGCTTAAGAGGGCAGGATGAAATTTTAAATTCTTTAATTAATGCTAAAAATAGAGGTGTAAAAATACGTGGTGTAATCGATAAGAGGGTAAATGGACATAGCTATTATTCCGATACTCATTTAATTGAAAAGAACTTTAAAAATGTTCAATCTGACTACAGACAGGATATAAAAACATTATACCTCTTATCAAAAAATATAAAGTACAAGGATAAATGCATAAGGCCAGCAGGACATAAAGGACCTTTACAGTGTTTTGAAGGAAAAGGTTATGCCGCTAAAGATGACTTTTCTTTCAAAGGCGACATAATGCATAATAAATTCTTTATTGTTGATGGTAAGTATATTTGGACTGGCTCAGCCAACATAAGTGATACTGGTACTGGAGGATATAATGCAAATGTTGTTGCTCTGATTGAATCAGAATTTATTGCTAGTAAATACCTAATTGAATTTGAACAGATGTTTGAAGACGGTAAGTTTCATAGAGCTAAGAAGAAACTCAAAAAGGCAAAACTACAAACTTACATAAACGGTCAAGAAGTTAATATCTATTTCTCGCCTCAAGGCTATGCGATGTATAGAGGTGTCATTCCTTTGATTAAAGAAGCAAAAAACTCAATAGATATATCTATCTTTTTCTTAACACATAAGAACATATCAAAAGAGCTTGTAAAGGCTAGTAAAAGAGGGGTATCAATACGAGTAATACTTGATGCTACGGCAGCCTCTAATGGCTATAGTAAGCATAATTACCTAAGAGATAATGGAATGCCAGTTAAGGTTGAAAACTGGGGTGGAAAGATGCATATGAAGTCGGCTATTATCGATAAAAAACATTTGATTGTTGGCTCTATGAATTGGACAAGCGCTGGCGAAAGTAAGAATGATGAAAATACTTTAATCATTAAGAACTTCAAGGATGCTCCGAAGTATCAAAGATTTTATAATTTAATGTGGAATTCTATTCCAGATAAGTGGTTACGAGAAGACCCTATGCCAGAGTCTAAAGATTCTGGCACTTCTTGTTACGACGACGTTGATAATGATTTTGATGGTAAGATAGATGCAAAAGACCCAAATTGTATTAATTAGAGGGGATAAAACATTCATTCTTTGGGGTTCAATTATTTTCTTTGTGATTTGGCTTTTTAAATAATCAAACCCATATTTCTCTAACGATTATTAGCAGTCAATCTATAAAACAATAATCTCAGATGGAAGTTTATAGGTAGAATTAATTTTATTTAATAAGATTAAAAATGGAAACATTATTCTCGGCTGTTATGACTCTATTAGTAGCAATATTTATGAGTATTGTTCCTTATATATTTTTCCTGCACGTTTTAGAAGGTTCAATTGAAGATGAGTCGTCACGAAAAGTAGTTTCAGTTATTATTACTGCAGTAATATTTTTATTTGCTTTCGGCGACAATATACAATTTTTTAAATAGCAAACTGACATAAACCCTAAATTACTAAATTTCACATCTAATGCGGTTATTACTAATCACAGCTTTATTAATTGTTTTTCAAGCGCAAGCAGCACCCCAATACGGCACAGTAACAGTATCAAAGGTAATCAACGTCTACGATGGCGACACCTTTAGAGTCAACATAGATTCACTGCCTCCTATAGTGGGTAAAAACATTCCTATTAGAGTGAATGGAGTAGATACTCCAGAGATACGAGGAAAGTGTGAATATGAGAAGAAATTAGCCCTTAAGGCGAGAGACTTTGTTAGAGCTAAACTAGCTAACGCTAAAGAGATTAAGTTAACCAATCTACAAAGAGGCAAGTACTTTAGAGTAGTAGCTAATGTGCTTGTTGATGGTGTTAGTTTGGAGAGGGGGCTACTTGATAATGAGTTGGCTTACAGTTATGATGGCGGCAAGAAATTGAAATGGTGTAGTTAATGGCATATGATGTGACAATTGCCGGTCTTTCAAAAGACGAAGAGGTGATATTTGATATTAAAACAAATTGGATAAACGGCGTCTATTTAATAAGTGATAAAAGATTCCATAGTTATGAGGTTAATTCAGGTTATTTGGATATGTCGGCTAGCTTAAGCATTAGTGAAATGAAAGAATTTCATAAAGAGCATGATAGTGAATTTGCTAGAGATGAATATAAAAAAGAGATGAAGTTTTTAGATGATGCATTGGATGTGTATGGAGATAAGGCCTATTCTCGTTTTGTTGTCAATATTGCTGAATGGTAGCTAGCTTCTATGAGTTAAAATTCAATTATGAACTCGCCATTGTTAAGTTTCTTGAACTCAATGAAGTCTTTGCCATAGTCATGCAGAGTGTCAGAAGTGATTCTTTCATTTTTCTTTAATACACCAGCTTTTTCGAGGTTGCCTTTTATAAGCTGCCCCAGGGTTGATCTTCCACCTGACTCTTTGGATGATGAGATATTTTTGCCTCCATCTGCATGGACTTTCATATTTACTCGATAGTATTTATCTTCATTTTTTACATAAGCAATAAATTCTCCTGATCTTGATTTTTTCCCACCATCTGCATCAATCAACTTGCTATTAGGATAAAAGTCACTCTTTCTCTCTTTGGAGGTTGATGTTAATTCAACTTCGTACCAAGGTCTTGGAGAGTATTGACCGTTTTGATTTTTTCTACCCTTATCAAAAAATAGATTTAAAGAAGATGCTGGCTGATCGTCCACTCGCAACTGAACTGAGCAGCTTCCTACAATGGTTTTGGTGTGCGGGTATTCGGCGCTACTGATTTCACAATCGTTTAAAGTTTTTTTTGTAGATGTAGCCGGCCTGTTTCTATTTAAATCTACCTTGCTTAGAGGAGAGGTAGTATCGCGATTGAATAGATAGTCAATATACCCCGATATTCCTGTAACTGTACTTTCATTGCTGACTTGTATAGTGCACTCATCTCTTTTACTGAAACCATAGGATGAAAAGTTTGAAGATCCTACGTAGATCTTATCTTTGTGATTAAACTCTAGTTTGTATATTTTTCCGTGATACTCTTTCCTGGAAATGTAAACGCCGTTTGTCGGGTTGTCTAATCTAAGCCTGGAGTCTAGAGTAGTTAGGGCGTCTAATTGCTCTTGACGAACCCCTTTGTGATAAATCATTCCAAAAAGAATTCTACAGGTTCCTTTTTTTCCAATTTTAACTAGTCTATCTTGGAAATCAGATATTTGAGAAGCGCCAAAGTATCCTGAAGCTATAGATATTCCATTCGATTCTTTCATATCTATACTAAACTGTTTTTCTAGTGTGCCACCATAATCCACGTTGTTTGTATAAATATTATCGTACATAGCTACCTATATATTAATATTTGGCTTGATTGAATCATATTCAATGTTTGCAAAACTATCTAACAAGGCCTTAAAAATAACTTTTATACCATCAGGAGGAACCGCCATTCCGATTTGTTTACGTACGCTTTCTTTTTTTCCAATAAAAGAGAAATTATCAGGAAATGTTTGCAATCTAGCCCTTTCTCGATTTGTTAGTGCTCGATTCTCTGACCAGTGATACATATGTGTTCCACCACCACCACTTCCGGTTACGGTATATGAAGGTTTATTAGGGTCGAGTCTTTTGTATATGTTGCTTAATCGCGCCCCCTTGACGTTTAGTCTTAAGTTTTTTGGTATTTTCTCAGACCAGGCATTCTCTCCTGGGCCTATATACTTTAAACGCTCAATAACTTGTTTTGATTGATTTGTTGCAACATGATTATCAGCATCTTTTGATATAGGAGGGGTAGAAATACACTCGCCGGATGTGTTAAATTTACCAATATGGGTTGGACTTGGTACCTTGTATTCCACATTAAGGTCCTTTCTAATGCCAACTATAATAATCCTATGTCTGGCCTGGGGGACGCCATACTGCTCAAATTTATATAAATGAGGAACGATATTGTATCCAGTCTCAACCATTGAGGATAGTATAAGCTTCAAGGCTTCTCCTTTGTCAGAGCTAGAAAGACCTCCAACATTTTCCGCAATGAACCACATTGGTTTATGAATCTTCAAATATTGAATGCCATATGAATATAAGGGGCCAAATTTACCTTTAAGGCCTTTGGATTCCCCAACAATACTAAAATCATTGCAAGGAAAGCCGAAAGCAAAGCCATCACATTTTTTGAGTGAAGAGATGTTTAGCGTTCTAACGTCATCATGTATAACATTTTCATGATTAGGCTCACCATGTATATTTTGTGAATATGTCATGCAGGTGTCTCGATCATAGTCAGACGCCCAAAGTGGTTTTATACTAAATTCTTTATCATTGGAGTCAATTGATTTTCCACTGTGAATGGCACCTAGAGCAATACCACCAGGGCCGCAAAAAAATTCACCTAATTTAAATTCCATAGCCTATTAATGAGTTTTAATATTATTAAAGTATGTATGTTAAACCAATTTTATTTAAAGAAGTAAGATAGCGTGATCTTCATAGCATTGTTTTCAAGGCTAATATTATAATCCTGATATTTTCATTAATCGAGAGATAGGTATATCTAATGCATTAGATATTCGTCCCATATTAATAAGCGCAATATTATGCTCACCCCTTTCAATGCCACCCATATAAGAGCGATCTATTCCAGCCAGCTCGGCAAGTCTTTCCTGGGATATGCCTTTGTTGAGTCGAATAGATCTAACCGCTTCACCAAATGCTAGCAATTCTAAGTGTTGCGAAGTATTTTTATATGGTCTTGCCATACAAAAGATGATAGGTTTATAATGAATATATCACCACGGGATATAGTACCAATTTAAGGCAAATTTAACACTGAGGTACTGAACATTTGGTGAAGCATTTTTGATTAAAAAAGAAAAAATATGTTTGAAATTTTTTATATAACTCTAATTGGCTTTATTGGTCTTTTATTTAAGCAGTGATAGACCCAAACAGCATTTCTAATGGCATCACTTCGTTTGCCTCTTTATCTATTTTTATTGCGTTCATACTTTTTGTTTCGACCGACAACAGGGGCTTGGGCTGGTGTAAAAGGGCTGCTGATTTTTTTTACGAAAAACTTTATTACCCGGTTTATAAAACTATCCAATACATTCTTGTAGCAACAATTGTTGTTTTGTTTATTATGTCATTTAGAGCTGAATATCCTAAAAAAATAACCCACTATATCTGTGATAATTTTATCGAGTGTGTTATACCAAGAGACTCTGAATCTATGCAATTCTACGACACACCATATCCGTACAACAGAAAGGAGTTTATAAAACTAAACTCTTATAAGCTCGACCACAATGGCAGAAAAGATATGCGACGTATAGAGGGTTATTTTAAAGAGTACCCCTATTCTTTTTAAAAACAGACATAATTTATGAAGGAGAACGGATGGATACATCTAAACTTTTAAACTTTATTAGATGGGACTTACTATTGCCAGTCTCAGCACAAATGGGGTTTTAACAAATTTAAACGTGTATTCAAAAGCGTACATTTTAGCTATAGGGACATATTGGAATATAATTAAATTATGAGTAAAATCGACCCTAAAAGAGACGGCTGGAACGATAAAACAAATTTTCAAATAAATACTTATCCCGATGAAAAATTTGAAATGCCTGTCAATAGATCAAATCCATTAGGCCTACTGTGTGAGTTGGCCGTTCAAGAAGAGTGGTGTGAAGAGCTATATTGTGGCACTTGTGGACATACCCACTTCCGTTATGGACTATTAGAAATTGCACATGGTAAATCGCCAGCAGATGATGACTGGATTGTTAATAATAAAATTACTGATTATCATGATCTAATTGGTGAATTTCCTAAAACATTTTCAATTGAAGATAAGATTTCTATTCTTGAAATATGCCTAGAGACGAACATTAAGGAACCAAAAATACCATTTGACTACCTAGGGTTGGTGTTACATCATATTGCAGTAAAACGTGTAAATCCTAAGGTTTTACGCTCTCAAGGATATTCTACAGATGAGATAAAAGTCTTGCCAATTTGTAGAGCTAGAGTTTTGTATGAAAAGTTATCTAGAAAATGGGCCAAAGTTTTTGTAAAAACAGTTAATGTTGCATCTGGATTTTGGACTAAAGACAAGTCAATGCACTTCAATGTCAGCAACAAGTCCTATCACGATTTGAACAATATTATTAAAAGCCATCATAGGGTGTTAACTGCGCCTGATCTTCAGGCGATTGAAAAGGATTGGGAAAATCAAGAGTTTTTTAAAAAGGCACAGTCATAGTAGAGATTTAAGATTTCTCCTTTGTTGATCTGTAAGGTCCTCAATTTCAAGACTGGAGTTAACTTCAGCAGACACCTCGATAGCTCTTCTTTTTGGGTACATGTACTGAGCTAACTCTTTGTAAATATGTGCCGCAAGAGTGTAGTCTTGCCTCTCCATAGATTCTTTAGCTATTGTAGCTAGGCCTTTAATTGGATCGCATTCTAAATCATTTAATTGGTTAATTACTAGTTGTGTACGTTTGTTTTTTACACCTTTTGGCCTTCCACCTCTTCGCTCGCCTTTTATCGCACCTCTTGGCATACTTCCTCCTGTTTAATAAAGTAGTGATTTATAGTAAAAGTTCTTCTACAGGTTGTAGCCACAGTAGCCAGTGTAGCCGCCATATGAAAGTATTTAGTTTTTTGTCTTTTATAAATATCATGGCTACAACGGCTACAGTATTTTTGGATTTACTATGTATGTCGAACCTGTTAGAAGTAAATATCCATATTCACACAGCATGTTTAAAGCAATAGCCGCCTCTTGCGCATTAAGGCGTGGCCTTGGACCGCCTTGTTGAACACTTCTTAATGAAACCTCTGTAAGTTTCTTTTTTTTAATCCAGGATGTTAGTTTTCTGGCACAAGTAACACCTTTATCTTCAATGGCTCTTCGTTGTGTTCGAACCGCCTCATTGAGATGGAACTTGCCAAGTGCCTCAGCCCTTTCCCAAGTTTGAATATCAATTTCACTTTCAGAGTTGTTAAGTAGCATAGGGCTGTCAGCAATATGAAGTATTTGAGCCATTTTTACGGTTTGCGATACAGCTTTGCTGGCAATATCTCTCATGTCCTCTAGTTTATTCCCGGTTGCCATCATTTGCTCAATTTGGTTGTGAAACTTTCTTCTAGCTTTACTGGCTTCTTCAGATAATGTGACTTTATGAACTGATACACCATCTACTTCAGGTGGCTGAGCATCAAGTATTGTTTTAATCACATGGTTGTACTCATGCATGATTGACGCATCTAGTCCGAATTCATTTTCTCTCTCAAAGCGCGTTCCAACTAAAGACGGTAGGCGTATAGACCATATTCTTGCTAATGCACCAGACTCTCTAAGAGATGAATGTGATGCTACTTCTTGGTATTTGTCAGGCTGAACCATTATGCAAACATTGAGGCAAGGCTCATACATGATGAGCTCTTCTGGTGAGTCATCCTTTTGACTTTTTCCAACCCTATCTCGAGTAACTGTATCGCCAGTAATCCCAGCAAGATATAGGGCATCTCCAGTTCCCCCACCATTTGTGTACTTTCCTAATATTTGATCTAAAGCGCCCCTGCCTTCGCCTGACATTACGGCGTACTCCTCGCTTCGTTCATGCATCTTTTGGAATAATCTTTCTTCTGTGGTGTCAGTTGTGTAGAGGCTGGGCAATGGTGGCAAGTTAGGGCGTTGCTCTTCACTATCCATCAATTCTTGTTGAAGTAAGTTTAGATCCGCCCCTTTCTTTTTTGATTGTGACTTGATGCCTGCAATGGTACTATCAATGATCATATTTTTTGCTTTGGCATAATTTTTATCGTTTTCATAAGTTTCCATCTTTGCCTTGCACCAATCATCAAGCGGCCGTTTCATGTATTTAAATATTGGGCTTTTTCTTTCACCGCTTCCTGCTACAAGTGTAAAAAATAATGAAGGGTAATGTTCAAGCCCTGGTTTTTCAATTACTTTAGATTTTTTACCGATTGCTACAGCTACACAAGACAATCCAACAATCGCAGGAGATGCTATCGGAACTTTTGAAAACCTTGCTATCTCTTCAGCAGCACCTTTGATTACTTTAGGTAGCAACGCAAAGCTATAGTCAATTTTTGTGGGCTCACATGAGTTAGGAAGAGGTGTCAGCTCTTTCCACTCAAAAGACATGGCACACCTCCATGAATTGCTTTCTAACCGCTTCTAAACTTTCAAGACAATGCAAATCATTAAAATCTGTTGGTTTAGTAGATAAGTCTTTAAATATTGGCAATAACATATTTGCTCTAATATTCTTTGCCACATTTTCTGCTTTAATCTTGCCAGTATTGATTTGATTGAACTGGTCATTATCACCAGCAATAATGAAGTGAGAAGTTGGATGCTTGGACCTTAGCTCTTTGGCAGCGCCTTCTAAATTACCAGCATTAAAACACACTACAGTTGCAATATTGGTAGCTTGATAAATGCTCATTCCAGTTGCAAAGCCTTCACACAGTATTACCCTTGATGGGCTGGCATTAAGAAATCCAATAGGGTAGTAGCAACCTTTAATTCGTCCACCTTTGTAAAATCTTTTCGAGCCATCAGGGGTTATTGTTTGCAAACTCCACAGCGTATGTGACGAGTCATACAAAGGCACCACTATATTATTAGTATAATCTAGACGAATGTTATAGGTTTTGATTTGTTTACGAACAATGTAGGGGTGATTTGACAGTCCTTCTACAGTCAGTTGGCCCCATAACTTATTAACTTCTTTTTTAGCGATTGTATTGCGCTTAATGACGGCTTGCTTATTTTGATCTGCAATTCTTGCCATTTTCTTTGCATACTCCTTTCTTTGTTCATGCGTAAATTTAGATTTACTGGTATTACAATAGTTATATTTTTCACCAGTTTTCCAGTCTCCAAAAGCTCCTGAAATAAAATCATCATCTTGATGGCCGACATACCACGCATCTGCATGTTTACGACCCGGTGGCTTTATTCTATGGACTGATCCATCAAGTATTAGGTTGTGAACGCCAAATCCCGCCTCATTTATTGTTTGTTCAAATGTCATGGCTTTCCTCCTTTAGAATTGACCGAACGTGCTCAATCTGTTCTTGAGATAAAGACCATGTATTGATAATATTAGGCTTTCCAGTGCCAACCCAGTATCTTTTATCTGGGTTATGGTGTCTGTTAATTACCAGGCCACAGTGTTTGAATATCCTTAACACTTCAATAAGCTTCAAGCCTATCTGTGGAAATAGATTGTGTATGTGATACCCTTCACACAAAATCTTTAAAGCCCACATAGTTTCGGTACAATGTTTACCTGATAGATTCTCGAGGAGAGACTTTTTATCTACCCCTGCTGCCTGCAAACAGTAGGGGTTTTTTACTTTATAACTCATTGACTTTTCTCCTTCTGCTGAAGAATGAAATCGTCAATATCACTTTCTAGCCATCCAACCGACCGTATGCCCATTTTGATTTGTTTGGGGAATAATCCTTTGGACATTAGACGATAGATTGTTGCCACGCTAAGGTTGGTTCTGTCGATTACGGCATATTTACTTATGATTTTTAAACACATATATTTCTCCTGTAAAGTATTAAAATGCATCACTTTTTCTCAAGATGCGTGGCCAGAATACTTTAGGATTCAATACTATTAGCAGGCGATATTTTTTGTCTAAATTTCTGTTCCTGTTATATTTTGGAGCTGGATAGAGACTTTCTAATAATGTTTTTTATTGTCTTATCATCGAGCTGTATGCTATTTTTTTCGAAGCATATTTTTACGAGATTGAAGAACTTTCCAAATGGCTCTTTGGTTTTATTACTAGTATTGTATTTGTCTTTATAGCCTGTGTACTGTTTATATGCTTTATATGTAGACACTATAAAATTTTTACGAAAATCAGATTTATTGTTCTTGTCTAGTTCATCAAATTTGTCAATATATTTAGACGGCCTCAACTTTGTATTTTTATCCGTAAAATTATCGGGATTCAATTTATCAAGTTTAACCAAAAGTAATAGTATTGAATGATTTAACGATTCCAATGAGGGATTGCAGTTTTTATTAAGTGATAATAATTTTGATTGTTTTAAATCCTCATCAAGGATATTTAATTTCTCATTATGAGAATTAGTTGGCGGTATTGATGCATCAATAATATCTTTTATATTAATACTTTTTTCCTTATCAAGGCTATTCTTTAGTCTTTCAAGCGCTTGAATTTGGCCGTCAATCCCATAATCGTAACTTAGAAGCTCATATAGGTTGGTTGCCGCTGCATTAAGTTTTTGCCGTAAATTTCCTTTTTGTCTAAAAGTCTCTTGGTAATAATTTATTAAAAGAGCGTTAATTTCATTTAGAAAGTCCTTTTCTATAGTTTCTGTAGGTCTATTGGTAAGTGCACAATAAAAAAATTGAGGTGAAAAATTTTTAAACTTTATGCCAGCTTCTGATAAATTTTCTTTGGTGATCAATCTAAATGTTCTAAACATAATTTTTTTTAAGGCTGTCTAAATAATTACCCCATTCATCCATCATTTTTTTTCTATCATCAAGATATTCAGCATGGTTATATGCAGCCTTTACTTTATTGGGTTCAGTGTGTGAAAGTTGGCACTCTATAACGTCACTCCTATATCCTAGCTCATTAAGGCGGGTGCTTGCCATGTGCCTATAACCATGTGTCGTAAATTGCTCTTTACTAATTCCCAGGCTTCTTATGGATACGAGTAGTGCATTTGTAGTAATAGGTTTGTTTTTATTGCGCGGACTTGAGAATACGTAGTTGCTGTTAGTTTCAATATAACTAAGATTCTTTAGAATATCTAACACCTGGCCACTCATTGGAATTAAATGATCTTTCTTCATTTTCATTCTCGCACCCTTGACTCGAATAATTCTATCATTGAAGTCAACTTCATCCCATGTAAGATTAACAAGTTCGCCAGGCCTTAAAAAAACGTATGGCGCCATGATTAAAGCGTTTCGTACTTGATAACTTCCTTTATGCCCTTCAATGGTTCTTAGTAGCCATCCAATTTCTTTTGGATCTGTGATAGTTGCATAGTGTTTTTGTTTTTTCTTTTTAAATACATCGTTTGGCAAATCTCTAACTGGATTTACTGTAATTACTCCCATTCCAACAGCGTATGAAAATACTCGACTAGCAATGCCTTTAATTTTTCCTAAAGTATCAATCAGATCTCTGCTTTCAATATCTTTAAGAATTTTTAGCATCTCAGGTGCGGTTACCATGCCAATTGGCTTGGATCCAATGAATGGGATTAAGTAGCACTCAGCTCGCTGAATTACATCATGCGCATAGTTATCAGACCATTCATCTTTTTTATTGTGATGCCATTCCACAAACATGTCTTTAAAAGTTAAGGAATTCACTTCTTGGACATTTTTATGTTCTTTTGGATTGAAGCCTTGTTTGATTAGCTGCTTGTTTTTATCTCTGGACTGTCTAGCATCTAGTAATGACATCCCAGGGTAATATCCAAGTGTCATCATGTTGTATTTATTATCAAATCTATATCTAAGTCTCCAAATCTTTGAGCCACTGACAGCAA
>Ga0233435_1002490_pt1 | contig 15363 bp, 13 predicted proteins | sample SI_122_August201_3_FD_182735 | JGI IMG/M metagenome (GOLD analysis project Ga0233435, IMG submission 182735) | Seawater microbial communities from Saanich Inlet, British Columbia, Canada - SI_122_August2016_135_MG | ecosystem: Environmental > Aquatic > Marine > Inlet | place: Canada: British... | reverse complement strand
AATGAAGATATAGTTCAAATGAAAGGCACCGGGGAATATTTATGTGGTAATGCGTGTGACGAAGAGGACGAAGAAGATTCCGACGAGGAACAAGAAAGCGAAGGCATAGGTTGTAATGCATGCTACGTATGTGTTACTGGTGGGAGTACTCCATGTATTTTAGAAAATTTAAATATATAAAAAATATTTATCAATTTATATTGAATAAAACCTCCCTATTTACACACATAAAAATAATAGGAAAAGTATATACATATTATGACTACAATTACCGAACATGACAATAATACCCTATCTAATATAGACGCAAACATATATTTACATGAAACTATCTATGATATCATATCATCCATTCCAATCGTTATTAGTATGATTGTTCTCTATATAATTGAATACGTGATTACTGTAATACACATTATATACGACCAAATCCATAATATTGGTGTCTATACTTCTCTTTTACAAAACAGTTCGATTTACACTTAATCCATACAATTCGTTCCATCCTCGTAACATGGTTTGTTATGCAACGTCCAATTGCCCGGAATCGCAAAACATCTTAAGTTACCTCCAATTAAACTACATTGTTCTATGTTAGCAGAAAACGCAATTAAACTGCTATAAACGATTTTGAAAAAAAGAATCGCCCATTACCATAAGTAAAATGCAAAAAAACTGACAAATTCAAAATAAAAAAAGGCTGTATATAAGCCTTTTTATTGTTTAAACTTCCTGATTATGCATTTAGTTTTTATTATTGTCTACTGCAGAAATAGACTGTATAAATCCAGATAATTTATTATAAATATCTTCCCAACTATAATTTTCAATGTTTTTTACAACATCTATACAATGCTGTTTATATAGAGATTCATCTAATAAATATGTTTCCATAGCATTCGCAACATCTTTATAATAAACGGTTCTTGCCTCTCCGTTACCCGATTGTAGGACTACAGGATAAACGTAATAATCGTTAGTATCTACTTTGATAGAACCATACGGAACCGATTCCATAATTCCTCCCCAGTTTGGAATTATCTGGGGAACTCCTAATGCCGATTGTTCGAATGGTATTAATCCAAAGGATTCTCCAGTAGATGTAGTAATGCCTACATCAGCCGCATTGTAAATATTCGTTAATTCTTGGTCGTCTTTATTGGAATCTCCAATATTGTTCGAACAAAAGTAAATATATTTTTCTATATTTTTTATATTGTTCTCTTTACACAATCGTATATATAGTTCTTTTAAGTTCCACCCCATGTCAACCAATCCACAATTAAACATGAGTAACACTTTTTTATCTGCGTGTTTAGTTAACAAATGAACGAATGCGCGAATAATAATATCTAATCTTTTTCGTGGTTGATTTTTACTGCCCGAAAAAAATACAAAAGTATCTTCAGGTATATTCATTGTTTGTTTAGCAAGGGATTTGTTAATTTTTTTAATGTTATTCGCATAGCCATGAGATAGACGATATGATTTTAATAACGAACCATTATTATTGAATTCATCTATAGTGAATTGTGCCATTGCTAATAATCCACAACACATTTTATTATACAACACAATTTCATTTTCAGGAACACCGATATATTCGGTACAAACATATGGCAAAATCATACATTTTTTATCTATGGTTGCACTGTTATTTATAGACATTAGCCAGCCATGAATAATCTTAGAATCATTCAATAAAATAATAATTTTCGGTTTTACCACATCTATTACGTTCGGTAACTTATTAAAACCAAAAGACGTTTCATCTTGCGAATCTATTATATAATATTCATCCGACAGTCCCCGACACGCTATCGCATATTGAATGACCTTATAATCACGAGATAAATGCGGGAATAATTCTTTCGCTACTCTTCCATAACCAGACTTTGAACGGTAATCATCACCAATCCAAAGTAAAACCGTTTTTTCGTCTTCAATTGGGTTACTAACTCGCAAATCCATTATATAATTTATATAGTATTCACTTAAACATTATATTATGGAGTATTTATATTGGTATAATGGAATCAACTAATATATTCATCGACAAATTCATAAATGATAAACAAAACAATGAAGACCCTAATATTTCACTAACACAAAATAAATATGTTCGCTTATCTAATAATATTATTGATATTAATCCTGTCCCTATTTTTATAAAAACAACCATTTCGAATGCAACTGAGATTAATACTGAATTTAATATTATCGCAGCAGGAATGAACGAACAAGAATTATATGTTAATAAGAATCAAGACCCAAATAAAGAATCTGGCATTTTTACATCTCAAAATGCGTATGTTCCAATGAATAATATATTGAATACAGATAACATGTATGTCAAATTATTGCAACAACACATCTTTTCTGGAATTGCTGAGATGATTTATACATTGTATAATTACAATGGCGATTACAAATATAAAATAAACAATTCGTGGATTCAAAAATACAAGAGTGGTACCTTTTTAAGTCCACATAATCACTTGACATCTAACAATGCCAACACTAAGACCTTTAGTGTTGCATATTATATTGACGATGGTGATCCAGATGTGACTCAAACATATTCGGGTTGCATATCTTTTATTTATAATAATAGTTTAACCCATTTACGACCTAAAAGCGGTACTTTACTCATATGGGAAGACCATTTAATTCATTTGGTAAATCCATTTTTCAGCAAGTCCAATAAGGAACGTTTTATGTTATCAACTAATATTTCTGTAGAATTTTAATTATTATCTGTCAAAATAAAAGGCATTATTCTTTTTATTTTGTATCTAATCCATACAATTCGTTCCATCCTCGTAACATGGTTTGTTATGCAACGTCCAATTGCCCGGAATCGCAAAAGCACATGTCTTTTCAATACCTAATTGATTTTCACCCAATACCAAACGCATGAACCCGAGTTCTCCCCAATATGATCCCCATGAATTACGGATTATCCAATATTGTTTATCCATGGTTTGATCGTAACCCCATCCAACTACCGAAATAATATGGTTTATCGTCTTTAATTTTTTAGGAACATCGAGAACACCGCCAGTATAATCATCTATTTCAGCCGCATTAATCCCACATGCTATCGGACCATTCTTATATATTTCGGCCATCATATTATCGCTACCGCGAACCGCTCCATAACTCGCTACGGTAGCATTGGGATAATGTAAAATTGGGTTGCATACTCCCCCTCTGTTACTAAACGTATCGCATGTTCTACAAATATTTGTAGGAGTACAAATAAAATCTTGTTTGTTTTTACATGCTTCCTCATTTGAATCGGAACTACATGCTTGATATACCATACAATCTTCATATGGGATAGAACCATACTCGTTAATCGCTTTATATGTAGCCAAATGATCGCCACCATTACACGAACCTCCCATCTGACAATTCAATATGAACTGAATACTCAAATTTATATCAGGCCACGCCGCCTTACGCATTATCTTTATTCTATCGGCTAATGAACTTACTGATCCATGAGCCCAACACGACCCACAATATACGGGTATATGTTGATTCAAATTTTTTGTTAAATAATTCACACCTTCCACATTAGACCATGTAAAGGATTGGGGCAATTCGGCATTCATATTATGTGTTACTTGATAAGGTTCCATTTCAACTGTAGGTACATATTCATTTATTCGGGCAGAAATGCCAACTAAACTAGACAATAATACAATAAATCTTAAAAACATCGTATATACAATATACAATATATAATAATACTTGATCTATCTATATCAATCCCACATTATGTTGAATATTGGGTATCACGTTTAATATAGTGTCTCGATAAAGACACATAAATAACTAATTATAATATATAATATTCAGAATATGCCTTCAAAAGAACAAAAAAAATTAGATAAACGAGAACAAAATGAAATACAAAAACTATCCATTCAACAAAAACACATGGAAGATATCGAATGGGACAAAGGTACCAATAATCGTAATATATTACGGAAACAACAACAAGAAGATAAACAATTAGATAAAATACGCCGAAAAAGGGAACGACAAGATATACTAGATGAAGAAGGATAGACACATGATTCAATATTTCTCTCAAAAATATCGATTAAATAAGTGGCTTTACTCAATCAAAAGGACATAAATAAATGTCCAAATTACGTTTGGGGAATATAGTTTTTCATTCGATATTGTGATATTATAGAATGAGACGTTAATGCTGTAAAAACATATTTTATTGTAAATAAATGATTACCATAAAAAATAAGTATAATATACACACATATATTTAGAGAGAAAATGCGTCAATATAGAAAGGAGACAAATGATTACAAAAAACTCCAATTTGTCTTTGTTTGAATTCCAATGCGAATCGTGTCACTATTATACCAGCAGTAAGGGTGACTATAACAAACATTTAAAGACTGCAAAACATAAAAAGATTACATTTGATGACGCAAATGACCCGAAACCTCATATATGTAAATGTGGGAAAGAATTTACACATCGACAAGGTTTATGGAAACATAAAAAGAGTTGCGCCAATGTCAATGAAATACATAATATCCATGCGAATGACGATAAATACGACCGACTGTCAGACACTATTTTATTGTTAGTGAAAGAGAACCAAGACTTCAAACAACTATTGATCGACCAAAGTAAAAAAATGATGGAACTTGCCGAGAATATGGGCGGTCATAATAACACGACAAATAGTCACAATAAATTTAATATGACCGTTTTTCTCAATGAAGACTGTAAGGACGCAATGAGTATCCAAGATTTCGTGAAAAACATGGAAATATCGATGGAAGAGTTTATCGAAACGGGCGAACTTGGATATATAGAAGGTATATCACGCGTTATGGTAAAACGCATTAATGATATGGAATTGCATACGCGACCACTCCACTGTACTGACTTAAAACGCGAAACTGTATACATCAAAGATACCGACAAATGGGGGAAAGACGTAAATAAAGAACAATTGAGAAAGGCCGTTAAACGCGTCGCCCATAAAAATCAACGAATGCGATCTGTATGGTACGATAAAACGCCAGATATAAACGTTATTGGCTCCGATAACTGTGAAAAATTCTTTAAATATTCTCAATCCGCATTGGGCGGTTGCGGAAAGGACCAATCAAAAACGTTTGAGGACACTATTATGCGTAATGTTCTCAAAGAAGTTACCATAAACAAACAAAATCTATGAATTAACCAACGTACATATTGCAAATCATTATTATTCAATATTTCTCTCAAAAATATCGATTAAATAAGTGGCGTTCCTCAACCAAAATGGACAAAAATAAATGTCCAATTCTCGTTTGAGGAATATAGTCTTGCATACGCAATTACGTGAAAATGCGAATGTTTCCATAATGCAGTAAATATGAGATATTAAATATTTTATTTACTGCAACCATTTATTTCCTATTTCGGTTGATAACCCTTTAGGGGTAAAAATGCATCCTCTATATATAGGGAAATGAGGATGCATTTTACCCATAGTTTACCCAATGGGTTTATATGTACCGAATGTAACTTCTATAGTGGTAATAAAAAAGATTATATGCGACATATGTCTACTGCAAAGCATAAAACGAGGACGACGAGGATCGATTTTACCCCTGATAATACCACGGCGTTTGTATGCATATGTGGCAATGAATATAGATACAAACGTGGTCTTTGGAAACATCGAAAATCATGTACGTATCAACCGCCAAATACCGAAAATGTCAATGATGTAGATATCGAACCTACAGCCGACGTATCGAATCAATTAGACCCTACGCTACTTGTTGAACTATTGAAACAGAATCAAGAATTCAAAGAATTGATGATCGAACAAAACAAGAAAATGACAGAACAGCATGAAACTATCATTGAACTCTCGCATAATTCGATATCGACTACGCATAATACTACCATTACCAACAATACCACAAACAACAAATTCAACTTGAATGTGTTTCTTAATGAAACATGCAAAGATGCCATTAATTTGAACGATTTGATTCAATCTATACAACTAACCCCACATGATTTTGCAAATACTGGCGAAGTTGGATACGTTAATGGTATATCAAGCATCATGATTGATAGAATACGCGATATGGAACCCCATGCACGCCCAATTCACTGCACCGATTTGAAAAGAGAAACGGTATATGTAAAAGACTCGAATGTATGGGCCAAAGAAGACGACCGTAAAACACATTTGAGAAAAGCAGTTCGCATAGTAGCCAACAAGAACAAAGACCAAGTCCACCCATGGAGACACCAAAATCCGAATTATGAAATTTTAGATACCCCCGAATGCGATAAATTCTTTGAATATACAAAAGTATCCTTGGGAGGTTATGGAAGAGAAGAATATGATAAATTTGAAACCAAAATCATCAATAATATATTGAAAGAAACGATGGTCGATAAAAACATGATCTGTAAATTATCTAGTAATTCTATCAAAAAATCGATTAAAGAAATGGGTGAACTCAATAAAAAAGGACAAAAATAAATGTCCTTTTTTCATTTTCCCTCAAAGACTTTCTATAAAACACTTCTTAAAAATACCATTCTTACCAATATGCTGTCAATTCGGTTTTTTACAATAATTTATTGTTACTGTAAAAAATAAGTATATTATGCGTAAAAGTATTTAGGCGAATTATGTGTAAGTATGATATACTCAATATGACTGACAATAATTCGCCAATCTCGCCGAATTATTTTGGTTGTAATAGATGCGGTCAATGTGCGTTTACGATGAACGAAATAATTTCTCATTTTAACAGCACTCATAGCCAATCTGATGATAATACTGACAATACTGACATAAATTCGCTAAAAATTCGCCTTTTTTTCTACTGTCAAAAGTGTGGGTATAAATGTTCTAAAAAGAGCGATTACGTAAAACATTGTAAATCGAAAAAACACAATCAGTTCGTTTCATCTTCGAATCAAGACGATTTCTCATGTGAATGTGGACGTACATACAAACATCGTCAAAGCCTTCATTCCCATAAACTCAACTGTAGCGTTAGTATCGATGAAACTGGTGCTATTGAACCACGCACCGAAACATCCAGCACTGACGTCCATGTACTCACCTCAACCATTATGGAATTAGTAAAACAAAACAACGAGTTCAAACAATTGTTGATCGATCAAAACAAGCAAATGTTGAATGTCGGGAACCAAAACACTATCGGAAACAACAATACCAATAACAACAACAAGTTCAATCTTAATGTTTTTCTCAACGAGAAATGCAAAGACGCTATCAGCATCACTGATTTTGTCAAATCGATGAATATTTCTATCGAAGATTTCGTCCAAACTGGAGAACTTGGATACATTGACGGCATATCTCGCGTCATGGTAGATCGAATCAATAATATGGCGTTATGTGACCGACCTCTCCATTGTACGGACTTGAAACGCGAGACCGTATATATCAAAGATGAAAATAAGTGGGAGAAAGATGAAGACAAAACCCGCTTTAGAAAAGCAGTTAAAAAAGTTGCCAACAAGAATAGTAGACTCACGTCGGAATGGATGGAGAATACACCTGATGTAAATACGATAGGAACCGAAAACTACGAGAATTTTTTCAAGTATTCACAATCCGCACTTGGAGGCGTGGGACCGCATCAAACCAAGTCGTTCGAAGATAAAATAATGCGAAATGTAATGAAAGAAATCACAATCGATAAGCAAATTGCATGATACTTTATGTATCAAATTAGGTACGTATAGAGAACTCTATATTTTAGGGCATTTTATACATAGAATCTGATATTATCAGGGGGTCAGTGGATCAATTTAGGGAAAATTTATGTTAGAGAATAACCCTATTTAGAATTCTTTTACAAGTATTCACCTATTTTCCGCCTATTTATATTTAACTGTTGTAATTACCGTATTAATTTAAATTTAGGAAAAAAAAATAGTGGTGTATATTATAAAATGAGTGCTTACGATACTTTCACCGCAAACGTTAACGGACTTACGTCCGCCGTTAAATTAGAATGGACTCTTGCCACTGGTATGACTGATGCCGTCGCTTCCCAATCGATTTACTACACTGATGTGTACGAAAGTGGAGATGGTGGTTTAATTCACGACAACAAGGTTCTTGACCTTGCCTCTGACGCCTCCTCCGTAACAATTACTGGATTAACCAGTGACCGTGCTTACGATTTTACCATTGTTGGTAAGGATAATGCTTCTACTCCGGTTGACATCTCCTTCGCAGTACAAATAATCCCTCATCAACTCGCAAATGTGCCTGTATTTACACTTACCGGTGATAACGCATCGGTCACTTTTAAGGTTACCAACCATCGTGTTGCCAACACTAGCTACATTGTTTTCATCAACGGTCCCGGTTTGACTGCGGCCAACAAGATTCAGACCTTCGTCTCGACATCTGCTGGCGCGGTTTCTGCTGATAACTCAACATGGACCCATCAGATTAGTGGTCTTACAAATACTACTGGTGGAGTCAAGTCTTTCTATGAAGTCTCTATTCGCGCCGTCAATTCGGTTAGCACAAGTGCTATGTCTGGTAGTCAGACCGCTCACGTAACCGACGATCTTGCCGCTGTCACTGGATTGGAAGTTTTAACTGGTACCGATAGACCCGCTAATATTCCTTCATCTGCTATTGTTAAATGGAACGCCGTCACTGATGCTACCAAGTACTACGTCAAGGCATTTGCTTCCAACCAGACTTTGGCTCAGATGATTTCCCATGCCAATACTAATGCAACCGGCTTGAGCGACGATTGGGTCATGACAACCAATCTGTTCCAACATTTGAATCCTACCGCCAGCGGTGTCAAGTACAACTTCGCTGTTGTTCCTTTTGGAGCAACTTTATCCCCAGATGCTTTGGCATTCGTCGTCGCAACCCCTTCTGCCATTCCCGATACTACTGACATCGACCTCACAATGACGACTGGTATTGATATCAGTAACGGTTCTGATCCAATGGCATTCGCCGAGATGGACGGTAAACTAAAACTTGCTTGGGCTATGAATCAATCCGAATACGATCTTCTTGGAAATGGTCTTCCTTTAACTGGTATGACATTCGATCTCTCTGGTACGGACAATGAGGTGACTAAGCAATTAACTGTTGCAGGTGATTTATCTAGTGGATCCGTCATATTCTCTGGTCTTACTAACGGTAAACACTACAAGACCGCAGTGAGAACAACTAACGCTAATGGTATTTCAGCAACCGACCCTACATTCGGTTCCGCCCACACCGCACCAGTTTCTACCCGCCCAACCAACTTCACCTTGATTGCTGGTCCCGCTGTTGGTGCCATTGATTATCTTCAAGACGGAAATCTTGATCTCAGTTGCAATATGGACAATAATGGACTTACGCTCGATAGAGCCGCAGACTTCATCTTTGATATCTCTGGTTTAGAGGCTGGCTCTACTCTTAATGAGACAGGCAAAACCCTATCCGAGATTAATGGTTTGAGTGCCCTTGACACCATTGGTAAGAGTTACCAAATCACGGCAAAAGGTGCCAATAATAACGGTACGGCTTCTCCCAAAGAGATTGTCAAGATTGTCCGTACTTCCAGGCCTCCTACCGTCGCAAGCGGTAACTTCGCCGCCTCCAGAATCTATATTAAGGAGACTACTGATCTTAACAAGATCGTTGCTAACTTTTCTAATATGTCGACTGTCTCTAATGGTTATGCTGTTACTGGTGCTCGCGTAAGAGCCGTGTATGACGACCATACCAGTAACAGTGCCACGTGGACTGGTGACTGGATGATAGTGAATGATCTTTCCCAGGATCTTGAGATTAATCTTCCTGCTATTACTGATGTTAGTAGCGCTCACACTACCTATAAACTTGATGTCGAACCATTCAATGCTGTGTATACTAAAGATTATCAAATAGTGGATGCTGATCTCACTATTTCTGGTTACCCCGATGTAATGAAGTCTGGATTAGTTATGCACACAACTCCCCAGATTACTGTCACTTCTGCCAGACTTGCTATTACCGACTTGAGAATGACATCTGACCCTTCTGAAATGAATGGCGACATGACTTTCAAATGGAAATGTGATGCTGCTGGAAGTGGTAACATTCAACTGTTGCTCGCAGAAGCCAGTCTTAACAACGACTCGACTGGTTATATTGTACCAAAATATAGCGACTTCAGCGTGATTCGTGATCTTGACTCAACCTTGTTCGTTGCTGCTTCCGGTTCGGCCGCTGCTTCCGGTGAAATGAGTTATGATCTTTCGAATACCGGAAACGTTGTCTTCGCTGATTCTAATACCCTTACAACCTCAACCTCAAAGGCTTACTATGTAATGATTAGAGAGAAGGCCCACCCCGGAAACGAGGAGCGCGCATCTGGTGTATCTAAATCTGCTCCTACCGTTTCTGATTTGAGTTTCGCTGATTATACATCTCGCGATTTAATCAGATTCACTGTTAATCCTAATGGCGCCAAGTTAAGCAGTCTTTTCTTACTCAACAATATTGACACTACTGGTGACTTTTTCTTCAATGTCTTGGACTCTGGTGCCGTTGCTAGTTCAATTGCTGATAAATTAGAAAATAAGGTATCTGGTGCTATCAAGGTGTCTATCCAAAAGGACCAATTCCAGAGAGATGCTACTGCTTTCCCTTCAAACGTATTATTCAATGTAATCGCAGGTAACTCTACCGGTATTACATTGGCAACTACTACTGGTAATTACGCCGACCTTAATGATACCGACCATCCTATTGATGTTGCTGCCGATGCTCTTACATGGGCTATCAAGGCCGAGGCTCTTGCTGTCGAGGCATTAGCATTAGCAGAGACAATCAACGGTCAAGCCGGAAATAGTAATGGTGTTAAGGATTCTTCCGCACCACCAGTGTCTCCTGCTGATACTCAAGCCGCCCGTGTCGTAGCACACTCCGAAATATCTCGTGGTGCTTCTAATGATGCTGCCGAATCTGCCATCACTGGTGCTATTTACGATGCGAGCGTATCCACCCCTAATAATGCTTCTGGCGCCAATGCCGAATCTCAATACAATAATGCAGTTTCCGATATGGCTGCTCTTCGTCTTTTATCCACTCAATAATTAATAATCAATAATCAATAATCAAATAAAAAAGAATAAGTTTTTATTTGAACGTTTTGTATACACATTTTAATATTAAACACTAAATGCATTCAACATGTAGATCTTTTCATACCTTGTTTATATCGATTCGTTAAACTGAATTCAAGGGTAGGTGTATACGTCCGAAAGATCATTTCCATAATAAAATAGTTATAATTTTATTATGATGGTTAAACATTTTCTCCATTTCAATATTCAATACTCAATACTATATTGTAGTTTCGTATAGGATATGTAATGACGAGATTACTTGCGACGAGGAAGACCACTAAAACCTTGAGCGGAAGGTGCTTGTTGACCCTTTTTTCCTGGAAGTCCTGCGAAAACCCCGGCTTGAGGTGCTTGCTCGCGTACTTTAGTTTGTGTAGGAATACCCGAGTATGACTCAGATGGTGATTTCTCGTGTACTGTCTGTTGTCCGGGAAGACCGGAAAATCCGATAGAGGGTGCTTTCTGTTCCTTTTTTCCGGGAAGACCGGAAAATCCGATAGAGGGTGCTTTCTGTTCCTTTTTTCCGGGAAGACCGGCGAACGAGACAGATGCGTTGGATTTAATTGCGACTTTGCGAACGGGTACTGCTTTGCGAACAGGTGCGGGCGCGACCTTACGAACTGGTGCTACTTTGCGAACAGGTACGGGTTCGGGTGCTTCAATGCGTACGGGTTCGGGTACAATTTTATTCTCTACTTCAAGTGTTTCCACAAAATCGTAGGGACGACTAAAGTTCGACGACATTACAGATCTAAACATTATATTATAGTATATAGATACAATTTATTTTATAGAAATAGTATTGAGACAACCTATCTATACGTTATAAATGAACGCATTCATAATCGGACATAGTAATAAGAATTTATGTATCTACATATGAAATCGGTAAAATGGTACAAATAGTGAATACGTAGGTTATCTCACTAAATATCTCACGTCAAATCGGTACATTGTCCGTATTCGTTATGTATTGGTCGAAACTGTACGCACTAAATTACAAAATATTCAAATGCGTAGATATGTGTGGTAATATAATCCTACTAAACTCAATAATGATTGATGAATCCCGATCGTAGGTGTATACATTGCACGAAAATAAAAAATATAGTTATATTTTTGTAAGTGTATCTATTAGATGGTGCATCGATTGATGATAGCAACCTTTGCTGGGATATCCTTTCTCCACCGACCGTTATATACAATTCCATTTGAATATTTCATAATGCCCGCACCGTTTCTTTGATCTTGACTCCAGTAACCATAATAAATGTCACCATTAGCATATATCATTTTACCCAGTCCATGTTGAAGTGTGCCATTATAATTGCCTTGATATATATCACCATTATAGTAGGTACATTTGCCATAATCGGTCACTTCATCATCGATCCATTCACCTTGATATTTGTCCCCATTTGAACTAAGAAGTGTACCACTGCCATGTCGACGTCCATTTTTCCAAAATCCGGTATACATATCTCCATCCGCATATTTTATGGTGCCAACGTCGTGATATTTGTTATTTTTCCACCCCCCACTATATATGTCACCGTTAGCGTAGTCCATTCGCCCGCGTCCATGCCGTTTGCCAATGCTCCATCGACCCTTGTATTGATTTCCATTGTCGTATAACATTTTTCCAGATCCATGACGATATCCATTGTCAGTAATTCCTGTATATGTCCCTAGGTCGGTTGAGAACGTTTCATGGGTAGTGGGTACGATATTGCGAATATGATCGAGTCGTCTAATAATGGAGGGCATTATGTACTGTAGTTTATACGTAAATTAGAACGAACTGAATCAATGAGCGACAATTCAATTTTTAGATCTGTAAAATTGATTTAAACCTAGATGTATATGATATCATAAATACTCAAAATGGTTAAATATAATTGTCCTCGTTGCGGAAAGGATTTCACTCAAAAGTCTCATTATAGTAGTCATCAAACTCGAAAAAGGCAATGTGAAAACACTATGGAAACGGTAGAACAAGTGCATGCGCCCCCGATCGTGACCGATGATACCATATCAAACACAAATGACGATGCGTCGCCCACAATTTTGGAAATTTTGAAAAACGCACTGACCGATCACTCATATAGTGAAATAGCGACTGCGTTAAACGTGGCTACTGGTACAGTTAAGCGGTGGATAGATTTGAATTCGGTGCCATCTGCGTATCAATTCGAGTTGATGAAATTCAGTAATATTCCAATTGATTATTCCAAGTTTTCATACAAGGAGAAAGATCAGTTTTATACGCCGACTGAAACCGCACTCGCGTGTTTTAATCATTTTAAAACGATTCTGAAATCGAAAACCGAGTCAGATGCGGAATATACATATATCGAGCCATCTGCTGGAGACGGTAGTTTCTTGAATGTGTTACCCAAGGATCGGACAATTGCATTAGATATTGATCCTAAAGCGGAAGGGATAGAAATCGCTGATTATTTGGAATGGCAGCCACCGACCAACCAGAAATACATTGTATTTGGAAACCCACCATTTGGATTAAGAGGACAATTGGCATTGAAGTTCATTAACCATTCGGCGCAATTTGCTGATTATGTGTGTTTTATATTACCTCAATTGTTCGAAAGTGATGGAAAGGGTGTGCCACGTAAACGCGTGACCGGTTATAATTTAATTCATTCGGAAAAGTTGGATACTGAATTTTATGAGCCGTCCAAGAAGTCGGTAAAAGTGAATTGTATTTTCCAAGTTTGGTCGAAACATCATATATCCAAAGCATATAAGTTGAAGGCACCAACCAGTAGTGTTTTAAAAATATATTCGCTTTCTGATGGCGGAACTCCATCTACGACGCGTAATAAAAAAATGTTTTATGGCTGTGATATGTATATTCCATCGACATGTTTCGGTAAAAATACGATGACACATTACAATACATTTGACGAGTTGCCTCGAAAAAAGGGATATGGTATTGTATTTCATGAAAATAAAAAGAAAAATATACAAAAATTCAAGGACATTGATTGGTCTTCCGTCGCCTTTTTATCAACAAATTCGGCTTATAATATACGTTCTTCACAGATAATCGAGCAATTTACATAATAATTCGTTGAATGAATTCACCTATCGATTCAAATGTGGTTTCTTCTGTTATTTTTATTGCATTACCTTGTAATATGCATTGTTCGTTTAATTTGGGAGTGGTATCTAGTTTGAATGCGCCTGATTTTTTTCTCCAACAGAATGATCGAGTAGGGAAATAAGGTTCACATTTGACACAGTTTTTATATTGTTCTTCTGTAAAATTTGGGAATATGGTTAAATATACACATTGTGGATCGACATCGATAAATGCCATATACTCGGCGTGCCACGGAAATTCGCCGAGTTCATGTTGATAACTCGTATTGCCACCACAATGTGCGGTTTTGATTTCTACGGTTTTCCCTTTTATGATTCCATCTCCCGCTCCTCCACCTATTTTTTTCGTTTTTGTACCATCAATATCAGATTCGATATTTGCGTTTTTACAAATGTTTCCAAGGAACATTTCTCCAACATTACCAATATTGTTAGATTGTAGTCCGGGCAAATGTTTATAATGGCTGTTTTTCCATATATCGGTGCGTTCTTCCTTGATTTTTTGTTCGTCGATAATGCCAAGGAGTGATGCTACTGGTGTAGTTTCATTCATAATAACATTGTTTTCAGTAGGAGCATTTCCCGATTCTTCGGTAAAAGATTCCATTGGAAATACTGTTTCGAGTTTGGAAATGGCTGTATGATGTTGTATTAATGACTACATCATACACGTGTTTCAATTTTATAACAAACATACCATATATACAGCATTTTGTTATTTATGTGTTAAATATTACATTATAGCACGATTTTCAATACCTTTCCCTTCTATCGTCTGCCCTATCTTGCCACACGTCTCGTATATCTTCTCCATTCTCCATCAGATAATATGAATCTGGGTGTGGATCTACTGGTTCTTTACTACCATAACTACAATAACCACGACAAAACGGACACACGACTCGCTTGAAAGCATTGTTCTTTCTTATTATTTTATCCAAACATTCTTTACATGTTTGATGTTTATTTTCGCAACCAGTATCAACCAACTCCTTTTTATATTCATAACAAATATCACAATGTTGTAAACCAAAATCTTCTTCACATACAGGACATTCTGTTATATCA
>Ga0233435_1002475_pt1 | contig 15450 bp, 8 predicted proteins | sample SI_122_August201_3_FD_182735 | JGI IMG/M metagenome (GOLD analysis project Ga0233435, IMG submission 182735) | Seawater microbial communities from Saanich Inlet, British Columbia, Canada - SI_122_August2016_135_MG | ecosystem: Environmental > Aquatic > Marine > Inlet | place: Canada: British... | reverse complement strand
GTCGAATTTAACAAAAAAACAAAAAAAAATAAAAAAAATAAAAAAAATAAAAAAACAAAAAAAACAAAAAAAAATGGAAAATTAGAACGTTGGGTGGGAACGTATTTCCCACTCATAATATAAAATATAAAATATAAAATATAAAATTGATAATTATTTATATTTTATATTATATTTATATTATAAAAAACATTATATTCATTAATTATCATGAATTCTTTTGATAATTATGAATGCGATTTTAATCTAAATAATGATAAAAAAGGTGCTCGGGGAGGTGGTAAAAATAAAAATATTACTAAAAATGACGCTAAACAAAATAAAAATATATCATGTTATAATTCCAAACATACACGTAAAATGATGGCTCAAAATATTATTAATGAAACAACGAAGCCACCAAAGACGAAGGCTAAGATGAAGGTTAAGATGAAGGCTAAGACAAAGGATAAGACGAAGATGAAGATGAAGACAAAGACCAAATAATTATTATTTATCTACAATTACCAATTTTAGTTTAGACTGCGATTTTTTTTTACCACTCTTATCTGTTGATGATGGTTTTTTAGAACGTAATTTAGTCGTATCACAACTTTCCCATTTTGATAAAACCCCTTCTTTAGTGGTTTTAATAGCACACCAATCAGGTTTATTACCTTTTCCTTTTACACATTTATTATATTCTACGCCTTTAGATTTAAATGGAAATATACAATCTGGATTTATAATTTTAGCTGTATCCTTAGCTGTATCCTTAGCTGTATCCTTAGCTGTATCCTTAGCTGTATCCTTAGCTGTATCCTTAGCTGTATCCTTAGCTGTATCCTTAGTTTTAGCCGTAACTACTAATTTTAGTTTAGACTGCGATTTTTTTTTACCACTTTTATCTGTTGATGATGGTTTTTTAGAACGTAATTTAGCCGTATCACAACTGTCCCATTTTGATAAAACCCCTTCTTTAGTGGTTTTAATAGCACACCAATCAGGTTTATTACCTTTTCCTTTTACACATTTATTATATTCTACACCTTTGTATTTAAATGGAAATATACAATCTGGATTTATAATTTTAGCTGTATCGGTAGATGTATCGGTAGATGTATCGGTAGCGACGACATTTTTATTTACGACAGATTGTATTTTATCATTACAAAATCCATATTTAGTTTGGAATCCATTCGCATCAACTTCAGTTGCGCAAGTAAAACCATATGTGTGATTTTTATGACGAACGCATTGATGATATGTTTCCACTTCACCTTTTACATGTCTTTTAAAGGGAAATATGCATTGACCCATTTTTACATCTCCAACTCGTAATTCCTCTGGAATATTAGGGTTACACATATCTTTGTCAGTATTGGTTATACTTGTCGCATAAACCACTTTAGAAATTAGTTTATTACTATCATATATGGTCTTAATTAATCGGTCGGGAACATAGAATATAGGCCGAATTGGTTTAACATTATTAACTAAATAAAAATTATTACCTTTATATAAATGATTAATATCATCATTCATCGTTAATATCGTATCCATATCAACACGCTCCATAAACATATTCTCAAATATTTCCATTCGCACTATATGGGATGATACCAATTCATTGACTAATATTTTCGTAAATTTATTTTTTAATTTATCGACAATATTTAATCGACACGCCGGTAACTTAATTGTGATTATATTTTCACCTATTTCTAATTTAAATCCCTTATTATGGACATCATTAGTAATCAAGGTACACTTTTTGCTTTTACTACATGGTTTACCGCGCGTTTTACCACAAATCTTTTTAGTTTTTATGTTATGACCATTTTTATTAACAGTAATACCATCAATTATTTTAGTTAATATTTCATAAATACGTTTTTGCCGAATATGAATTGGCATAACCACATTTCTTATTATAGCAGAAACTATATTTTTTAGCATTATAATTGATTTAGTATTTGTCTGGAATACCATACTAAGTTCTTGTTTAAAATTATGGTATAAGCGCTGGTTGGTTTCATGGTTTAATATAAAGGTTCCAAATTCTTCATTATTTTCCATGGCATGATTAATATGCGCGTAATCCAACATGGGATCAAATGTGTCATTTTTAATAGGGTGGATATAGCCGTTTTCAAGCATTAAACCATTAACTACACCGTCGTCCAATACATAATTTCCATATTTGATTTCCAATACATCCAATTTATTTTTTAATGTGGTACTTCCAATCAATTTTATAGTATTAATATGTTTCTTTTCCAATTTTGAATAGCGATTTATTCCATAGGGAACCGTATGAATAATTACATTATTATTAAGGGCAATACCAACACCAACATTATAATCATCATATACGAAATATTGTGGTCTAAATTCTTCATCGATTTTAGTGGTATAAGAGGCCATACTATCCGCAATGGTATTTAACTTCGAATATATAATGGTATTATCCTCGATATAATTCCCATTAGACACCACCAAATTGATCATATTATTAATGCGTGGTAATACTGTATTATCTAATATATTTTTGGAAGCATTATAATAATTAAAGAACGTGGGTATAGCTTTAGTGGTTTGTGAGATAATTATAGGTTCATATATACCGCGGTATTTATAGAGTATACAGGTATTTTCATAATTATTATAGAGTGATGTAGTGTCGTCGACTTGTGGGAGATGTAGATATATTTGTTCCTTCGGTTTTCGCTCAAGTATAATAATGTTAATACCTTTTTCAAAAAACCATGTATTGTGTTTGGATAATAAATCTTGAAAAAATATGGGTTCTTTTTGAACATTCATATCACCACAATAGTGTTTGTAATTTTCCATGGATATGAAAACTTGTTCCAAGAATACCTTGCGGTCAGCATATTTATTCGCGAAATTTGAATATGTTTGTGTCCATTTTTTAAACGAGGGTTCATATTCCGGTTTTATAGTTTGGTCATATTTTATAAACATTTTAAATACATCGCCATTATTAAGAGATAGATATTCGTCGGGTTCTATATTCCCAATAATATTTTCCATTAATTTTTTTAGTGTTATACCTTTTATATATGCCATACAACATAAGAACGAATTAAATGGAACTTGGGGTATACCTCTACGCGTAAATAATGATACGTCATTACGCAATTTACTTTTATAAAGTTTCGTTTGGGTTTGATTATCTAACATATCATCCAAAGATTGTGGTAATTCGCCAATCTTATTTTCTGGTAAAGGGAATTTATCATTACCCAACAAATACCTGTCTTCAACTATAGCTTTCTTATCATAATCTTCTTCGAATTTATATACATTATTATCCAACACAACTTTATACAATTTAGCAGATTGTGATTGTATTTTAATTTTCATACCTTCTTGTAAAGGTAATTTTAATTTAGTAAATTCAGTCACGGGAACTAATCCATTTTTTGTAATTTTGTATATATTATTATCAGTTACCACTAAGACGGTGTCATTCAATTTAACTACTTGTTCGTCTATGGTATCACCTATCGCTATAGTATTTTTTTGTGTATTAGGAATCGCGAAATCGACCGGAATGGTAAAACATTTAGAATAATTCCAAAATTTATTGGAATTACAGCAAGGCATACAAAACCCACTCGGGTGTAATTTAGGATCCAAAAAACCTGGATAGGCTTCCTTTTCAGTTTCATATAATAATTTTTGCCACTCTTTAGATTTTTTAGAATAAATATCGGGATTGGCCCAATATTTATTGGAACCAGCACGACGAATAATAATGGTTTGATTACCATGAATTTCTTTCGTTTGCGAATCTATAATTTCACCTTGACAAAATGGACATTTGCCTTTATTATCGGTTAATTGTTTATCCGTTAATGCTATTTTATCGCGAATACACCATATTCGTGGACACATATAGAAATTTTTGGTTGTAACCGACGACCCCCATTCCAATTTTGATAACGCTTTATATCCATCAGGATTTTTATTTTCAAAATGTTTTAATTCCGTATTTGTTAAAATAATAGGCTGGCGCATATCGACCGCACCACATTTTATACTATATGATTCATGTGTATCCGTCGATTTATACTTGAATAATTTAGGGTCAGTTTTACGTAATGTTGACATATAATTACGTATAGAATGTGTTTTTGAGCGCAATGTTTCATCCTCTGCTTCATATACAGGTTCTTCATCATTGTCTATAGCTGATTGAAGCTGTTCTATATCAATATCTTCTTCCGCACCTATTTCTTCTTCCTTTTCCGCTTCCTTTTCCGCATCCTCATCCTCATCATCATCCGATTCCAAATCTAAAAAATCATCATCAAGACCCATATCATCTTCTTCTGTCGCCATTTGTATTTTTTTTAGTTCAACAGGCTGAACTAAATTATTCGTGGTGGCGGTTACTGCTACTGTGCGTTTTCTTTTAGATTCTATCAATAAATAATGGATAAATTCATGGATCCGCGCTAATTGTGTTAGCGAATAGCAATTTTGTATATCAATTGTATAATTATCTTCATTTGCTGATTTAGTTGTATAATTATTGGTGATAATAATGTCGACTTCATAATCGATGGAAATTTGTTTAAAGTCACCTTGTTCTAATATGCGTTTGAGTATATCGAGTGATTCTACTTCGGAAACGGAAAATATATTCTGACATTCTATTTTCCATCTTTGTTCGAATTGCGATATGTTCAGATTTTTAGTGGCTTGTTTTAGTTTTAAAAAGAGTGTCTTAAAATTCATAAGAGTATTGAAGTTATTCACTTTGGTATATTTTAAATGTAGGGTATCAACATCGCTGGATTCCAGATAAATAAATGACTTGAAATTCAATATCTGCGATTTTATTTTGGCGATGGTTACGCTCGGAACATTTATACTATATTTGGAATCGATGGTTATAAATTTCATATTATTTTTTGATACATTATTCAATTTATATTTTGTTAGTCCATTGATTTTTTTAATGAGACTATTACATTTTTGAAGAATAGTTTTAAATATACTGGTATTTATAATCATATCATACGACCGAATATAACATATACCATCTTGGGTTATAACAAAATCCACATAATAATCTTCGTCGTATACGATTTTAAAATAGAGATCATTCATGGAACGGTTTATAAATTGTAAGTCGTAATACCGTTGTTCTTTTAGATATTGTTTTTCTCTATAGGATAACTGTTTTTTTTTCCATTTTATGATATTTTCTTTGGATATAATGGGGTCGTAATGTCCTCTTTCATAATTAATTATATATTTAGATGGAGCCTTAAAATTATTAGTGACACGATTACCCATCTTTGATTGCTTTTTAGTAAAAAAGCGATAATATTCATTTTTGTATTTAATATAGGGAACATCCATATCCAGTTCAAAAGTGGTAAATATATGGTTTAAATCTAATTTACGAAAATATTCTGTATTAACATTACTTTTTAATACCATATTATTAATTTCACAGTGGGTTTCCTGTTTAATTTCATTCAAAACCACATTATGATATATATGTTCCGTTTTAGTTCGTTCATTTATCATGGAATGAAAAGTATCATATTTGAAATTAGTGTCATTCGATAAAGGAAAATATATTTTTTGGACTGTGGGGTTTATAGTAGTTGACGATTGTTGTGTTTTGAGATGAATCATATTATTTTTAATACGGCCATAGGTTTCCAATATATTAGAATGTACGTCATATAGATTATCGTCGAAATCTGGATAGCCACTTTCGATTAATATATTAATATCGGAATTAATTAATTTAATACCGTTTTCATTTCGATATTCTATACCAAGAAATACGTCATATTCCGTTAGGTTCCCATCAACAACTACCATATTATCGGAATTAGATTCCAGTCTTATTAGCACCCTATCTATATCTTCGCGATTTAATTTTGTCTTGGTTATCCATAGATGTTGTTTTTCAGGTTCTATATCATGATGAATATAGGTGGTAATTTTTTGCTTAATGGTCTGTATCGTATCATCCAGATTAATAAAACATTTTATTAAAACACTATCCTTTTTCGTCATCATCTTCGCAATAGTAGCACCATAATATTTTTTAAGTAGTGTATGGTGTTCGTTAGTTATACTAAGTTTACCCATGATATCTGACACAATTTTATCAGTCGCGTCGTATTTCCCAACAAATATATAATGTACATCATCTTCGATAACTATGTATATTTGTTTTTTAGGAACATATATACAATCCATATTAATAACTATTAAGAAAAAAAATATTATTTATTATTTTAATGGTGAATCATTGATTGTGGTTCCACAATATTCAACCGGATATTTGAAGTAATCTTGTTTTTCATATAGACCGATATCGATGGCCTCTTTTAATAAAAATTTCATATTATCCCAAAAATCTGGACCATGACCGATCGATTTGGTCATTAAATGTGCCAATTCATGAATAGCGACAAATACCATAATGTTCAATGATACTAAGGTATCAAGACCATCTTTGGAACGAATGCAAAATACTATTTTTTCACCTTTATTAATGGAATATGATGTATATTTATTACCGGGATTACTTTCCGATATATTACCTTCTCTATAGTTTTTATTAAGACGTAGAATATCTTCTAAATTATCCTCGGTAAAATTGGTTTGTCTTTCAAGTTTATTTAATGACGCTATTAGTTTTTTCAAGTTAATATTTATATTAGCCATTAAATTAGCAGCTTCTTGTTTATCTGGTAAATTCCTTACAAGATATTCTCTATCATCAATGGTGGATACTACATATTTTACATCCAATGATTTTGTCTCAAGATAGACATAAAATATGGTAATTACAATTAACAATAAGAAAAATGATACGAAATCTTTCATATGTTTATATTATTATTATGGTATAAAATAAAATTGAACAAATATAAATATAAATACATTCATTAATATTAATATTAATATTTATATTTATATTTATATTTATATTTATATTTATATATAAATTCATTCATTCATTCATTCATAAAATGGAACAACTTCGCGGTCTTAACCCCAAACGTATAACAAATAAAAATGACCTTGAAATACAAATTATCGATTGGAATGTATCGACTATAGATATGGCGGTTAATGAAGATAGTTCTGGTTCTGGTTCTGGTTCTTCCGATGAAGATTCGAATAATAAGAACGAACAAAAGAAGAAAGATGAGCGGTTTTTAATTCGCGCCTATGGAAATACCATAAAGGGAACATCAGTTACTATAAATATTTCCGGATTTCCACCACATTGTTATGTTAGTATTCCCGAAACATGGACGGATGCTAAAATAGGTATGCTCATTAAAAATGTAAAGGAACGCATGTCCTATTATAGTAAAACTGAAATTATTAATTATGATGTGGTAATGCGCAAAAAATTCTGGGGGTTTACTAATAATCATAAATTTAAATTTATTCGCATATTATTTAAAACCACACAAGGTTTATACCAATGTGCGAAAGTATTAAAAAATAAAATTAGAATGCCTGGAATAAGTAAAGATGCCATATATGAAATTTATGAAAGCAATATTCCGCCATTGCTAAGATTTATTCATATTAATGATTTATTTCCAGCGGGTTGGATTAAACTAAAAGCCGGATCATATCAAATAAATCTAGTGGATAATTCCAATACACAAATCAATATTAATATTGAATGGAAGAAAGTGTGTAAACCAGATGAACCCAAAATCGAAATGGCTCCCTTTTTAATTGCGTCGTATGATATAGAGGCCGATAGTAGTCATGGCGATTTCCCGTTACCCAAAAAGAATTATATTAAATTGTGTCAGGAAATAACAGAATATTACCGCAAACATTCATGTGAACATAAAAGCACCGATGAATTAGATACTTGTCTGAATATGATTATTAACGACGCCTTTAATCAAAATAATAAAATGGTTAGTAAATTGTATACCAAGGGAGGGATTATTCCATCAGACCATAAAATCAAAATTGCGGCGCGTAATATAGCCCATATCTATAAACGTCAAGAAAATTATAAAATATTGGTGGCAGATATCATATCCAATACCCATGTAGGAATCGACCATGATGACATTAATGACAAAACGATTTTAGATATTATGGATGATGGGTTTTTTGATATCGATACCTATAAAAAAGATAAACAAAATAAATCAATTAATCAAGTTTTCACTAAACTCAATGCTAAGCCAACTAAATCGATGATATCACAAGTTAGTAAAAAGATGCTACACGCCTATAATAGATTAATTACTTCGTTAGATGGATATGATACTAAATTGGTATATAAGATAATGGAACTCTATAATTTCATATATTATTTATCAGCCGATGAAATTTTGGAAAAATTGGTAAAGAAGAATATAGAACAGCAAGACACACACACCATTATTCAATTAATTAATACTACAAGCAATCACATGATGTCTATATTACAAGAATATTTACCAGAAATTGATGATGGAAAGGATATCAAAATTAAACGTATGAATATACATTTTATTGATATATTTCCACCTATAGAAGGTGATCGTGTAATACAGATTGGGACAGCTGTTCAAAAATATGGTGAAACAGGATGTTTTATTAAACATGTTGTTACATTAGATACATGTTCACCAATTGATGGTGTCGTTGTAGTTCAATGTAAAACTGAAAGAGAAGTTTTATTGGAATGGAGTAAGTTCATTCGATTATTAGATCCCGATATGGTCACCGGTTATAATATTTTTGGGTTTGATTATACCTATATGTATGATCGCGCTGAAGAACTGGGATGTGTAGATGAATTCGCTATGATATCACGCGTTAAAGGTGAACCGGCGCCATTATTTTGTAAAGAATTAATGTCGGCCGCATTAGGTGATAATACATTGAAATATATTGATATGATTGGTCGAGTAAATATAGATTTATTAAAAGTTATTCAACGAGACCATAATTTAGTATCCTATAAATTGGATTTTGTGGCTGAAACTTTCATTAATGATAAAATAATAGAAGTGGATGGTTCAAAACTAAAAATAAAAAATGCGAAAACGCTTAATGTTGGTAATTATATTACTATATTTTGCGGGGAAGATAAATATCGTGATGGTAAGAAATTAAAGATAATAGAACTAAATGTTGATGAAAACACTATAGTATTAGCAGTTGATATTGATAGCGATATTCTGAATAAATCACCGACCTGGCGATTAGCCAAGGATGATGTCAGTCCACAAGATATCTTCCGTTGTCAGAAAGGAACTGCCGATGACCGCAGTATGATTGCGACCTATTGTGTTCAGGATTGTGTGCTTTGTTTACATATTATTAATAAATTACAAACTATTACCAATAATATAGCGATGGCAAATACCTGTTCAGTTCCATTATCGTTTATATTTTTAAGAGGACAGGGTATTAAAGTGTTTAGTCTTGTTTCTAAACAATGTCGGAAAGATAAATTCTTAATTCCAGTTATAAAAAAGGATAATATGGATACCAAATATATTAATACTCGTGAAGACCGCTACGAATATGGTCTCGAAGATGACCAGATAGCTAATCTGGAAGATGGTTACGAGGGTGCTATCGTATTAAAACCCAAACCTGGTATCTATCTGGATAATTATGTGACTATCTTGGATTATGCGTCACTCTATCCATCATCGATGATTAGTGAAAATTTGTCACATGATTCCATTGTATTAGATAAGAAATATCTGGGTGAGAAAGGTGCTGAAGAACTCAAAAAAATCGGTTATGATTATGTTGATATTACACATGATGTATTCAAGTGGGTTGATCCGAAAGTTCGAAGTAAGGGTAAATATAAAGATGGCGTAAAGACCTGTCGTTTCGTTCAGCCACCCGATGGTGGGAAATCGGTCATCCCCAGTATTCTTCGTCAATTACTAAAAGCCAGAAAGGATACGCGGGCCAAAATTAAAACCGAAACGGATGAATTCAAAAGAGGTGTCTTAGATGGTCAGCAATTATCCTATAAAATTACGGCAAATTCGGTGTATGGTGGTATTGGGGCATCTACTAATGCGGTATGTATGAAGGATATAGCCGCATCGACCACCGCAACTGGACGTAAACTACTCTATCTGGCTAATGATAAAGTATTAGAGAAGTTTGATGGTGCTGAGATTGTTTATGGGGATACTGATTCTATCTTTATCGATTTCCATGCTAAAGATGCTGATGGAATTCCATTAAAAGGTAAAGAAGGTTTAAAGAAATCGATTGAATTGGGTGTGGAGGCCGAAAATTTTATCCAACAATTCTTGAAACCACCACATCGCCTTGAATATGAAAAAACCTTTTGGCCGTTTATCTTATTTACAAAGAAACGTTATATTGGCTATAAATATGAATTCGACGTTAATAAGTATAAGGAAACCAGTATGGGGATTGTATTGAAACGCAGAGACAATGCTAAAATTGTTAAACATGTATATGGTGGAGTTTTAGATATTTTATTAAAAGAACGCAATTTGGCGAAATCCATTAAATTCCTACAAGACGAATTATTTGGATTATTAGATGGTAAATTTCCATTAGAAATGCTTATCATTACCAAGAGTTTAAAGGGTTTTTACAAAAATCCTAAATCTATTGCTCATAAAGTGTTGGCTGATAGAATTGGGGAACGTGATCCAGGTAATAAACCAATGTCGAATGACCGAATTCCATATGTATATATTGAAAATAAAACGGCACTACTACAAGGTGATAAAATAGAAAATCCAAAATATCTGGTTGAACAGAATTTAAATATAGATTATGCGTTTTATATTACCAATCAGATAATGAAACCAGTTGGTCAAATCTATTCACTAATCGCAGAAGACCTACCGGGTTTCAATAAAGGTGCTGAATATTATGATACGAAATATAATTATTTAGCCAAAACATTGACTATAGATAAAGCTAAAACTAAAATCCAAGATGCGCGGTTTAAAGATGCTACAGATATAGTATTTGGTGAAGTATTACGAAAAGCTAATAATAGACGTAATAAGGCACGTGAAATAACCGATTTCTTTAAAGTAAAATAAATATGGAATATGGAATATTATTTTTTTTATTAATTAATTATAAAGTTCCAAAAATAAAATATATATATAAAGTATAACAATGATTGGAGGTAGAAAAACACGAAGCAATAAAGGAGTCTCAAGAGGCCCTTATAAAATGAGCAACAAAACACGCAAAGCTCGCAGTAATAAAGGAACCAAACGAGCACCATATAAAATGAGCAACAAAACACGCAAAGCTCGCAGTAATAAAGGAACCAAACGTGGACCTAAACGGGCCGTTAATAAAACCAGTGTGAAACCCGCACCAAGACGTTCCAAACGTGTCGCGGCACGTTCCCTTAAACGATAGGTTAATAAATATTCATAAAGACGTCCATCCAGGTTAACCTATATTCTAAAATTTAATTTAATTTAATTTGTATAAGATATTACTTGGTCTCTAACTATAGTAATATCTTTCAATAGTATTTCATTATCAACAGCGCCAACACAATGCGTCATAATATATGGTATCAATGTATCAGCGCTATCAAATGTAAATGCTGCCGTTGCTGATGGTGCGGCTAATGTACCGGCTCCTGCTATGGCATTTTTTACAAATTGATATGTTACCGCGCCGCTTAAAGCCAAATTTATACGTATTCTTAAATTCTGACTATCAGTTGGCGTGTCATTTGTATCAGTATATGTCCCGGTTCCCCCGTCATTTAAATCTGTTGCGATTTGTATTTTATCCGCTACTTGTATTCCATATGTAGAAAAATCAGTATATAATGGGTCTCCCGTGCCAGCACCAATTATAGCATTATGACCTAAATCGACAGGTTCTGTTTTTCTAAATCCAATAGAAACAAGGTCCCAATCAGTCCATTGGCTTGTAATAAATGTTGCGTCAATATAACCACTATGTGTCCCCACTATAAATTTATTAAAATTATTTCCATTTTCTGGACCAATTGAAAATTGACAACCCGAATTATCAGTTGTTTCATGGTCTAATTGTAAATTAAGTCCCGCCATAGTTGACGCGGTATCTACTACTGGAATAGTGCCTTCAAGTGTTGGCATCATACCGGTTGTCGTAAAAGCGCCAACCAATGTTAATTGTATAGGATATAATTCACCATTTTGCCCAGGTAATAACATACCTAAATGTGTACCTGATGCGTAAGCGCCAGCACCATCTCCCAACCCTCCAGCTGTCACGATTGGTGGTGAGCATGTAATATAATTCCATGCTAATAATGTTTTTGGTGTCGTTCTTGTTAAAGTTCCTCCGACATTTAAATCATTCAAACTTGAATTTTTCAGATATCCTGATTGAGCCATATTACTGTATATATATATTATATAATGATTATAATTATTAGTCGGCTTAAGTATCTTTTAATTAATTATTTTATTATTTATTATTGATAATATGATTATGGTTGGTTGGTTGGTTGGTTGGTTTAATAGCTGGATTTATTTTATCCATATATATTATAAATGGGTGGTTTAATGCAATTAGTAGCTTACGGGGCTCAAGATATATATTTAACAGGAAATCCTCAAATTACGTTTTTTAAAGTTGTGTATCGTCGCCATACAAATTTTGCTATAGAATGTATAGAACAAATTTTCGGTTCATCTGTGGGCGCAGCAGCATCATCCGTAACAAGCACTATTTCCAGAAACGGAGACTTAATTTCGGGTATGCATCTGGATATTAAAATGGCGAATCAAAATGTGACCGCTACTGGTGGTGAATATTTAAATTGGATTAATAATACTGGGCATGGCTATATTGATGAAGTACAGGTAGATATTGGTGGTCACCAAATAGACAAACATTATGGGCAATGGCTTGATATATATAATGATCTAACAGACCATGATAATAAAGAAGCGGCTTTGTTAAATCGTCTAACAGCTAAACCTACATCAGGTTATAGTGCCAATAATCCTCTTCAATTATATGTTCCACTAAAATTTTGGTTTTGTCGTAATCCTGGACTCGCATTACCAATAATCGCATTACAGTATCATGATATCGAAATTAAATTGAAAACGCGTGGAATTGCTGGTTTAGTTGCTTCCGACCGTGTATTAGATATAGATAATAGCGCACCCAGTGTATCATTGTGGGTTGACTATATATTCTTGGATACCGATGAACGTCGTAGATTCGCACAAGGTTCTCACGAATATCTTATTGAACAATTACAACGACAATCAAATGTCGCATCAAACTCACAACCACTATACTTCAATCATCCAGTAAAGGAATTAATTTGGGTTCTACAGGATGATACAGCTGGTACACAAAACACAAGCATAACGAGCGATAATGTTGCGCCAAATGAGAATACCACTGCTGAGGGTGCTACTGGAGATGGTGATTTTACACAAAGAAACGATTACTTTAATTACCAATCAAATAGAAATGATGATGTAGAATATATTGGTACTGCCACATCATTCGAATCATTTTCAACATGTAAATTAGAACTTAATGGACACGACCGTTTTGCGGCACGTAAAGCATCCTATTTCCGCTTAATGCAACCATTACAAGCCGGTCATAGTATCCCAACCAAACACATTTATGTATATTCATTCGCATTAAAACCCGAAGAACATCAACCAAGTGGTTCATGTAATTTCTCCCGAATAGAAAATGCTAAATTAATTTTCACAGCAAGTCAAACCTACTCTAATACGAGTTGTATCGTATATGCGGTGAATTACAATGTATTACGTATTATGAGTGGTATGGGTGGATTGGCATATTCCAATTAAATATATCTTCATATAAAAAAATATCACTATCGTGATAGCGTTCATATCTTGATAGAGTTTATAGTAAATATTTATTCATACATTCTTTTATAGTTAATCGCGTATAAATATTATTATCGATTAAAGATGCGATGATATTATCCAGTTTTATTCCAAGATTTTTTTCAGATTTAGTAAAACAACAATATGTTATATTAGTTGTGTATATATATTTTAGAAAATATAAAGCTCGCCCGAAACAATAGCTATCAATCTTATATACTAATTGGCGATTACGTGCCATTGGTATACTATTATTTACTATTATCATATCATTAGTTTCAATTTTAGGTAACCATTCCGTTATTACTTCACTCTCAAAATATTGAGGAAAATATCCAGGTGTCCCCCGTATATTAGTTATATAGGTATCAAATGGTTCTTTGGAAGTAAATCCAAAATCGATAAGTTTAAAATGGGATGTTTTTGTATTTACCATAATATTTTCAGGTTTCACATCCAAATGACACAATTTATTTTGATGTAGAAAGCTTAAACCCATCATAATGTGTTTAGTAAAATTTAAGATAGCTTTATAGGATTTCCATAAACTAAAGTCATGGTTTATATATATATCGGTTATTGTTTCTAATAATTCTTTATTACCAGCATAGTCTATATAATAGCATAGTAGAGGACCATTAAAAATATTTAGAGATTCGGGATAAAATAAATCTTTGACATAGTTATAAAACTTATCGGTCTGATTTAAAATATAACCAATTTCATCATTTATGGCATAATAATTTGAATAATTATCAATGTTCCGGATAATATTTAAATATTTGGCTTCATCTATATTTTTGCAAATTTTCATTAATTTATTTGTTTTTATGGGGAAATAATTCTTATATAAGTCTTGGCCGATAACCGCTGATTCGGAACCACTTTTTATTAATCGTTTATTCATTTTATATAGTTTTTAGTATTGTCGTCACGACCACTGAATGGATATATATATATATATATCGCGATATATATAGGGATATAGGGATATAGGGATATAGGGATATAGGGATATAGGGATATATATATGGATAATAATAAATAACACCTTTTCCGGATTTCAATTTTTATTTATATTTAGGTTTATTTATAGACCTAAACATTATCCATATCCGTATATCAGTATATCCATATTATATTATATATAAACACTTAAAGTTTTGATATATTTTTCTATTAAAATGCCTGAAAATCCGAAACATATAGAGCCTTGCGAATTCCATAAAACCGTCTCAAAGATGCGTTCATTTTTTGAAAGTAAAGGTTTTATGGAAGTTCATACCCAGAGTCGTCTAAGTATTTTAGCGGCATGCGAAGATCCGGAAACCATAGCAACTTTTGCTTATGGCGGACAAGTATGGCCGTTGCCACAAACGGGTCAAATGTGGCTTGAATATGAATTGCTCTCTAATCCTGATGCGGCTGGATTTTTCTGTGTTAGCACAAGTTTCCGTAATGAACCGACACCTGTTGAAGGACGTCATGATAAGATATTTCCTATGTTTGAATTTGAAATGAAAGGTGGATTGGAAGAAATGGTTAAAGTAGAAAAGGAGCTATTAGAGCATTT
>Ga0233435_1002471_pt1 | contig 15457 bp, 17 predicted proteins | sample SI_122_August201_3_FD_182735 | JGI IMG/M metagenome (GOLD analysis project Ga0233435, IMG submission 182735) | Seawater microbial communities from Saanich Inlet, British Columbia, Canada - SI_122_August2016_135_MG | ecosystem: Environmental > Aquatic > Marine > Inlet | place: Canada: British... | reverse complement strand
CAACGAAGCCTTTTGCCGTTGGTTTTGCAGCCGAGACCCAGAACATAAAGGATTATGCGTTAGGCAAGCTTGAGGCGAAAAAATGTGATTTAATTATGGCCAATCATGTGGGCATCGAAGGTACTGGATTTGGCAGCGATGACAATGCGGTGACGGTGTTGGGACATGATTTACAAATAGAATTACCAAAACAATCAAAAACCATGCTAGCACGCGCTATGATTAGCATTATTGCCGACACATACAAACAAAGAAAATTATGAGCTCATCAGGGTATTACCAAAATTCCGCTAAAGTCCGAGGCTTAAGCTTGTCACAACTAGGTTTGATGACATTCTTTTTACAAGCCTTGGTTATTGGTGCATTGATCGCCGGGTTAATTGTTGTGTTTAGTTTTGATGTGGCCTCGACGCAAGAGAAAGAGACGCGTCATAGTGCACACCAATTAGAAAACCAAATCATGCGTTTTGTTCATCATTACCAAGCCATCACAAAAAACATTGCAGAGCAAAAAACGGTAAAAAAATATTACCTGGAAAATAAGCAAAAATCATTGAAGGTCTTGAGCCAGATATTAACCGCCAATGACCCTGAGGTTTTGGCTATTCGTTTTCGTAGTGCGACTGATTCAAAAACGGATAAAAGCATTGTGCCACATTTGGGGTACGCAGGTTTAGACATGTTGCGTGATGTTGCTGAAAACAAGGTCACACCAATCGAAGTGCACTCTCCTAACTCAAAAAATGCCCATATTGCATTTGGTGCGAGAGTGATGGACGGTGATAAATTGATTGGGCTTGTTCATGTGAGTGTGGGGACAAGCCAACTGAAGTCTATGGCTAACTCAATTCAATTAAATTATGGCGTGTTGCAAATTCAACAAAAATTAGATCAGCAGACGGTTAATTTAGCGACAGCAGGGGACAGTGGCTTACTAGGCCCAGAACCTATAGACAGCGTTGTGATTGCAGAGTCTAAGTTGCAGATTTCCTACTGGACTGGCTCCTCTTTTAGTTTGCTGTATTCCGTGATGTTTTTGAAGTATTGGGTTGTTTGCGTAGTGATCGTTTTACTTTTGGGTGCTTTACAAGTTCTGATGTCGAAGCGAGCAGCCTCTATATTAAAGAAAGATCAGGTCACCATCTTGACCTTGTTTGAAGATTTTTTACAGGGGCGGCTAGAAACGCATTACCCTGCCAAATTATTAGACTCTCGAGGGACGTTAGAAGCGATGACTAAGCGGGCAGCTGAAAATGGGCCAATATCCTCAGTTGTTGCAGTGGGTGAAAAAAATGAATTTGACTCAGATGATGATGATTTATTGAGTGTGAGTGATGAATCTCAGTTAGACGACATGCTGTCTCATCCATTCCCAGAGTCAGATACGCTAGATGATAATAATTTACTGCTAGATGACGCTTTGATGATTGATGATCCAATGGAATCTGTGCCTCAAAGTGTGGCGGCAGTACCGGATAATATTTTCTTAGCGTATGACATTAGAGGCGTTGTTGATTCAGGTTTAACCACTGATGTCGCACACAGTATTGGTTTGAGTATTGGCAGTGAGGCTCAAGATCAAGGCGAGACCAGCATTATCGTCGGTCGAGATGGCAGGCTTTCTAGCCCGTCACTGGCAGAAGCGTTAATCAATGGAATATCAGCTTCAGGTTGTCATGTGATTGATATTGGCTTGGTACCAACACCTGTCTTGTCATTCGCAACACACATACTCGATACTCAGTCTGGTGTGATGGTTACGGGTAGTCATAACCCGCCAAATTATAATGGGTTTAAAGTCACCATCAAAGGTGAGCCATTACATTCAGAGGCGATTCAAGGCTTAAAATTGCGTATTAGAGAAAATCGCTTAGCCTCAGGCAGTGGTCAAATTACTCAGCAGTCCATTATTACAGAATATATCAGCCAAATTACCGAGGACGTTCAGCTCGGCAGACCATTGAAAGTGGTTGTCGATTGTGGTCATGGTGTTGGTGCAGAAGTGGCGCCAGCACTATTTGGTGCTTTAGGGATAGATATTATTGAGCTTAACTGCCAGGTAGATGGTCATTTCCCAAGCCATCATCCAGATCCTAGCCGCCCTGAAAATATGCAGCAGCTTATAGATACGGTTAAAGACAAACAAGCAGATTTAGGTATTGCATTTGATGGCGATGCAGACAGGTTGGGTGTGGTAGATGCCCAAGGTAAAATTATCTGGCCAGATCGGTTGTTAATGTTATTTGCGATGGATATTTTGTCACGTCAACCAGGTGCGGATGTGGTGTTTGATGTTAAATGTACCCGTCATTTAGCCAAAGAAATTGTAAACTTTGGTGGCAGGCCGATCATGTGGAAAACCGGCCACTCAATGGTTAGAGCCAAGTTAAAAGAAACCAATGCCGCATTAGCAGGTGAGTTCTCAGGGCATATTTTTATTAATGAACGTTGGTACGGCTTTGATGATGGGATTTATGCATCGTGCCGATTATTTGAAATACTTTCTGCTGATTTCAGAGGTTCGGATGAGGTGTTTGCTGAATTGCCTGAAAGTACCAGTACCCCTGAAATTATGGTGCCAACGTCTGAGGGCGAAAACCACAGTGTCATGCAGCAGCTTGCCAATAGTAATGCATTTGATGGGGGTAATATATCCGATTTAGATGGTCTAAGGGTAGAGTATGAGCATGGTTGGGGTTTAATTCGAGCATCGAACACGACCTCTAACCTTGTTGTGCGCCTTGAAGGCGATGACGATGCGGCGATTAACAACCTGTTAACTACCTTCAATGGTGCGCTGCAGTCTGTTGCACCACATTTAACGATCCAGAACCCTAATGGTGGCTCATCGCCATCAATTGATTTAGCAGCACCATCTATTGATGATCTTAGTCTGTCGAGTGATGACATGGACTTCTCAGGGCTATCACTAGATGAGGATTTTGGTTACAAAGAGTAACCGATAAAAAGGAATTTAAAAAATGAGTATATTGCCTGAGCAAGCGATGAATATCGCACATGTTTTATCAGAAGCGCTGCCTTATATCCAACGTTTTGCCGGTAAAACCATCGTGGTTAAATACGGTGGAAATGCGATGGTTGAGGAGACCTTAAAACAAGGGTTTGCTAGAGACATTGTACTGATGAAAGCCGTCGGAATTAACCCTGTTGTGGTGCATGGTGGAGGCCCTCAAATAGGGTCACTGCTGAATCGTTTAGGGAAAGAATCTGAGTTTATTTCAGGTATGCGGGTAACAGACAGCGAGACGATGGATGTCGTTGAAATGGTGCTTGGCGGCTTGGTGAATACTGAAATTGTCAATTTAATTAGTCGTCATGGGGGCAGTGCTGTCGGATTAACGGGTAAAGATGGCGGTTTAGTGAAAGCCAAAAAAATGAAGCTGACCCGTGAGTCTTCAGCGCTTGATGCCCCTGAAATTATTGATATTGGCCATGTCGGTGAAGTAGAAGAAGTGAACCCTGATGTGATTAATATGTTGGTGAGTGGTAACTTTATTCCGGTGATTGCACCCATTGGCGTGGGTAAAGATGGGCATTCTTACAATATTAATGCGGATCTTGTCGCGGGTAAAATAGCGGAAGTGTTGAATGCTGAAAAATTAATGCTGCTGACAAACACGGCAGGCTTGTTAGATAAGGAAGAAAACTTACTGACAGGGCTGGATACTAAGCAAGTGGATAAGCTGATTGCTAATGGCACCATACATGGTGGTATGTTGCCTAAAATTCAGTGTGCATTGGATGCTGTCAATAATGGTGTTCAAACCGCGCACATCATCGATGGTCGAGTAGCCCATGCAGTGATGCTAGAACTTTTCACCGATGCAGGGGTGGGAACACTTATCCGGGCAGACTAATTGTTTGGTTTGTCTTCTGTCATGGCTTTGTGGATAAACATATAGAAAAAATATCCCATCATAACGATGATAAAGCCGAGAATACTAATGATTAACCAGCCTTCAAAACCGGTTAAAAGATCTTTGAAAACACCCATTGTTTTGTCCTTAGTCGAAGTATTGAATTAATGGGATTATCTCAAATAGCGATAAGCTGACCTTGACCCCCGTCAATTTATCGCAGTTGTTTTTTCAAATAGACTTTAAGACCTTGCTTTATTTTCCTGACCTTGGACTGTGCACATAATCTTTTACCAGGGCGTGTCTTGGTACATTCGGCAATAATGAGTAGCCGTCCGCCATTTTTCTTGAAAAACTCGCGGCTAATAAGCACGCTAAAGGTTTTGTCATTTGTAGGTTTTGCCGTTGTAAGGACGATATCAGACTTAACTTGGGGGTTAGCAAGTTTGTGCTTAATGGCAACATCGGCAAGATAGTTTTTGGCAAAAGCCCATGCTTGTTTGCAAACGTCAACGTTAGCGCACTTAAAGGTGTTTTTATGAACCTCAGCTCCGGTATCCACATTGGAGCGTGCTTTGAATACCCTTTCTCGTGCTTTTAACTGTAAAAAACGTTTATGTTCTTTGCCGTATTTATCATTCAGTTTTTGTCGCTTAGTCGCTTGCCGTTGTATGGCTTTTTCACTGTTCTCTATGGTTTTTTCAAGGGCAATAATTTCACGACTTAAGACCCCTGGTACCGCTTTACCCTGCTTTTCATAACGCGCAGCAGTGCGCTGGTCATCAATGATTTTACGCTCAGCACGGTGGATGCTGGTTTGAATGTTAGCGATACGGCCATCAATGGTTTTAACAAGGCTGTTTAAAGAGCTCAGCAACTCTTTTTCTGTCTGGAAGGTCCTAAGGAGTACGCGGTCTTTTGTTTCTTGCTTCTTACGCTGTTGGCGAAATAGGCGTTCTCTTGTTTTAAGTGCCCGCTCTTGTGCCAACTCTTCAGGTGTTTTCGCCGCGCGGACTTTTTTAACGGTTAACCCTTGGTCGTTTATCTCTTCGCGGGCTTTGCGTGACGTAGAAGGGGGGAGGTGGTCGCTGTAATGAGCGACACCCTTGTCATCATACCACTTGACCATTCCGCCTTGAGATATTGCAGGCATTAAAATCAGTACAAATAGGAGGATATTTTTGAAAGAAAATTTTTGCATCTGTAATTACTGACCTTTTAACTCGACGTATTTTTGCTCATATCTTTAAATTATAATATATTTTTCACTCTTCAGCAGAAAATACTGACGCTATGTTTGAGCAAATTGGTTTATTTTTTATCTCATTGATTGCCAATGCATTTTCTGCATTTTCTGGTGGAGGGGCAGGGTTGATCCAGTTACCAGTGCTGATTTTTTTAGGTTTGCCCTTTGCCACGGCACTCGCCACGCATAAAATTGCAGCAGTGGCGTTGGGGTTTGGTGCAACCATTCGCCACTTAAAAGAAAGCAGTCTTGAACGGCGGTTTGCGTTGTTTATTTTGGCTTGCGGTTTGCCTGGTGTTTTCCTTGGGGCAAACATTATTTTATCTATTCCAGGTCGTTATGCTGAGATCAGTTTGGGGGTGCTGACGCTCTCTTTGGGTGTTTACTCAATCTTTAAGCCTTCACTGGGCCAGCAGCATCAACTTAAGAATCAAGTGGGTGTGCGCCGTTGGCTTGGTGGGCTGGGGTTATTTGGTATTGGGGTTTTAAATGGCTCATTAACCTCTGGCACAGGTTTGTTTGTGACACTATGGTTAATACAATGGTTTGGGCTAGATTATAAAAGAGCCGTTGCTTATACCTTGATTTTGGTTGGCGTGTTTTGGAATGGTGCGGGCGCCATTACCCTCAGTTTTCTAGCAGAAGCACAATACACCTGGTTACCAGCACTGATTTTAGGCTCCATTTTTGGTGGTTATGCTGGGGCGCACTGGTCGATAAAAAAAGGCAACCAGTGGATTAAACGAGGTTTTGAAATAGTGACGATATTGATTGGTCTTAAATTAATGCTTGGGTAAAAATTATGTTTGATCAATCATTACTGACACTCTATGGCATGGGACTCATCATTGTGCTATTGCTGACTTTGCTGATCCTTGTGCTGAAAAAAAATAACCAAAGTCAAAAACAAATCGGGGTAACACAACGTTTAGTTCAAGAAAAAGCCCACATTTTAACTGCAGCAAGCCATGATTTAAGGCAGCCATTGTTGGCTCAAGGGTTATTCATCGCCGAATTGAAAGATATTATTGGTGATGAGAAGAGTGATTTGCTGCAAATCGTAGACATGCTTGAAACTTCGAACGAATCTATGCACCGCTTAGTATCTTCAGTCCTAGAAATATCCCAACTGGATAGCTGTAAGGTTCAACCCAATTTTCAGCATTTAACCGTGAGCGCACTATTGGATGATCTGGTGGTTGAGTACAAACCCCGAGCCAAGCAGAAAAAATTAGGGTTCAAATTCAGGCCGATTGAAGGGGTAATCTTAACGGACGCAGATTTACTCATGCGAATATTGAGAAACATACTCTCTAATGCCATTCGCTATACCAACAAAGGGGAGATTGTTCTCAGTTGTAGTGTGGTTTTTAAACATTTGTGTATTGAGATTAGTGACACAGGCATCGGAATACCCCGGCGTCAGCTTCAGGCAATCTTTAAAGAATTTTATCAGATAGAAGGGATTCACCGAGGCGCAGATTCAGGCTTAGGTTTAGGGCTTTCAATCGTTGATCGTTTAGCGAAGTTGTTAAACCATGAGGTGAAAGTGTCCTCAGTGGTTGGCAAAGGGACGACATTTAAAGTGTATGTGCCCTTTGGTTTGCCTTATGTGTATCCGAGTTACCCACAAATCAACCGATAATGCCTTGTTTCTGCGCGTTGGAAACGGCTTCTGTGCGGTTATTAACATTTAAAGCTTTAAAAATCGTATTCACATGGGTTGCGACGGTTGTTGTGGAAATATTGAGTAAACGTGCAATGCCTTTATTGGTTTGGCCTTCTGCAATGAGCGCAAGTACCTCAAGTTGTCTTGGTGTTAAGTGGGTGTCCCCTGTCATTTGTGCTGTGGGCGTTGTTTTCTTTTTAATGATGTCTTGCTTAGATGCGGAGGCCATATTGGTGAGCATTTGAGCGGGGATATAGGTGCCCTGTGCCAATACTAGTTGTAAGGCATTAATCATAATTTCACGTGTGGATGATTTTGGGATATACCCTTTCGCACCCAGCTCTAACGCCAATTTCATGTGCTCAGGATTTTCAGACGCAGACAGAATAACCACTGGTTGCAAGGTCATATCGATTTGAGCCAACCCTTCGTGCATCTCCATACCAGGCATGCTTTTGTCGAGCATGATTAAATCAAAAGTGCCGTGTTGTTCAATTTGGGCTAAAGCTTCTGAATAATTTTCAGCCTCAATCACTGTTACGTCATCTGCCAGTTTGTTGAGCATGAGCTTAAGACCTGCACGTACCATGAAATGGTCGTCTGCGAGTAAAATGTTCATTGGTTAAAAACCTTTATGTCTACATAATATTAACTAGATAAAACCCATTAAAATAACGGCGGGAGAGGTGCTATCTAGACGATATGCTGGATTGTTGGAAGCGGTGTTCTGTAACAAACTAACACCAATGCAAACAAACACACAGCGAGACGCTGTTAATTATCTCTCCAAGGAGTCAGTTATGAACGATGCCGTGAATTTTCCATCACAAGAGCAACTAGATCAACAAGTGCATGAGTTAGTGATCAAACATTTAGCCAGTGAACTACCAGCTGAGTTAGACAGAATTCAAGAAAGTAAGACCCCATCTTTATCCATTATTGCGACTAAGGGTACAATGGATATGGCGTACCCTCCGTTTATCTTAGCTTCAACCGCAGCAGCGTTAGGCTGGGATGTGTCTATTTTCTTCACCTTTTATGGCTTAGGTTTATTGAAAGACGACATTGATGCGAAAGTCAGCCCATTAGGTAACCCTGCAATGCCGATGAAAATGCCATTTGGCCCTGAGTGGTTAAAAAATATTGATTTGAACATACCAAATGCTTTGATGGCCAATATTCCAGGTTTTGAAAATATGGCAACAATGATGTTACAGCAGACAGCTAAGAGCAAAGGTATTGCGTCAGTACAAGAGCTGCGAGACCTTTGCATAGAAGCGGATGTGAACATGGTTGGCTGTAGAATGACCGTTGACATGTTCGGTTTTGAAATGGACGATTTTATTGATGATGTAGATTGGGTGGGCGCGGCGAGTTACTTGCCTTCAGCACAAAAATCAGACATTAGTTTATTCATTTAAAGCATCGCGTGTTGCGGTAACCCCTAATGATCGTAGGTATTGCTAACCATTGTTGGAATAACTGATTAAAGATATTATTTGATTCTGTTTATCTAATATTGATTGGCTCTTTAGGGGGCTAGGTGACACGAAAAGGAAGCTTAAATGAAAAGAATCATTGCGATTGCGACTCTATTATTGATCAGTCCTACTCATGCCAGTAACCCTGCATCCTTTACAGATGCTCAAATTATGTCCATGAGTGCCTCTGTTGTAGTGGAACAAGCTAATCACATGCAAAAATTTTGCAAAGAATTTTCGCCAAAAAATGATTTAACTCAGTCCGTTGCTATTTTAACCAAGCACCGAGATAAGGTTTATAAAGTCACCAATTCACCCGAACTTGAAACGCTCAAAGAACACAGTCTTAACCAGCTTAAGGTGTATACCATTCGTTTTCGAGCGCAAGGCTCAGAAGCGTTATTGTGTGGCGGTTTACAAGACAACTGGGTTAAAACCACGGAAGAACAATTTAAACTGATGGCCAAAGAAGCTTTTCCGCAGGTTAAAGCGATGTTAGCCTCCCAAGCAAAGTAATTGCACTCATCGATAAGATGGGATAGTCTTGATCGCCTTGTGGAGCGGTGTCCGAGTGGTTGAAGGAGCCCGCCTGGAAAGCGTGTATGGGGGTAACCTCATCGAGGGTTCGAATCCCTCCCGCTCCGCCATTCATTATGTTCTAAGGGTTTTCAACCCAATCTCAAAATTTCCAAAATCCCGCTCTATAGCGACCTTTCAGCGTTTCTAACCGCACCTAGCACCCTCTCTATCTGACCAATAAATAGTCATTTTCCTCTCCAAATAGCGGATATTCTCTGTGCCCTAAAAAGTTAACAGCACTGTCGCCCAGACGGTGCGGTTGTGTAAGCTGTTGAATCTTCCTGTGAAATTCGATTTTTAAAACCGCACTTTGAAAACTCCGAATGGTGTGCAATAGGCGATAAAAAACCCTGTTTTGACGGTTCAGTGAACCTCGGAGAGCGGTTTTAGGTGAAATATCGGTAGGCAGTAGCTTGGTAAAGAAAACTATCTATAGAGGTGTAAATGAATATTCTGCTCTCATGTACCAATGCAATGAATAAGTGGTTGAGCTTAGACCTTGCAAGAATACCTAGCCTAGATGGAAAGCGTATTGGTATACAGCCCATAAAAACTGATGGTGAGACTATGTCGTGGCAGTGTCATGTTATTTCAAATGTGGGCACAAGAGGGCCGTATACGGTTATTGCTGTTGAAGAAAGAAGTCGGTACGCCATAATACTTCCTTTTGAAATGGTGCCAACAAAAGAGACTTTTCAGAGTATTTTTTGGAAGGAGTGGAATGAGCAAATGATTCACCTTATGTTGGAAAGTGAGGCAATTTCAGAGCATGAGGCGAGCTCAGTTGTTAAGCAGATGCTCAATACACCGGCTGAGTTTATTTGGTATAAAAATACTGACTTAAGTGTGAATGGTCATGTTAGTGATACTGAGCAGTGGGTGCGTCAAAATTTAAATGAGTATGGGCTGGCTCAGTATGACCAGGAGGAAGCTTTTGCTCTGGGCTTGTATATCAACAAGCAAAAAAAGAAAAAGTCTTCGCTGAAGGGTAAGTTTTTTCCTGTTTCAAAAATGCTTGATGATGCTTTGTTTCATTTTGCAAAAGGGTTGGCTGACTGTCCGTATCCAACTGCGCTGGATGGTAACTTTCCAAACCCATATTTTGATGAGCGGAAAATCAAACAAAGCACAAAAAGTAATGTTGTTCAGCTATCTGATTATCGTGAAAATCAATCTAACACCTGAACGCTAAGGTCATGGGCTAACGCCGCAGTGGCTGTACCTGGTATTTGTTTGGTGTGGTGCAGTTGTGTGACAGTTCTTGATTCAAGTATAATACGATCACTTTATGTTTGAATTGGTGAGTTCAAACATAGAGTTAAAATTATTCACCATTAATAGGAATAAGAAATGAGTAAAGGCACCGTTAAGTGGTTCAATGCAGAGAAAGGTTTTGGTTTTATTGCTCCTGAAGATGGCAGTAAAGATCTTTTTGTTCATCATTCAGAAATTCAAAGTGGTGGCGGTTATGCAACACTTGATGAAGGTCAGGCTGTAGAGTTTGAAGTTGGCCAAGGTCAAAAAGGCCCTTGTGCAAATAAAGTGGTTCCTCTATAGGTCGCTGTGCATAATAAATTGCTCTAGCAGAAAATGTCGTCTTGCTTGGAAATGATGGCCAGCAATTTTCTGCTGAGTAAAACGAATCAGAAGGGTGGTTGCCCTCGAATCTGTGAGATTTTGAGGTTAACCTAGAGGCCGTGGGGGGAAGTTTGTATTTAATATGCCCTCAGATTTTCTACCATTTTACTAAGGTTTTTACGTTGAGGCGAATTACAAGAGCAATTGTTGTCATCACTATCTTTTTGGCATTGATTTTTGCAGCGGCTGCTCTACTTTTAAAGGTCTTCCCTGATTTTGTGTCTGGTACAGTTTCGCAGTTAGGCCAGCAAGACAAAAGTACACAGCAAAAAGAAGTCACAACCTCATCCTCTGAATACCTTAAGTTTGAAGTGCTACACCCCATGCCTCCGATAAACTCTAGGTCCATAACTGTAGTTACTGAAATACCTGATGAAAACACATCTGTTATCTCTAAGGCTGCGCCAGTATTCAATCAAACAACAATTAAAAAAGATCGGTTTAATATCTGGTACAAGCCACTTGAGGGCTGCAATGTATACCAGTCCAATGAGCATATGGTCGACTGTGCTAATCATAAAATTAGAGCTAAAAAAGAGTTTGAAGGTCTTTGGACTAAGGGTCAGCTCTAGATGGATATCACATCCATTATCTGGACAGTGTTTAGCAAAGTCTGGTTCATCATCCCCATTGCATTATTGGTAATGATTCTAAAGTCCTCTTGGTTCAAAGGTGTCTTTGGCGAGTTTCTTGTTAATGTTTTAGCTAAGTTGCTCTTATCGAAAGCTGACTACACGTTACTGCACAACGTAACACTTCCCACTGAAGACGGCACGACCCAGATAGACCACATTATTGTTTCCAAGTATGGATTGTTTGTCGTTGAAACTAAAAACCTTAAGGGCTGGATATTCGGTAGCGAGAAGCAAAATATATGGACACAGAAAATCTTCAAGAAAAGCCATAAGTTTCAAAATCCACTTCATCAAAATTACAAACATGTAAAAACTCTGGAGCAGCTTTTAAATATTGATATACAGTCTATTTACTCTGTAATCGTCTTTATTGGTGGTAGTGTATTTAAGACTAAAATGCCAGATAATGTAACTTCTGGTAGCGGGTATATCCGCTATATTAAATCAAAAGCCGAGGTCTTGTTATCAGATGAGCAAGTTAAGCAATTAGTCGATCAGATTGAACAAAACAGCTTAGAAAAATCACTCAAGACAAGCAGGGCGCATGTAGTTCATGTTAAGCAAAAGATCGCTGCAAAAAGAGGAGTTAAATAATGGCTAAGCTTGAGCATGATCATAAATAAAGAGACTGAAGGACTTGCTTCTTAGGTTGCACTAATAGAATTTAACGAATATAAACTGAGCCAGTGTGTGTTGTGTGAATGAAAGCCTTCCCTGTACGCAGTGATGGTGGTGTGAATATTTCAGCTGAGTAAGAAAGTTCAGTCCGGCTATATCGATGGTGATAAATTAACCGGTTTGTTGATATTTTAGGTGGTAAACCCAAATAGGGTTCGTTGTTCATGCCGCAATCGCGGTAGCCTTTTAATCTTAAAAAACTCAGCCAAAGACATGCTGCTAGGGTGGGTTGAGTTAACAATGGCCTCTTGTATATCCGGTGCTAACAAAGCCAATCTCAATACCTTGGTCACATAAGAGGTGCTGGCCATTTTTTCTTTTTGAGCCAGTTCAGTGATGGTTTTAACCTCACCGCTATCCAGCATGTTTTGCCATTTATGTGCTCGTTGTAGAGCCTTTAACAGCGTTGCATCTTGTTCATGCTCTCGGTTTAAATCATCGATCTTGGTGCCTGATGGCAGTACGATCTTTTTGCGTGCGCCTTGTCTCTCAATTTTGATGGGAATGAAAGCCGTGATGGTGCTGCCATCTTTACTTTCGATATAGGTTGCTTGTGTTCTGTCGTAGATAAGTTTGCTCATTTACATACTGCCTTTAATAATTTGCGTTCGTTTTTTAAATTGCTGACCAAATGAGGTAAGCCATGAGTGTGCATCTCGATACTGATGCCCATGCTGTTTAGGTTTACCTTTTTAACCAGCAGTTGAAGCAATCGTGCTTGTTCATGTGGGAATAAATGTGGCCATACTTGGTCGAATGCCATCATCTGTTCACGTACTTGCTCCTCTGTAATGGTTGAATCTTGTGCAATTACAGATTGTGCCGTCTTGTGAACAACTGATGGGTGAGTGAATATCGCTTTTACCTGGTGTAAGACAATATTTTCAAGATCTGCAGCCGGTACTATTTTGATGTCACAATGTGCGTAACCTTTTTTTGCCGCTGTGTGGGTTAGATAATACCGGTACGTTTTGTCCTTTTGTTTGGTGTGAGTTGGCGTCATTGCCATGTTGTCAGGTCCAAATAGAAGCCCCTTTAATGGTGCGGCCGTTTGGTATTTCTGTTTTTGCGCTCGAGTGGTTGGTGATTGGCTGAGTGTCGCGTGTACCTTGTTCCATAAATCTTTATCAATGATGGGCTCATGTAACCCTGCATACCATTTTTCCTTATGCTTAATTTCACCAATAAAAATTCGGTTATGCAGTATTTTGTAAATGTCGGTTTTTAGAAAAGGTCTGCCGCCACGCCGGTTACCTTTCTGGCTGATGAACATTTTTGTACGATGTCCTGATTCAGCTAATTGTTTGCTTAGCTGGGTCATTGATCCAATAGCAATAAATTCAGAAAAAATTAGCCTGACAAGATTGGCTTCATCTTCAATAATGGTTAACTTGTTGTTTTTGGAAAAATAACCGAGCGGTGGGGTGCCACCCATCCACATGCCTTTTTTCTTAGAAGCGGCAACCTTATCTCTAATGCGTTCTGCAGTTACCTCACGCTCGTACTGTGCAAAAGATAAAAGTACATTTAAGGTCAGTCTTCCCATGCTTGAGGTTGTGTTAAACTGTTGAGTGACCGAGATGAACGATACATTGTGCTGATCAAAAATCTCAACCAGCTTGGCAAAGTCAGCCAAAGATCGTGTCAGTCGATCAACCTTGTACACAACAATAATATCAACGAAACCGGCCTCAACATCAGCCATCAAGCGTTTTAAAGCAGGGCGCTCCATTGTACCGCCAGAGAATCCTCCGTCATCATAACGGCCTTCCAGCAAAAACCAGCCCTCCTGTTTCTGTGATTGAATAAATGCAGTCCCCGCTTCAAATTGTGCATCCAGGCTATTGAACTCCTGATCTAAGCCTTCCTCAGAAGATTTTCGAGTGTAAACAATGCAACGCTTTCGTTTTACATCCATTTTGCTACTTCCCCTTTAATCCAAAAAATACTGGTCCAGACCAGCGTGTTCCTGTGATTTCTCTAGCAACATGAGATAAACTTTTAAACGACTTACCTCGGTACTCAAATCCGAGCTTTGTTACAGTGACGTGATGATCTACGCCTTGGTATTCTCGTGTTAACTCTGTGCCAATTGGTGGCATGTTGATTTTTTTATTCTTAGTGTTTTTAGTGCCGGCATTATCATTTAGCTTATTTTTGGTTTTAGTTGAAAGCCCGCCGTAAGCTAATTCTTGAATGCGGTATGCTAGCCGACCAATTAAAAATTCACGGCTAGCGCTGCTGGGTTGATGATCAAACCATTCAGGCCAGAGCGCTTTTAACTCTTTTACCGTCATTGTTTCTAGTGCTGCAACTCTTGCTGTTACATTGGTGTCGCTAGCTTGATTAAGTTGGTTGAGGCTCATAATTTTATCTCTGTATTGTCTTTAGGAGTCCCATGAACGCTTCGATCTTGCGTTAAGTCCAGTGGTAACGCTGTCTCTTGGTCTTTTCTGTGTTGATTTTTTGAGGCTCTGATAATTGCAGTAGCCATAATGGAAATGGCTTCCTGGGAAACGTGTTTGTAAATGATGGTTGGTGCAGTGCAGGCGCTTTTCATAAATAATCACATTGGTATGAATGAACCTCTATTATCCTTCAAATAAAAAGTTCATGTAACCGAGTTTCTGCGCTTAAACGCGTTTAGTGCAGAATTTTGGATGTGTGATGCTGGTGATTGTCGTGGTTTATATATCTGAATTCAATATGTTGAGCGAATAGAAATGATTAGCAATAAATGGTAATAAATAGTTGTAAATAGCGATGTGGCTAAAAAATACACAGTTTGTCTAAGGCCATGATTCTGCTGTGCTAAAAGCAGTTATCCACAAGTTGTCAGAAATGTTGTTCTAGTGGGGTGTGGGTAACTCTGCAAAATCACCTGAATTCAGGTTGTTCAAAGCATTGCTATGACACATGAATAGGTTGCCTAACTTTTTCATGTCTAAGCCAATGCCTGAATTAGTAATTTTGCTGACATTATTTAGGCGGACCAATTGTTGCCCTGCTAAAGAATAACCGCCTTGAATACGAGGTGCAGTTGAAATAATCACGCCCTCATCAAAATCCCCTTTGGTGATGCTATTAATTACCTCAAATGAAGTAACGTCATTATCTAGCTCTCTAGCTAAAAAAAGTGGGGCAACTCGATTGTCATTGAGTAACACTGAACCTATAAACCAAAAGTGATTATTGACGAGCTCGATTGGTCCAGAGGCTAAGCCAACAGAGGTTTGTAAGTTCTGAATGAAACTTGGAACATCAATGCGGCACTGCTCTAGTTCAGCTTGATTCACTGTGATAAATTCTCCTGATTGTGTGTCTGTGTAACCATAAGTATTGGTTTTATTGTTTTTCTCAACAGCAACTTCAACAAGCTCGCCGCCAATTGATGCCCACATCGTAGAAAGTGGTGCGATAGGCTGTAAAGCATCTTTAAGTAATTGCTTGGTGCCATCAGAAATAAAGCTGGTGCTAAGTTTGTCAGCTGATTCAATCCAGCGCATCACTTGTTCTACATTGGCTCGTGAGTTGTTTGTCCTGAATTCGTATGATAAGTGCATGACCTCTGGTCGTAGCTAAATAAAAACACCTATAGAGTAAAGTAAGACTCAGGTGTAAAGTAATAAGCTACCAAACACATTACAGAGGCC
>Ga0233435_1002469_pt1 | contig 15458 bp, 10 predicted proteins | sample SI_122_August201_3_FD_182735 | JGI IMG/M metagenome (GOLD analysis project Ga0233435, IMG submission 182735) | Seawater microbial communities from Saanich Inlet, British Columbia, Canada - SI_122_August2016_135_MG | ecosystem: Environmental > Aquatic > Marine > Inlet | place: Canada: British... | reverse complement strand
GTTAAACAACAACTGAAGCTCTCCTCCATTTTGCTGTTGCAAGCATTGCCGCTAACCATCGTTTTGTTTGTGTTTTTCCCCCGGGTGAGTGCTTTGTGGGCAATCCCGGGTGGCAGTTCAGGCAAAACGGGTTTAAGTGAAGAAATGTCACCTGGGCAAATCAGTAATTTAATGCAAAATACGGACCCTGCCTTTCGGGTCACGTTCCGAGGAGAGATTCCAGAATCTGAGCAACGCTATTGGCGGGCCATAATTCTATCCCATTACGATGGTAAAACTTGGCGACCAAACCAACAACGGATTCAATCTTTACGCAGCAATCCTCGTCGAAGATTGGCTGACCCTAGTTACTACAAAGTGCAATTAGAACCGCACAAAGGCCGTTGGCTGGTCGGTTTAGATTTACCTGCAATTAACCCTGCTGTTGGAGATGCTCACGCAGATTATACGCTGCGTAGTCGGAACCCGGTGAATGAGCTATTACAATATGAGGCCACCTCATATTTAACCTACCACACGGGTAATATCTCTCGAATTGAATACCAACAATCCCTGCAATTGCCGCATAACTTTAGCCCTAAAGTGCGGCTATTGGCCAAAAAATGGTGGCGAACATCTAAAAATAGCCGTGATTATGTTGATAAAGTGCTTAAACATTTCAACCAAGAGAATTTCATCTACACCTTAACACCTCCCCGGCTAACAGGAGACGCCACTGAACAATTCTTGTTCGACAGTAAAAAAGGCTTTTGTGAGCACTATAGTTCGGCGTTTACTTTATTAATGCGTGCAGCAGGTATCCCTGCTCGGGTGGTTACTGGTTATCAAGGCGGTGATTTTAACGAGTTAGGCGGTTACCTCATCGTTCGTCAATCAGATGCCCATGCATGGAGTGAAGTGTGGCTGCCAGAATCCGGCTGGACAAGAGTTGACCCAACAGCCGCTGTAGCGCCTGAACGTATTGAACAAGCCATCAATTTTGAAGACATTTCAGACACAGGCGAAATTTTATTTACCGCAGGAGAGCTTGGTGCGCTCGCCGACATGCTCAAACAAATGGGCTACGGCCTAGATGCGATCAATCATGCATGGAATGATTGGTTTATTAGCTATGACTCGGAATTACAGAAAGATTTTTTAAGCCGGTTTGGAATCAATATTAACCACTGGAAAGATTTACTCTGGTATTTATTTGCGGGCGTCGGACTCGTTTTCGCCTTTATGTTTTATCGCTTATTGAATCGCTGTGACCGTAAAGTCGCCGAAATTGCACCAAGTTTACGTATTTACCAACAATTTTGTGCAAAAATGGCTGTAATCAACCTCTCCAAACAGGCTAATGAAGGCCCTAGTGATTATCAACAACGCATCATTCAGAGATACCCTGAGCTTGATATCTCTGTGTCTGAAATCATGAAACTTTATATCGCATTAAGGTACAAGTCACTTCATTCCAAGCCTGTACTACAGCAATTCAAACAACGTGTTGCAGAGTTTCAGCCTAAAAAAATGATAAAACCATAAGGCAAAGTTCAGCAACAAAAAAAGGGGCTAAGACTTCCGTCTTAACCCCTTTTTTTATTCGCTAAAAACTACTTAGCGGCAGCAGCTTCACGCTCCCGAACTTCTTTAATCACGTCTTCAGCAACATTCGCAGGACATGGTGCGTAATGTGAGAATTCCATTGAGAACTGACCACGACCAGAAGTCATGGTACGCAAGTCACCAATGTAACCAAACATTTCACTTAAAGGCACATCCGCTTTAATCCGAACGCCAGTAACACCTGCTTCTTGAGACTTAATCATGCCACGACGACGGTTTAAATCACCAATCACATCACCCACGTGATCTTCAGGTGTATAGACATCAACCTTCATCACAGGCTCCATTAACTGAGGACCCGCTTTAGGCATAGACTGACGATAAGCCGCTTTTGCTGCAATCTCAAAGGCAACCGCTGAGGAGTCAACCGCGTGGAAGCCACCGTCCATTAATGTCACTTTAACATCAACACATGGGAAACCGGCTAATACACCTTTATCCATGCTCCATTTAAAGCCCTTATCCACTGCTGGCCAAAATTCACGAGGTACGTTACCACCCGTTACTTTTGAATCAAAGGCATAACCTTCACCGACTTCATTTGGCTCAATGATGTAATCAATTTTACCAAATTGACCAGAACCACCTGATTGTTTCTTATGAGTGTAGCTATCTTCAATTGGCTTAGTAATGGTTTCACGATAAGCCACTTGAGGTTTACCAACAATCACGTCTACGCCGTGTGTTCTTTTAAGAATGTCGACTTTAATGTCTAAGTGTAATTCGCCCATGCCTTTAAGGATGGTCTCGCCACTGTCTTCATCTGTTTCAACACGGAATGATGGATCTTCTTGGATCATCTTGTTGATCGCAATACCCATTTTCTCAGAAGCCGCTTTATCCTTAGGAGATACAGCGATTGAGATAACTGGATCTGGGAAAACCATCGGCTCTAATGTCGCAGGGTTCTTAACATCACACAATGTATGGCCTGTTTGTACGTTCTTCATACCAACAACCGCGACAATGTCACCCGCTTGAGCAGATTCTAATTCAATACGCTCTTCAGCATGCATTTCAACGATTCGACCAATTCGCTCAGTTTTACCGGTGAAGGTATTTAGAACAGTCGTGCCCTTCTCTAATTTACCTGAGTAAATACGAATAAAGGTCAATGCGCCAAAGCGGTCATCCATAATTTTGAATGCTAACGCACGTAATGGCTTCTCAGGATCTACAATCGCAAATTCACCTGTCTCTTCACCCTCAAGATCAACTTCAGGCTGAGGCTTAACTTCGGTTGGGCAAGGTAAATAATCAACAACCGCATTCAATACTAATTGGATACCTTTGTTTTTAAACGCTGAACCACAGTAAGTTGGGAAGAAATCTAGATTGGTTGTGCCTTTACGGATACAAGCTTTGATGGTTTCAATGCTAGGCTCTTCACCTTCGAGATATTTCTCCATCGCATCATCGTCTTGCTCTAATGCCATTTCGATCATTTCGGTACGGTACATTTCAACGTCGTCAAGCATATCGGCTGGTGGCTCAGTGATTTCGTACTTAGTTGGATCACCCGTATCATCCCAGGTCCAAGCTTTACGGCTTAATAAATCAACCACACCAACAAAATCATCTTCAATACCAATTGGTAATGTCATCGGCATTGCATTTGCACCCAAGACATTTTTCACTTGGTCTACAACACGGTAGAAGTCAGCACCCATACGATCCATTTTATTCACAAGGATAATACGAGCTACTTCAGATTCATTCGCATAACGCCAGTTGGTTTCAGACTGAGGCTCAACACCACCAGATCCACAAAATACACCAACGCCGCCATCTAATACTTTCAGAGAACGATAGACTTCAATAGTAAAATCAACGTGACCCGGGGTATCGATGATGTTCATTCGATGACCATCCCACTCACAGCTGGTTGCAGCAGACTGAATGGTAATACCACGCTCTTGCTCTTGGTCCATGAAATCGGTGGTGGCTGCGCCATCATGTACTTCACCAATTTTATGAATTTTACCGGTTAATTTTAGAATACGCTCTGTCGTCGTCGTTTTACCTGCATCGACGTGTGCAAAGATACCAATGTTACGATATAGGGATAAATCTTTCATAGTATTAACTCTTTAAAAACGAATGAATATTGAATCTGTCAATGCAATAGGAACCATTAGACTTTAGCAAAAAGCCATCATCAAAGGTGGATAATAGTCGTTCTCCAGCACATTGCATAGCACCAGAGACTAGAATTTTTTAATGCTCGCATTCACCATTATGAGGATGGCCATGTGCGAGCTCATCTTCGGTTGCATCTCGAACGTCAGCAACTTTCACATCAAAATTTAATTGCACACCAGCCAGTGGTGGGTTGCCGTCTACCGTGATCGTGTCACCTTCAATTTTTGCAACAGTCAACAGTATGGTTTCTTTATTAGGGCCTTCTGCATAAAACTGCATGCCAACTTCAATTTCAGCATCTTCTGGGAACATATTACGAGGCACATCTTGCACTTTCTCTTCATCGATATGACCGTAACCTTCTTCTGGTTCGATGCTGATAGAAAATTCGTCGCCCGATGTTTTGCCTGTTAATGCATTTTCAAGCCCAGGAACGATATTGTCTGCACCATGTAAATAGAGAAAGCTTGCATCATCTACTTGGTCAATGATTGTCCCTTCGTCATCTTTTAATACATAATTTAGTGCCACAATTTTTTTGGCTTCAATCAACATAACCGCTTTGCCTTTAGTAGATAATTTGATAAGCGCGGGAGTATAACATGAAATGTTGACAATGTGCTCACATTGATTATTGGCACCCCAATAGAGACACCTTAGGCCTGTTATTATAAGTAGTGATACTGAAACTGAGTGACCTACCTAGCAGGATTGACTTTTAGCCCATTTAACCAGGATATCCACCAGCACATTTCTCGCTAATGGCTTGCTGACAAAATCCACCATGCCCACGTCGAGACATGCTTGCCGCTCATGGGCTAAGGTGGCTGCAGACAAGGCAATAATCGGCACAGAAGACATTTCAGTAATCGCACACGCCGCATCTAGACCATTCATGACGGGCATGTGTACATCCATCAGAATAACCTGGTAAGTGTTTTTATCCGCTTTGATTTTATCAACAGCTTGCTGTCCATCACTGACAACATCAAATGTCATATTTAATTTTTGCAGTATGGCTTTTATTAATGTTTGGTTCGTCGTGTTATCTTCAGCGACTAAGACATGAACACCCGATAGTTTCGCTTCTTGCGCCATTCTAAATTGTTTGGAAACGTCGTCTTCTACCTCAAGCTCAGTCACTATCGGTAATAAGACACTGTAGTGAAACTGGCTACCTTCTCCAAGGGTGCTTTCTATCCCTATTTCACCGCCCATCAAATTCACCAACTGCTGACAAATAGTCAACCCTAAGCCCGTACCACCATATCGACGAGTGGTTGAGTTATCTGCTTGAGAAAAGGGATCAAACAAGTGTTTTTGCTGCTCTGCGGAGATGCCGATGCCAGTATCTGTCACTACAAATCGCACTATTGCTTCGTCGATAGCCCGATAATCAAGCTGTATTTGCACTGAAACTTCACCTTCTTGAGTGAATTTTAAGGCATTACCAACCAAATTATTTAATACTTGGCCCAAACGAGTCGGATCACCGACTAAAAATGGCGGTACATTATCATCAATGGATGCAACAAACGCCACACCTTTGCTTTGTCCGGTTGCAAAATACAGCTCTTGAGTTGCTTCTATGATGGATTTTATTTCAAATGGGGTTGCTTCAATGGTCATCCGACCAGCTTCGATTTTAGAAAAATCAAGTATCTCATTGAGGATCACCATCAATGATTTAGCCGATGTTTGAACACTCTCTAAATACGCTCTTTGGTCATCTTTTAACTCGGTTGTTAACACCACATCGGTTAAACCAATGACCCCATTCATTGGTGTGCGAATTTCATGGCTCATGTTCGCTAAAAAGCCACTCTTTGCCTTGTTTGCAGATTCAGCCACTTCTTTTGCTTCAATTAGCTCAGCAATCATATTCTTTTTGTCAGTCACATCGGAAAACATACCAATGTAACCCGTAATATGATCATCGGCACTTTTGATGGCTGAAACTGACAAATTGACTGGCACACGAGCACCCGATTTAGTGATAAAATCAACATTATACTCTTCAATAACACCCTGATTGGGATAATAGGTAAATGTCTCTGTACCGGGCTCTATCTTGCGTCCTATTTTTTCCGAAAGCGCTTTTGCTTGTGCTTCTACGTCTTTAGGGTCATGCCATAACGCAGGCGACTGCTTGTCTATTATTTCACTGGCATCATAGCCTAAGATTTTTTCAGCTTGTGGATTAAACGTCGTTACAACCCCGGATGTATTCATTGAAACAATCCCAACTGATGCCCCATTGAGTAACGCCTGATTAAATTGATGTTTTATGGCTAAAGAGTGTTCTGATAGTCGCTTAGAAAGTTCAAGGCTGGCACGCTTTGCCGCAAGCTTAAATAAAGTGAGGGTTTCTATCATTTCCTGCCCGGATTTCTCCTCATCATGCAGTCCCCACAAAATGCCACTTATATTACCACCTTCATCATATAAAGGTTCTCCACAATAACTTTCAGCCCCCATCTCAACAATGAGCTCATCTTTTAAGAATATCTGTGAAACCGCGCTATGAATGATTGTCGTACTACATTTATCCCTTACAATTTCACACGGCGAATTGATCAATGAATACTGAAAATTCGCCTCCAACTTTCCGTCCTGACAAAAACTCTCAACTTGAACTAAATTATCACCAATTAAACGACCTACTCCCGCCCACCGAACATCTAAGCCAATGCATACTGCTGTCGCAATACTATCAAGTGCATTATCACCCGAGGCCACTGATAACATTTCTAATGCTTTGTTGTGTCTATTACGTGCCGATATGTCTCTAGCGGTTGCAATAAAGCGGGTAGAGTCATCCTTTAGAACATAGTGTTGAAGTAAAATTTCGACCGGAATGTCGTGCCCATTTTTATGTCGGTGCACTGTTTCAAAAGCGAGATGTGTCACGCCATCCTCACCCAGAGGCTCAATCATTTCCTCAAAATACGCACGATCCATGGCCGGTTTAATATCCACAGGTGTCATTGAGTATAACTCATCACGAGAGTAACCTAGCTGTTCAATCGCCGCTTCATTCACATAACAAAACTGTAATGAATCAGTCTCAAACATAAAAACACCATCAGCCATTTGGTCCAGTGTTACTTTAAATTCTTCTGCCTCTTTTAACGTTTGCCTATACCGTGTTGATACTTCAAAACCAAAGTACGTGGCCAATGCAACCGCACTTGTGCCAGAGATCATCGCAAGCCATTGCTGAGCAGACTCATCCATAAACTCGTTTGGAAAAACCACCTGCCATTGAAATAGACCTAACAATCCAATCAGGGAAACGGAGCAAGCAGCTAACAAAATGGCCATCCACTTATCCAGCAAAAAAATCGTGATTAATGGACCAAGAATGAGCCAGATCAATAACGGTGACTGCAACCCTCCACTAAAAAACACACACCAAACAGGTGCTAGCCATATTGAAAGAATCAAAAGCAATAAGGCCGCTCGAGGGTTGTTATAACGGTAAGTCCAAAAACCGATCGCACTCAAAATGCTGTGCATCACAGGCCCGACTAAGCACCACCATGCTTCAAAAAAGATAAAAAATGCGGCAAATGATAAGGCTAGAAGAGCACTGACTTTAAGATAACGAAGGGCTAAGGCGCTATTAACTTGACTCGTACTCAGCATAAAATCGGATACTCATTTATTATTTAAGTCTTAAACTAACGCGTTTCAACCAGTGCATCAACAAAGCCTATCAATTGAGGGAAAAAGCATAAAAAATCTTGCTCTAACGCTGCATATTGTGTGTGAAAATCATGCATCACATAATCAACATCTATACGCCCTTTTGCTCTTTCAGCAATACGGCTAATGGCCGCTTCAATACCCTCTGCTTTTTCATATGCCATTAACCAATTATATTCAATCATCGCATCTAGCCTGGTGTTAATGTCTTCTGGCAACAGTGCTGCATGTTGACGAAATAGTGCGTACACATTATCGACAAACTGTTGCAAAGGCATGCCAGTGAATGTTGACCAATTAACGGCTAAAAAATGATCGTAGAAAATATCAATGTGGACAGGCGCATAACGCCGATTTGCTGGTGACATTCTTCTTTTACTTGCCATTACGGTGATATGTTTATCAGTAAACCCATCTATTTTCTGATGACAAAATAGGCCATATTGAAGCGCTTCAGGGTACTCAATGGCATGTTGTTGTTTGATGAAATCCCCTAAAAAATTACCCAACTGCTGTAACCCTGGCGGGGATAAATACAAATGTGCCAAATAATTCATAATATTGTCATTTTAGTAATGTATGGTGCAGATACTTGATTTGAATCAAACATTTGTCATTTTTATTCATGTAATGTGTAAGGCTCGAAATCTAACAAACTTTCATTAGCAAGAAGAGCTAACACGACTGTCCAGGAGTACTGCCATGTCTCTTTCTCTGCAACACAATCATGCAACAACAAAAACCTGCGCGAATGAACACACAACGTCAGAGCACACTCAAAAACCGATCTGCTTTCAAACTGACACTCGCTACACATGCACTAAAGCAAAATGCCAGCATCGAACAAACTGTCGCCAGTTACGCGCCTGTTGGTTATAACGGTAAATCACCAAAAATCTGGGATGGGGTAATGCTCCATAATATAGCATAAACAGTCTTGACGAATCACTGTACTATCCAAGGTTAGCATTGCCAAAATCATCGGTTTATTGAGCTTTAATTGATGATTCTCACAGGTAAAATATTTACGGGTGACAACCGCGTCACTTTCGACCTCTGTCACGATAACAGGTACTGGCTCATCTCCTCGAATAGACGCTAGGAGAGTACCTTTTTTTAAATCTCGAAAATTCAGATGATCAAGATCGGCAATGAAGTCAATTTCAGCCTGTGGGTGTTGAAAACCAAAACTGACTTCCTCTGGCACTTTAACGACCGCCACAGTATGAAAAACATCAATTTTGCCAATATTCGAATGATCAGACCAATCCTCTAACAACATACAGTCATGTAAAAATGACAATGCACGATCAACCCCTTCAGCATCTCCTGCTTTACCACACTCTAGAGTGACTGCCGGACATAGCTGTGAAAATGCAACAGACTGAACACATGTAGGCTCCGTAAAGTAGACGCAAATTTCACTAAACTTAGAGGCAAGGTAAAAGAATTTAGGGTCAATTTTATTCACACATGCATAATGCGGGTTGTATCCAGTGTTGTTATGAATGTCCACGCTTAAAAACACGTTTCGAACTTTCATCTCATCATAAATATCTTGCATCATCCGTGTTAAATCATTTTGCTCAGTACAATCAGGCCATACCCGATTATAATCAGGCTGATCTTCTAACCTTCTTAAATTGGCTTCAGCCGCTTCGACATTACCAACAAAAATCACCAAGTCTCTGGGTAAAATTTTGCCTTGAAAGTTTTTCAATAATTGTTGTATTGCAAGTAGACCTGAGTCTTCATTACCATGCTGCAGCACAGATACAAACATAGGCTCTCGCTTTAACCCTGAAAGGTTAATTAACGTTGGCCCACCCAATAACCCAAACAACTCACTTGCCCTGGCATCTAAAAAACCTTCCGGTATGGCGTTAACCGTTCTTAGCATGTAGTTCCCCAAGTATGTACAGGCTGCCCTGTTTGCTGATGGTGGATATAACACTCTGTTAATTGCTGCATGGTTGCCCCGTGTTGCTGCATAAACTGCCGCTGCCAAGTCGCACCATTTTGTTGCTGCTCTATTCGCTGCTTTATAACATTTAAGTATAGTGTGCTATCCGCCTCTCTCACGCCTAATTGATTTAACCCTTGTTGGGCATAAGGCAATAAAACATCCGTAACCAGCTCAGACAAGGAAATAGATCGCTCTTGCCAAACAAGTGTTGTGCTCAAGCCATTTTTGGCACAGTCATAAAAATTGCGCTTTGCTGTCTCAAACGGAATCTGTTCAACAAGTTCTGCAGGCAAGCCTACGATCAAACCATAATAAAATGCCGCATTTGCAACTGAGTCTGTGACTGTTGGGCCTGCTGGCACCACTCTGTTCTCTATTCTAAAATGTGGCTGACCACTTCCTGAAAAGCCAATTAACGGCCTATTCCAACGCCAAACAGTGCCATTATGTAACCGTAAATGCGCCAAGGTGGATTTTTTTTCAGGCATGATATGCGGCAACATAATGGGGTAAAAGGCCTCATTGGCTTCAAAACATTCAACTAAGGAATCGTGTACATAACGGTTACCAAACGTCACTCGCCGACCATAAGGCGTTGAGCCAACATCAATGCTTTGTTCAAACACAGGAATGCGGGATTCTGCCCATAAGGATTTACCCATTAAGTAGGGTGAATTCGCTGCCACACCGACTAATGGGCCAGAGATAATTTTAGACAAATTATAATATTGCGCGGCTTTTTCCAGCCCAACCTGTAAATGAATTTGAAACGATGTTGCCGTCGCCTCCAACATGACATTGTGTTTGTTTAACACAAGGTGTTCATCCCCTTTAATATCAAATTGAAATGGTTGATTACCTCGCATTGCCAGCACTTGATTGTTCAACGCGATATACCGTTGTTGCCCCGATATTTGCTTTAAGGTTAAATCTGCATTGGTTACTGTTGGTAAAATACCAACCATCGCCATTTCTAAACCCATGCTTTCAGCTTGTGCTGTGCAGCGATTCCAACGTTGCTGCAACTCATCCGCCAATGCTGAAAAACAGTCTTCAGTTAACCAGCGGGGATCGCCATTAATTTCAACATTAAACTGGGCAAGCTCTGGCACCACTTGGTCATCATTTAGACCTTGTAAAAATTCACTGTTTTTTGCAGCCGGACGGCCAGTGTCATCCACTAACCAAGCTTCTAACTCAAAACCAATTCGTAAAGGGTCATTGGCAAACTCGCCTTGCTCTGTCCAAGTTTTAAGCAGCTGCGTTTCCTGCTTGAGATAGGCTTTAAATCTTGCCTCATCTTCTGCTGTGAATTGGCTTTGAGCAATCTCTTCGCCCATAGTTGTTATCCTTTTTATGATGCTTGCCTTGTAAAATACCCTCCTTTTCGTACTCATTTCAAGGGTTGAAACAAAGAACACCGTCTACGTGTGTTTGTGATCTTACTCACGTGGTAAAGCGACTGATTAAAAAGGAGAATATTGAGCAACTAAAGACTGACGTAACCCGTCATAAGGAGAAAGGAAATACCCGATGAATTATTTGATTTTTGTACTGATATCAACATTCGTTTATTATTTTTTAAGAAGCTTATGGATAAAGTATCCATGCCTTAGAACAGACAAAACCCTGATTGGTATTTTCAACACGTTTATAGGTGTAGATCGAGTACTCGGGTTTTTATTTGTCATCAGCGCCATGGGTATTACTAGCATCATGCTATATAACAACTTTATTCGCTAACAGACACCATTAAGCACGGTTAAGCAGCTCATCTAGTTGCTGTAACCGCTCTGGTGTACCGATATCCATCCATTGACCTGAGTAACACTCCCCTGTCACCTGTTTTATTGCCATAAATTCTCTGAGCAAAGGCGCTAACGGGAATCGCCCTGCCACACTGTCAGCAAACACGGCAGGATCATACACGCCAATACCACTAAAGGTCAGTTTGTTATCCCCTTCAGCGCTCACTTGATCATCTTTTAAGTCAAAATCCCCACCGGGGTTATGTGCAGGGTTCGGAATCAAAACCAAATGGATCAAACCTGTGAGGTTTTTAGGGATACGATTAAAATCATACTCCGTCCAAATATCCCCATTCACCACTAAAAAAGGCCCCTCTCCTAATTGAGGTAACGCCTTATAGATGCCACCACCGGTTTCAAGCGGTTCCGTTTCGGCAGAATATTCAATCTGCACACCGTATTTTTCCCCATGACCCAAGTACGCTTCAATCTGCTCACCTAAATAAGCGTGGTTAATCACTATCTGATTAAATCCTGCCGCTTTTAAATTAAGAATATGATGCTCTATTAACGCCTTGCCACCTGCTTTTAATAATGGCTTGGGGGTGTGATCCGTTAATGGCCGCATTCGCTTGCCAAAACCTGCTGCCAAAATCATTGCCCGCATCTATTCGCAACCCAGCTCAATTAATAATGCATGAAATGGCTGTAACGCGTCATAACGTGAACATACATCTAACACATATACCATGGTACGAGGGATGTCGTTCATGTAACCCGGCTTCTCATCTCGGTGTTTAAGCCTGGAGAAAATACCAATGGCTTTTAGGTGTCGCTGAACCCCCATCCATTCAAACCATTCAATAAAGGTTTCAAGCTCAGTTTCCTTAACAATAATGCCAGACTGAATGGCAAGTTCGTGATAGCCCTTTACCCAGTCTAAAATATTTTTCTGTGGCCAGCTGATGTAACAGTCTTTTAATAAAGAGACTAGGTCATACGTCACAGGCCCTTGAACGGCATCTTGAAAATCTAGAATGCCAGGGGTTTGCAGGTCACAAATCATTAAGTTCCGAGAATGATAATCACGGTGAACACAGACACTCGGCTGAGCCAATGCCATCTGCGCCAATTGTTCAAAGCCATCTGCAAGCGTGACAGCTTGCTGTTCTGCCAGCTCAAGCCCTTTCTCTTTCTTTAAGTACCAATCCCGAAATAAATGCATTTCATCGGCCAGCAAAGCATGGTCATAAGCCGGAATATCTGCCTCATGAATACACACTTGAAAACTGGCCAAAGCCCCCATGGCATCACCATACAGTCGCTCTACGGTTAACTCCGTTAATTCAGGCAAATACTGACGATTGCCTAAATCTGATAACAACAAGAAACCCCTGTCCATATCCCGATCCAGAATTTTGGGCACATGTAAGCCTGCCTGTTGAAACAGTTCTGCGATCTTCACAAATTCAGGGTTTTTCTCTTTTTCTGGTGGCGAGTCCATCGCAATTTGCGTGTTGTTATCAGGGTAGGTTACCCGAAAATAACGCCGAAAACTGGCATCACCAGAAGCAGGTCTAATATCAAACTCAGGTTGCCCCGAAACTGTCTTCACCCATTGGGTCAATTGCTCTAGTCGCTCGTCCACGAAAAAACCTTTATTCATTAATTAGCCAAAAAAGGGAATATAGCATGAGTTGCAAACAATCAGCACACATAGAAACTATGCAGTAACTGACTCAACCTTACCGCTGGGTGTTGTCATACTTTGGTGTTGTTCATCAACCAGAGTGATTTTAGCTAGCAACCGTATCACTGCCAAAAAGTCTCTCGGATATCATCAACAATCAAATACAAACAAGGCAAAACCAATAAAATCAATAACGTCGCAAATAATAACCCAAACCCTAAGCTCACTGCCATCGGTGCTAAAAATGCCGTTTGCCCAGTCGAGAAAAAGATTAATGGCGAGACCCCTAAAAAGGTCGTAATACTGGTCAACATGATTGGCCTAATCCGCATTTTACCGGCTAAGATCATCGCCTCCAACCGATCCACACCATTGGCGCGTTCCCGCTTAGCAAACTCAACCAAAATCAAAGAGTCATTCACCACGACACCCGTTAATGCCAAAAAACCAATCAAGGACAAAAACTGTAAATTCAGCCCTAAAATCGCATGACCAATAACCACGCCAATAAAACCAAACGGAATCGCAAACATCACCACAAAAGGGTCTAACAGTGATTTAAACAAGGCGCTTAGAATAAAAAAGATCACCACAATCGCAATCAGCAGCGCATTCAACATGCCACTAATAGACTCAGCAGACTCTTTCTTCTCACCAAGATACAACAGCTCGTAACCAGGGTGGCTTGCTTTATAATCTCCCATCAACTGCTGAAATTGCTTAATGACCTCATTGGACGTGGTGGACTGATCATCCACGCTCGCTGTGATGGTGGCCAAACGAATCCCATCCCGGTGATTAATGGCACTGTAACCACGCGTTAGCTCAATATCGGCCACATCACCCAAATAAACAACGCGTCCATCGTTTAAAGTGATGGGGATTTGCTTAAAACGGCCAGATTGATGACGGATTTTTTCGTCAAAAATCAAACGTACCGGAATTCGCTGATCCGCATAATTCACCTGCAACACTTCGTTACCTAAGAAACCACTGCGAATCACTTGGGCGATATCTGTTTGCGTAATGCCCAGCGATTCACCTAAAGCATTAATCTGATATTGGTACTCCAATTTACCCGGGTCCATATCCTGTTGAATATCTTGTGTCCCTGGTATTTGCCGAATGACCTCAGCCAGCTCAATCGCATATTCTCGTAACACGGTTGCATCTGTACCCAAAATACCAATTTCAATATCGGAACCCGCAGGCCCACCTTGTGGCCGTAAGATGGTCAAACGTTGAATGTTGGGGATTTGGGCAAAGCGATCACGGATCGCATTCATGACTTCAAGCGTGGTTCGATCTCGCTTCCCTGGCTCATCAAAATTCAGTGACACAACCGGCGACACATAATTTTCAATAAAACCTTCTGGCTTCCGTTTCTTTAAATCGACAATCAGTTGTACATAATTGCTACCGACTTTAAACCGATGAAAATCGACAAAAGTCACCCCCACGTTGGTTAACAATGACTTCAGCTCAGTATCCCCGTCCAAGACCTCACTCACCGCATTTTCCAGCTCGATTCCCAACTTCTGTGTATCATTCAAGCTAAAGGTATTAGGGGCTTCAACGTTAAGAAAAAACTGGCCAATTTCCACTTTGCCAAACAACAAAAACGGTAATCGTGTTTGGGCATACACTAAGGTCACGATCAATACACCAATACTCAAAATGGTGACAAAATATCGATTAACCAAAGACCAACGCAAACTTTGCAAATAACCTTCTAACAACGTCTTCCAACGTCGGTGTTTAGGCTTTTTACTTAAACGCATCATCTCTGCTGCATGTGACGGTAGCACGGCAAAAGCCTCAAAATATGAGCCGATTAATGCGGCACTCACAACCACAGGAATGACGACAATAAATGCGCCCATGGTCCCGGTAATGGCAAACATGGGGGCAAAAGCAGCGATACTCGTCGCGGTAGAGGCCACCACTGGCCAAAACACCTCTTTTGCGCCTCGCTCAGCTGCCTCTGTGGGAGACAGCCCATTTTCGATATGTCGATAGATGTTCTCCGTCACAATAATGGAGTCATCAACAATCAAACCAAGGCACAACAAGAAGGCAAAGAGCGACACCATATTAATGGAGTAACCCAAATGATGCAGAACAATAATGGCAAATAAAATAGAAACAGGGATGCCTAACGCGGTAATCGCCGCCACCCTAAAGTTTAAAAATACATACAATGATAACAAGACAAAAATAAGGCCAATAATGCCCGATGACTTCACTGTATTTAAACGAACTTTGACGTACTCAGATAAATCACTGTGCATCCCAACATTGACATCACCAGGCAAGGTTGGCTGTAACTCGGCAATAAATGCCTGTACTTTTTCGGCCACCACAATTGAAGATGCATCCGCTGTTTTTGAGACCGTTAGGTTAACTGCGCGCCCCCCGTTATAGCGGCCAATCGTTGTCGCCTCTTCTAACTTTAAAGACACAGTAGCAAGGCTACCTATACGTAACCGACCACCTTTCGCGTTGGTTTTTATGACGAGTGCTTTAACCTGCTCAGGCTCTGGTGCAATACCACGCCCTCGCAACAGAATATCACCTTCTAACCCTTTTAAAGAACCGC
>Ga0233435_1002467_pt1 | contig 15458 bp, 15 predicted proteins | sample SI_122_August201_3_FD_182735 | JGI IMG/M metagenome (GOLD analysis project Ga0233435, IMG submission 182735) | Seawater microbial communities from Saanich Inlet, British Columbia, Canada - SI_122_August2016_135_MG | ecosystem: Environmental > Aquatic > Marine > Inlet | place: Canada: British... | reverse complement strand
ATTCATCTGCATTCATCTGACCCAACATAGTCCCGAGATATTGATCATCCATCTCACCTAACTCACTGGCCAAATCAAAATCGTCCATGCCATCAAAGAAACCTAAATCATCTTTGTCAAAATTACCTATCATCGACGCCATATACTGATCATCCATGCTACCCATCCGGCCGCCCATATCAAAATCATCCATGTCGTCCATGAAACTCATCGCACCAGTATCCATACTGCCAAACATTGTGGCCATATACTGGTCATCCATGCCGCTCACCTTAGCGCCCATGTCAAAATCATCCATGCTGTTCATGTAACTCAAACCATCTGAACCCCAACCACCCATCAAATCAGCAAATAGGCCATCGTCAACAGCGCCCATCGTCGCCCCAAGGTCAAAATCTTCCGCCGAATCCAGGAATTGCAAATCTTCTCCGCTCATCTTACTAGCTGCGGATTTAATTGAATCAAGATCCATCCCTCCTAATAAACCAACCATATAGCCAGCGTCCATGTTCGTAAATTGATCCATATCGGTAAAAACTACATCAGATAAGTTAAAATCTGTGCTTGCTTTATCCATAACTTCTAATGACGCTGTACCCCAACCCCCAATAACACCGCCTCTGAGGGTTGAATCCATACCACCCAGTCGTCCAGCCATATCAAAATCATCTAAGCCTATCATTCCGTCTAGACTAGATTCTGACCACCCCGTCATAGCCTTTGACAGATAAGTATCGTCCATATCTGCCAGCTTCGAACCCATATCAAAGCCACCCAAATTGTTCATGAATCCAAAGTCTGCACCGCCCATGACCGTCGAAAGGTTTTGACTATCCATGTTGCTCATCGTAGCGCCCATGTCCCAGCCATCTAGGTCGTCCATGAAAGTCATTGAATTAATACCCATGCCGCCAAACATCGTCGCCAGATTTTCATCACTCATTTCAGTTAGTTCCACACCCATGTCAAAGGCTTCTTCTGCATCCACGTACTCAAGCGCTTCACCGCCCAGGCTTTTGAGAACAGTTGCTGTTATACTTTCATCTAGACCATCCATCGTTTGACCCACATCAAACGTACCGCCAGACTCTAGGAATTGAAAATCATCCACCTCCATACCGGCTAGAGATTCAGGCGTATCTTCAACAAGCTTTGAGGTTTCACTGGCATCCATATTCTTAAAAACATCAAAGCTCGTTGTCATCAATGCCGGCACATCCAATGCCGCTGAGTCTGCGTCCAATGCACGCATATCATCCGCATCCATTTCTGAAATCAGCGATGTCAACGCTTCCCCTGAAAGCGCAACAGCTTCGGTAACGATATCATCACCTGACAACACTTCTCCTTCGGCATTAGCCTGCGCACCTGATTCCCAACCTTCAGTAACATAATGCTCAAAAGCCGTCTTATCGGAAGCCAAAGCCTCAGGGTTATTTTCTAAGTAATACTCTTCGTTGAATTGAACCATTAAAAACTTCCTTTTTTCCTAATTATTCGATTTTTATTAGCACATTTTATTCACAAGCCACATCACATGAAATCTGTTTATTATATTGAATACTGATAATAATAACGGTTATTGCCGAATAACCTTATGACTGCAAAAACAGATCCATCTGTGACCAAAAACAAAACCATGATTATTTACTCAGTTTCACTATCGCGCCATTTATTGACGCAGTCAACTGTCAAAGAGGGTTTTTTGGCGTACATCACGAGTTACTCACTGATTTGTAAGTATTGACTTACAAATCCTTGGTTATGCTGATTTTAAAATCAGTTGATGCCCTCATTTAGTCCAGCAGGAGGGTAATACTGACTCAAGTTAATCTTCGCGTGAATCACCGGCAATCTACCGTTCACGTATTATTCAAACCATCCGAAATAGTCTGCAATGTCTCGCGGATTTCATGCCTTAACCCCTCCACTATTTCACGCTCAGTTCTGCCCACTAATAACGAAGCAATTCGTTCGGGTAACGCCATGTATCGTCCGTCAAGATAATAAGTTGCGGGTTGGGTTAGTATGGAGAATAAAAGTGTTTCGGTGAACTAATCAATATAGGGTTATTCCCCTGACATCTTCTTATGGTAAAAATAGTAACTTCATTAATGCGATATAATAGATCAACCACTTTAGCACCCCCTCAATTTATATTCGCTAGGGTCGTTATAATTATCAGCCCTTGATACACAGGAGTGTATAAAATGGACAATACACCTCTCCCCCCAACCAAAGGCAAACGCGGCAAGCCCCTTCAGAAATTCGATCTGGAATTAGTCGAAAAACTAGCCGCTAGAGGACTCTCTTATAAGCAGTTAGCCATTGCCTTAGGCGTTCCGCCTACGAAACCCTCTGCTTAAGGAAAGCGGTTATCTTTCAAACAATGCATTAAATATTACCCATCCGTATTATTACGTTTATCAATTTCCCTTTGCATATATTTTCCCAAAGTCTGAACAACGTAATCTATATCCTTATTCTTGTTATCTTTTTCTATTCTTGACAATCTTCCTAGATCTTTTGCTTTATCTTGGATATGGTTATGCCACATCTTAATTGCTTTAGCTTGTTAAAATTATTGTACGCTGGCATATTGAATGCCACAGAGAAATGGACAATGCCTATTCAGAAATGGAGTCAGGCACTGTCCCAATTAGATATTTATTTTGAAGGCCGCTTAGATAGCGTGCTGGATATTTAAATTAACCTGACACAGAATTTTGAACGCTCTCTGGTCGTTACATGAATTAATCTCAACACCCTTTTAATTTCTTACGGATACATTCACGTGCAAGGTCTTGTGCTTTTTCTACTTGGGATGGGGTCATGCTTTTTTTAGCGAGGTCTCGCACCATTGCACCGTCCTCACTCCCATTAGACGCAGCGATATTTCCCCACATATAAGCATAGACATTATTCTGTATGACACTCGATCCCATCCCGTATATCATACTCAGGTTAGTCTGGGCTGTGGCATTCCCCTGTTCGGCAGCAAGTCTGTACCACTTCACCGCAGTCTTATCGTCCTGTAGAACACCTTCTCCTCCTTCGTACATCACACCCAAATTGAACTGAGCGCTGTAATACCCCTGTTTTGCAGCAAGTGTGAACCACTTCACCGCAGTCTTATGGTCCTTTGGAATGCCTTCTCCGTTTCTGTACATCAAACCCAGACTGTTCTGCGCCTGCTGATCCCCCTGTTTTGCAGCAAGTGTGAACCACTTCACTGCAGGTTTATTGTCAGCGGTAATGCCTTGTCCTTTATTTCTTACAACCTCTTGGTACGTTCTACCAAGGAAGTACTGGGCGTTGACATCCCCCTGTTCGGCAAGAGGTGTAAATTCACGCAGAGCAATTGCTAAGTTACCTCTTTGGAATGCAGTTAAACCCTTAACGAAACCCTTAACGAAATCAGCACTCTCACTCACCCCCACACTTTCAATAAGAACGGCAATCGTCAGGCAGATTATGGTGATCAGTCTTTTCATTCTGAAATATTAGCAGAGATCAATGGGAATGGTATAGGTATGATTTTACAATGTTTGTATGTGGAATATGGCGAGAGAGTCGGTCGAACAGCGGCCTGTAGGCCTTGTATATAAACTTTTGGTGGTGACCCCAAGCCGTTTGGATACCTGCCCAATTGGATAATTACGCTCCGTGATTTGCTTGACAGCTTCGATCTTAAATTCTTCACTATACCTTTTTACACTCATAAACACCTCCGTCAGAGTTACATTGTAACGCTTCAATATGTCTACAAAACTCAAGGCGATTCAACTTGCGCGGACGCTTACGTAAGACGCTACCGAGGGTATGAAATGCGATGGTTTCTTTCATGCTTACTATTAGCGTCCCTCTGTCTAGCCTGGGTTGGTAGTTCGTGAGGCATTCTCAATGATTGTATTTCACCCATTGCACGAATTCTTCCGGCTTTTATTTCATCAATTAAAGGGTTCAGTAAAGAAATAAAGTAGAGTAAATAATCATTCCTTTTTTCTACACCGTGCATTTGGGCAAGCAAAATCACATTACGTGTATTTTCCAATCTAATATCACACTTTGGATCTTTCCTTAATTCGTTAAAAGTAAACCAGACATGGAATTTAACTGCGTTCTTTTTAACCTCATCTTCCGACAATCCCAAACCCGCTGCAGCCAATTTTTCAAGAGATAATGCCTAAGCAATTTCCTCAGGTAAAGTAACTAACCCGGGGTAAGCAATGGCTAAATAATACTTATGATTAATGATTACATCTTTAATTTCAGAATTTACATCCATAAAATCCTGAAGCACCTGCACCCTTTTCAATAACAAGTCGTGTCGAGCTTTGTTAACGAGTCCTACTTCTGGAAAATGTTCATCGAGAAGCGATTCATCAATAGTTAACTTGGCATACTCCAGTAATTTTTCATCCATCATAATTCCACCCCTTTATTAATAACATCTTCCATCCCCGCCGTATTACGGTGGGCATATCGATTAACCATCGTTAATGTTTTGTGGCCAAGAATTGCCCCGATCTGCATAACACTGACTCCGTTATCAGCAAGGTGCGATGCGCAGGTATGTCGATTATCGTGCCAACGGTAATCCTCAATTTCTGCAGCCTGGCGGGCTTTGTCCCAATGCTTTTGAAAATTAAGCCCTGCTTGGGGGTTTTTGCCTGGAAATACTAATTCAGAATCGTCACCTCTGGGCCATGCCATAAGTACATTCCAAGCGGCATCGATTACCGGTACAATTCTGTCAGTAGCGTTCTTGGTATCGCTAAAATAAAGCCGCTGGCGCTCCGTATCAACATCAGCCCAAGTGAGCTTTAACAATTCACTTTTACGCGCACCTGTAGCCAATGCAAGACGTATCAATACGGGTAACGCAGGACTTTCTGAGTTATCACAGGCATCAAGTAAACGCTTAATCTCTTCCTTAGTCAGGGAGCGCCCAAACCGATGACGTTCGCCTCCTTGTGAGACACCCACACAAGGGTTACGCTTAATACCAAACCAACCGTTCTTAATGGCCGTATTGAAAACGCTACTGAGTGCTGATAAATAACGATTAACCGTTGGGTCCGCCAGTTCCTTTTCTGCACGCAGTTTCCCCAAAGCTGATTTAACGAAGTCTTCATTGAAATCGACCAGCCGCATACGCCCGTATTTCTCCTTCCAGTAAAAGGCGCGGGTTAATGTGGCTTGGTCTTTTTTACCCCAGGTTAGGGCGAACTGATCGATAGGATCGGCGAGTGTGTATTGTTTGATTTTGGAACCGGTGATGTAACCGAACTTGTCCATGTCCCCTTCAATCTTACGGACAAATTCTTGTGCTTCTTTTTTGGTGTTAAAGGATCCTGCTACCGGGTCATAGCCTTTTACGCGGACCTGAACCGAATAGGTAGTCCCCTTTTTACCGACACGTTTTCTAATTGAGGCCATAAGCAACCTCCCCGTGTGAACAACTATAAACAGTCATAACTTCCTCCTGAATAGTTCAGCGTATTACTCTGTGCTGACAGGTGTTAAAGTGTGCTGAATTGAGCTCCGTTGTGTGACAAAACTGTGACAAAAATTAATAACTCAATTTAGCGCTTGTTTTAATTGCTGTAAGTTATTGATTTATAAGTACTTATGGTGGCGATAGGTGGGATCGAATTGATATCTTAAGTTATTGTTTTATATGTATTTTATATTATACCAATCAACTGTTACCGTCAAAGTTACCGTCAAAAAAAATTCTTGGAAAATGCCTCTTAGGACTCTCTGAGGTGCTAATTTCCACGAGCAATTTTGAGTAATTCATTGTCACTTAATTCTTCAATCTGGTGGACTTTTTTAACGGATTTCTTAGTGACTGGATAAAGCCCTAGGAGCTTGCCTAGCTCGCGAATTGCGCAAACTTCCTCGGTAGTATTACTGGCATTAGAATGCGCCTCTAGGAGCATCTCAGTAAGCTGATCGCGCTCTAAGCGATACTTAGCTTGATAGAAGGTTTGCTCACCGGAAATAAATTCCTGGATATGTTTAGATCGTAATAATCCTGATGCTCGCTTAGGTGGGTAGCCAGCCAAACGTGCTGCCTCTTTGGGGACCTTGCCACAGAGAATAAGATGGCAGAATTTGATCATGTTGATTGAGAGATTAGTGGCCATTTTAATTTCTCCTTGGCGGCGCGGAACCTTATGTTTGTTCCTGCTCCTGTAAAATACTTAGATTGATATCTTTATAAATCACAAAAAGATATCATATCTATATAGGAAAACGTAATATGTGATATGTTGTAAGTCATTGAATTATAACACTTTATTTTTGGGTCAGATAGTACATATTACACTTTAAAACGTAATATGTTAAGTTGTTGATTTTAAAGATAAATCTCATATATCACCCCTATTTTTCAGGATTTCAAATACCATGATTTATATGCATATTTTTCTTCTTTCCCTCAGTTTTTATATTTATTTGCTCGGACTTGATCATCTCCTTTAAAAGCCTAGTAATGCGTTGAGTACTTAATTCTAATACACCATCTTTTCCACCAAAGATTTTGGAAAAATTAGATATTGAATAAAATTTATTTTGCTCTGATTCGTCTTCTATTTTTTCAAGGATTGTCTGTTTATCTTTTTCCTGATCAAAGACAATTTTCTCAAGCATTTTGGACTGAAGATCAGTAAATTCTAATTGTCCAAGATCGCCTTTTTTAAACCACATAGATTTACCAAGCTTCGTGTAATTCGATTTCACACATTGCAAACAAACGTAATTCTCAGGTGATGACACTTCATTTTGATCAGCCTCCTTGTCAGTCATTTGCCGCATGGATAATACCAGTCGTGCATTATCGACTAGTGCAGATGACCCCCTGATCGTATTCTGATTATTTTGCCCCGCAGCCTGCTTATTGGTATGGGTCAGTACTAAAACTGTTGCTCCGGTTTTCTTGGCCAGTCGCTCGCATAAACTGATAAAGAGCGATGTATCAGATGAGTCATTTTCACTGCCGCCACGAAACCGAATGGCTGTGTCGATGACAATCAACCCGAGCTGATCAAAAGGTTCGACAGCCAACATGAGCTGCGTAAAAACCGGTGTCTCACTAATATCTAAAACTTTCTCGGTGAGACGAAGTGGTTTACCAGTCAGGTCGGGAATGCCAAGGTAAGATAATATAGGATTAATGTGGTCTAAATCATACTCATAGTCCGTTCCCGTATCACGTCTGAAATGTTTATTTAAAATGGAAAGGGTTCGACGATGCATCTCATCTTTATCATCTTCGCCGGATAGATAAAGCACACGCATCGGTTCGACAGATTCAAATGTATCAATTGGACATTGACTTGCCGTCGCGATGGCTAAATTTAATGCCATCATCGACTTACCGACACCGCCCTGCCCTGACAGTATTGCAACAACGCCTAGGGGAATATCGATTTCCTGACTGCTTAATAGTAGCTTACGCTCAGGAGGAATCTCATCAAGAAAATGTTTCGTTGATGTCTCATCGAGGGTAAATAGGGGTTGCTCTATGAGCATTTCCATGCGACCCCCGCAGGACTGGTTACGTTAAACTTAGCGCACTGACCATTTTTAAAATGCGGGCACTGGAATTTTATCTTAGGTAAAAAACTCGCACAGGTAATGGGTTTTGGAAAACCTTCGATTGAGCGGATGATAGCATCGGAATGGACATAATCATCTAAATATTTTGCAACCAGTTCAGGGCCCTCTCTCACCTGCATGGCTGAGTGGAAAAACGCTCGAAATGCCTCATAACGTCCATCACCATCCGATATATTTTGATATAAAAAATATCTGACAAAATCACACTGCATGAGACCGTTTAACTTTGGCTTTTTACCTGAGGATGACTTGAATGAAACTTTTCTTTTTACTTCAGGGATTTTAATGACCGGTGGAGTGACAATGTCATGCTCACCTATTAGCAGGAACTTTCGCTCCGTTAATGTGCAGGTCACATTTTCCAAAAACGGGTCGGTCACATAATGGGGTTGAACTGCGCTGTACAATGAGAAATCAATGGGGCAACCCCTCAACCAAATTTTAATTTCCTGACCGGTTAAAGATCGACTGAGCGCATACATGAGATGCGCATTCAGACCTGGTTTAATTTGTTCTATTCCAGCGGAGGCTGAAAAAGCTACGGAGCAGGTTACATTTTGGAATTCGGCAGGTAGTTCTCTCTCAATAAACTGCTGAACGCCATCCCTATCACAGTTAGCATTAAACCCATCTATATCCAGCATAATCCAGTTGGTACCCTGATCAATAAAATTGCTCGACTTTCTAAGAGCCGGTTGCAGTAAGGTTGCCTTAGGCACCCCTCGAATTAGAATCGATCCGCTGAGATCAAGTGAATGATATTCGCTAATACCGTCGACATTAATAATTTTGAAATACCAATGTTTGATAGGTGGGTAGGAAATGATTTTTAACTCGTTATTCAGAACAAAAAAACTTTTCCGTGGAATTAAATTATTGGCTGGAATCAGCTGCGTGATTTTCATTGCTCACCACCGAACTTATCAATCAACGCTCGAATATCCTCAACGCGCCACGCTGCAGATCGGGGTCCTAACTTGATAGGTTTAGGGTACTGACCCCGTTGAACGCCCAGATACCAAGCCGATCTACTTACTGGAATGATTTGTAGAACTGTTCGAATTCGAATGAAACCAATCGGTGGTAATAACTCACTTTTCATAATATTCTCCATAAAAAAACCATATCCGACTGAGGTAGCCGGTTATGGTTAATTTTGGAGTATTAAGGTTGATTGGGGATGGGGAGAAAAAACCCTTATTCTAAGAAAAAAGCCCCCACCCCTATTAAAGACTTTTTAGAAATTTTTTAAAACAGGCGTCTTGTTCCTTTTGCATTTTTTTAGCATTCAATGATTTGCGCAAATCACGTTCATCAACGTCCCAACTGGGATCAACAAATTGAACTAATCTAGAAACTAACCTGACAGATTTGATGTCCTCCTGCAGTGCGTACTCGTACATGGATTTCAAAACAGCATCCCACTCTGGACGCCCTCGCATGGCAGCGGACTTGCTCGATTTAAAACTATTTTTAGGGATGCCATCTAGAAGTTTCAAGATTTCATTGGAATAATGTATCAGATCGTCTTGATCAAGAGGTGAAGAAAGTACTCGAGTGGTTTGTAATGAAGGTGATTTTGCTTGAATAAACTCTTTAAGTGCTTTCCATTCATCAAGTTCGTCAGCCGTTAAAAGTTCATTTTGATTTCGCTGACACAAAATTTGAGCTAATTTCCCACGGGCGACAATGTTAGTAAGTTGCTCAGTCGAATATCCTTTGTTCGTACAAATTTTTTGGAAAATCCCATCTTGTGATAAATTCTTGAGAAAGTCTGGATCGTATTCTGTGGTATAAACATATAATGAACTTGTAAAATAACGCCGCAGGTCAATTAAAATTTTAGTCAACTCATTTTCGGTGAGTGATGAGTTATGACAAATTTTGTGAAAGTGGCTATCATTCCACAACCTGATCAACATATTGTCAGACCACCTTACCATTGTGATCAGGATGTATGCCAGTTGCTCTTTCGAACAACCAATATCTTGATACGCTAATTTGAATTTTTCTTCCTTAAACCAGGCATTGAGGGATTTCTTTAGATCTTTTAAATCATTCATTGAATTCTCCATAAAGTTAGAAAAGTGAACTAACGTAAACTTGAGGTTCTTTGAAATAGCCAGTTAAGAAAGTAAATCTGACTATTGGTCAATTATACACGGCTCTGTAACTCCTTGTATTAAAGGAATTATTCACATAAAATGATTAATTTGATACTGCAGTAAAAAGGCGAAATCCTGTCAGAATGCACCTTATGATATGAAAACGTTTAACGCCGCCAATTAGTCGCCCCATACTTCTTCAGCCGGTCTGTTTTATACCACCAATATCAAAACCAAGACGCCGTAAAAATAACTATAAGGGTAACGGCAACCCCATAAAGAAGGCCAAACAACAACTGCCTTTTAGTAATCGAAGAAGAATGCTCCTTTGGTCCCTCATGTTTTAAATTATTCATAACATCGCTCCTAAAAAATATTTAGGCCTGTAATAAAACAGTCCGACAACATAAACCTGAAATTAATTACTTATAATTTGAGCAGGGTCTGTCTGCTTCGACAAACCCTGGATGAATTAAGCCGCTTCTTTTTTACGTTCTATCGCATCTTGAGTTGCGTTAACAGAAATTTTACGAGGTTTCAGTGCCTCAGGAATTTCTCTTACTAACTGAATAGTTAATAAGCCATTAGCAACTGTCGCATCGGTTACTTCAACATAATCTGCTAAGTTGAATTTACGTTCAAACGAGCGCGTCGCAATGCCCTGGTATAAATAGTTTCGACCACCTTCTTCAGTGAGTTTCTTACCTCGCACCGTTAAAACACCATTTTCAACTTGAAGGTCAAACTCATCCTCTGAGAAACCAGCGACAGCTAAGGTAATGGCATAATGATTTTCATCCATTGCCTCAATATTATAAGGGGGGTAATTTGGTACTGTTTTATCTACACTAAACGCTGAATCCAGTAAAGATGCAAAATGGTCAAAACCAACAGTACTACGATATAAGGGTGTTAAATCAATTCTAGTCATAATATATTCTCCTTTAGAAGCAATATGTAAAAATTACAAGCTATGATCTATGTTTAGACTCATGCTTAATTAAAAGATGAGGGCGGCCAATTAACTTTTCAACCGTTTATAGAAAAAATAATGCTAAAAATAATTGATATTGGGATTGATAATGCCACTGCTTTTTGTATTTCAGGAAAGATAACAAAAGCTGATATATCTATTGTACTTTCCCATGCGAAAAATAAGACTGAACGTTACGGCAGTATTGTCTTTTATGAAGAAATACAGAACTTCCAAGGCATTGAACTTTTAGCGGTTATCGAAGAGTTTAAATATTTATTTGAAATGGGCCTATCAAATATCTCAAAGGTTGCCGTTGTCACAGACAAAAAATGGATAATGAAGGTCGCAAGCCTTGAAGCCAAGATTTTTAGAAATATTGAAATAAAGTGCTTTCAACTCAATGAAAAATCGCTGGCGATTGAATTTCTAAAAAATGCTTAACCAATACCCTTTTTCCACAATCTCTGTGGATAACCTTGAGGACAACTTGGTTAAATGAAGGCTAAGTGATTGCTCTACTTCAAACCTTTGCAGGACTGACCATTTTTTACACAATGGTCCATTTGGAAAGTAAGTTAACTTTAAAAAAAGGTAACCAGTCGTGGGGGAGTATTAATAAGACATTCACGAGAATATCGACTGGTTACCAAAACTTAAAAAATTCTAATTTAACTGTTCAGAAGGTTTATGAACTGTTGAATAAATATTACGGGAAAAAACTACCCTCGAAAATGTGTCATATTGACGCGCGACAACATGTCACAAAGTCCATTTTTTTAGGTCATATCACCTAAAAATTATAATAAAAATGGGGCAAATAACAAATTAATAAATACGCCTTCAAGAACCCGTTGACCAGACATCACCGGCGAGATAATCTAGAACTCCTTCTAGTGCGATGCTCATCAGTACCACCACTGATAGCTCAGCACTAAAAGTTTTATCGTGTATCTTCAGTAAGACCCCTGCTGTAACGACGGACGACCTCAGCAGGGGGATTCTCTCAAAGCTTTAAGTCCTGAGTATGACCCAAATCTGCTCAATAACTTTAACTTCGCTCAATAAATGCTGACTTTGAATCTATAACCTCTCTAAGCCAAGATTCTTAGCTTAATTATTGACAAAACACACAGGCATTTTTATTATTGCGTTGTTAAGTCCTGTATAAGGTACTGTATGACTAAGCAATTGTATTTACGGTTATTGAATGAACTGCAAGTCGAACTTGTTAAATTACAAAACTCAATTGTAAATAATGGCGAGCGACTGGTGGTAGTATTTGAGGGTCGAGATGCTGCAGGCAAAGGCGGTGTCATTCATCGTTTTAGTCAACACCTCATGCCGCGTTATTGTCGCGTTGTAGCGCTTCCAAAACCCAGTGATGTGGAGTGTGGTCAGTGGTACTTTCAACGTTACCTTAGCCAGTTTCCAACTGCAGGCGAGATTGTTTTATTTGACCGCTCGTGGTACAACCGCGCGGTTGTTGAGCCAGTTAATGGTTTTTGTACTGACCAGCAGTATGCTTTATTTATGCGTCAGGTGAATGATGTTGAGCGAATGCTAATTGATTCCGGCATTGTGATTGTAAAGTTCTGGCTTGATATTAGTCAGGAAGAGCAGGCCAGGCGCTTTCAAGCCCGTAGCGTGTCCCCGCTAAAACAATGGAAGATTAGTGCAGTAGATGCCCAAGCGCAAGCTTTATGGGGACAATACAGCCATTACCAAGAAACCATGCTTCAACAATCCAGTTGTGAACAGTCTCCTTGGATCGTCATTAATGGTAATGATAAAAAGAAGACAAGGCTAGAATCTATGCGTTATCTTTTGAGTGGCATGAGCTATGAGGGTAAGCGTGTGAGTAGTGAATTGCTGGACTGGGATCCGAGAATAGTCCAAATTCGTTATGACTAGTATGATTTACCAAGCTATTTTATAACGTTGCATCCAAACATACCGGTATACCCCCTTTCAGTACAAACTAAAGACACAAAGCACGCTTGGTAAAAGTTACAAGCTCAAAGATAAACGGAAAATAGGAATTGCTCCTACGAAACCCTAATCTTTTTTTATGTCCAAAGGGGTCAATTTTAAAACGGTGTTTTAATCACTAAAGGGGTCAGTTTTAAATTGGTGTTGACACAACATGACACTGGGAACTTTAAACGCCATAAATCGTTTCAAATTGACCCTGATGTTTCTTCATCATGCCAACAACTCTCATTTAAATCACCAAGCTACCGAATTACTGGATCCACGTTTACCAATGACAGTCTCACCTTCCCAAAAAGCAAGCCCCGTATTAATATCTGTTAAAGTTAATTGAAAATAATATTCTGATTGTTGAGTACTACTATCGATCGTTACTACTCGCTGAATTATCCTTCCTGACAAACTTAAATCTGGAGCGATCATTTGTCCCTTTTTTGCTACAGTTTTTTGATTAAATTCATCAGATTCTCTTAGTTGCCTAGCTTGCATAGCCATATGATCTTCTGGTCCATTGCCACCCACTGCTGTGGTGACGACAACTTTGCCACTCTGTAGCAGTTGTACTCTTATTTTTTTTATTAATTGGCGGGTATCAATCCGCTGCATAGTATCGTTAACAACACGTGAAATTGCCAGAATATAGCGCCCTCCTCCACGTTTATTAACGGTTCCTGATTGCAGCATCGAACTAACGGCTTCACCAGCAGCTTTCTGAAAATCCCTATAATCAAGACCCATAACAGCTTGCCCTTGATCATTATGCATATCAATATTTGCTGTTTTAGTTGCACAACCTACTAGGGAAAAAAGGACTAAAGAAAGAAAAGATAACTTTATAAAGCTCTCAAAACAAAATCCAAATTCAACCTCATTAAAATTTGACTCAGATGTTTTCATAGGACGTTCTCTCTGATTAGAATTTGAAAAGAAGTTGCTTTCATACTAGGTGCAATTTCTTGGAAATTAAAGGGACTATTTTGGAAAGCAGGAAAATCAACCCAACGAGTAAGAATAGTTGGGATAAATAAACCACTTTTATTCAACCACTGAATGCGATATTGTAATTTTTGATACGAGGAACCGTCATTAAAGCCTGTAACTTGTTAATCAGCGTGCAAAACTTACCAGGGTTCTAGGGGAAACAGCGTTGAAAAGTTTCCACCCTAGATTGTATAAAATCCGATATTTTATCGGAGCATCCTGGAGTGTTAAAAATGGATATTATTGCGGAAGTAAGAAGACGGCATCTTGTTAGTGGAGAGTCGATTAGTTCAATTGCACGATCTCTTAAAATCTCTCGACCTACGGTTAGAAAACATTTATCGACAGAAGTAGAATCTGTTTATAATCGTGAGCATCAACCTGAACCTAAACTAGGTTCATTCAAGCCCTTACTGGAACAATGGCTTGAAGTTGATATCAAGTTACCCAAAAACCAACGCCGCACTGCACAGCGCTTATTTGAAGGGTTACTTGATGAAGGCTATAGCGGTGCTTATGACAGTATTCAGCGATTTGTTAAACAATGGAAAATTGATAACAGGAAATCACCCTCTACAAAACAAGCTTTTATACCGTTAGCTTTTCCAGCAGGTGAAGTCTGTCAGTTTGATTGGAGTCAAGAAACCATTGATATAGGCGGTAGAGAACTCAAGATTAAAGTCGCTCATTTCCGCTTAGCTTATAGTCGAAAAATGTTTGTTGTTGCTTATCCGCGTGAGACACAGGAAATGGTGATGGATGCGCATAATAAAGCGTTTGCCTTTTATGGCGGCGTTCCCTTACAGATGGTTTATGACAATCTTAAAACAGTTGTTGATACCGTATTTGTGGGTAAAGAGCGTAAGTTTAATCGCCGCTTCATGGCGTTGGCTAATCACTACCTCTTTGAACCCGTGGCTTGTACGCCAGCAGCAGGATGGGAAAAAGGTCAGGTAGAAAACCAAGTCGGTAACATCAGAGAATGGCTGTTCACGCCGCGAGCTAAGTTTGATAGCTTTGCTGAATTAAATACATGGTTAGCACAGCGTTGCGAGGAACTGAGTAGCCGAAAACATCCAACATTACCGTCTCAAACCATTGCCGCATGTTTTCAACAAGAACAACCATTACTCCGCAAAATCACAACGCCATTTGCAGGTTATATAGAACATTTATTAAAAGTGAGCTCAACTTGTCTAGTTAGACACGATAGGGTCTTGTACAGTATCCCTGCTCAATGGGTAGGACAGATGGTCTCAGTTAGAGTAACGGCTTATTCACTCAGTGTGGTTGCAAAAGGTGAAACGATTGCCGAACATCAACGCTGCTTTACCCGTGACCAAATAATCTGTAACCCTTGGCATTATCTTTCAGTTTTAGAAAAGAAACCCGGTGCATTACGGCACGGTATTCCCTTTCAAAACTGGGATTTACCAGAACCGATACAGCAAGTCAGAAAACAGTTACTAAAACAGAAGCAAGGCGATAGAGCATTCGTTGACTGCTTGTTGCTGGCAAAAGATGTTGGAATCGATACTTTTGAAACAGCTTGCGAACTGACAGTGTTGACACATCAATAATAATTAAGACTTGTTTTGTAGACAAAATTCACTTCTTGATTGGTCTATGTGATCTTTCAGATGAGGGTACAAGGTAAAACGGAGCGGTTTGCTGTTCAAGATAATAATTGACTAATTAAATACCGGCGATAATACGCAGCACAAACAAAACTTACCAGAATCGGGGAAATAGATTTTTGAACAGCCTCCAACTAAGAT
>Ga0233435_1002465_pt1 | contig 15472 bp, 12 predicted proteins | sample SI_122_August201_3_FD_182735 | JGI IMG/M metagenome (GOLD analysis project Ga0233435, IMG submission 182735) | Seawater microbial communities from Saanich Inlet, British Columbia, Canada - SI_122_August2016_135_MG | ecosystem: Environmental > Aquatic > Marine > Inlet | place: Canada: British... | reverse complement strand
CTGCAAGCTGAGCATGGTTAGCATTTGTTCCTTCATTGCTTAATCTCTCCCTTTAAATTGGATGCACAATATCACGTAATTGAGTGCAGGTTGCAATCAATCTTGAACCCCATGAAGCGTAAGACCATGTTCATCACGCTTTGGATAGCACGGCTTAAATAGATGCTGTGCTTTTTCTTTACATGATCTGTGGCCTTGAGAAAAGCACAGCATCAAGTACCGACCTCTCAAAACTAGGCAAGCACTCTCGGTATCTACACCATATCGGTCTATTGGCGCATCAGGGTCCGTCATTGATTGTATCTGGCCAAAAGCATGAGAACTGAAAGCTAGCCCTAAAATCCCAACGCCAAAAGCCCATCTTAGCATCACAAAATATCACTCATGTTACGCCTGGCTCTACGAATGGTCTGCTGAGTAAATCCACGCACTTTATCGGATAACATGCCTTGTGCTAACGCTTTCTTACTCCAGAAAATCGCTTGCTGATAATTTTTGGCAACCCCATCTCCATCTAGGTACATTCGGCCAAGCATTAACTGAGATTTACCGTGGCCTAATTTCGCCAGCTTTCGCCAATGCACAACCGCTTTTGCCGGCTGACCAAAGGTATGTAATTTAACGGCTTGTTCATACAAAATACGGGTACTGTGTATTTTCGCCAAAGGCAACCAACCTACATCAGGGCTTCCTTTAAGGCTGACCCGAACCCAACGGCCTTTTTTACGAATTTCATAAGCATTTGTATTGGCAGCTAATCGCCGTAGAATTTTGCTCTTACTACTGGGGGATTGTCGTAAGGCCACTTTCTGAGTGGTATTCAATTGAAAATTGTTTAAATAGCTCAGTAAGATTTTTAAGTTGGCTGATGCCGGCTTGTAACCCAATTTTTTGGCTTTTTGATATTGATTAATCGCCCGGTGGAAGTACTTCTTTCGCGCCCAAATCCCACCAATATTCATCATCGCATCAGCCAACAACTGTTTGGCCGCTAACCGATACCAGTACAACGCTTTCTCATCACTTTGCGCTAAACCCTTGCCCTCATCATACAGCAGCCCCAAGTAAAACTGTGACTTAGCATGGCCTTTCTTACCCAATTTTTGCCATACTTCTGCAGACTTTGCGTATTGCCCTTCTGCTTTCCAATCCAGTGCTTGATAAAACTGCTCCATTTCAGAAACAGCCGATGCCACACCTGGCATAAACAAACAATTCAACACTAATAATACATGGCTTAATTTCATTTTTATTGACCCAATCCTATTCGAGCGTGACTGTACTATAATTTAGGTATTCATTAATTCTCTTTTGCCTACAGGCTTTGCATTAATATGCCCATCAAACAAAATGTTGGCTCCATTGACTCTATCATCCGTAAAGTGCTCGGTATTGGTGCCATATACTATGGTTTTATCTCTCCACAACTCGTTGGAGACCCTTTGTTTGCCAATTTATTGGGATTTCTTGGTGTCATCGTCATCATCAGCAGTTTATTTCGCTACTGCCCCTTATACGTGTTAGGAGAGTTTAAAAAAATATTCAACGCTAAAAGCAAAAAAACCGCCAAAGATCCTTCCCTCAGAACCACAAAAAAATATTTTTTTATTACCTTCTCTTTATTAACCGTCACCACCATCATCATTTTTGGCCTAGTGGCCTATCATAGCGCCGTTGAGATAAGCCAGGAAAGAGAAAATAGTTATACCAATACCCTCTTCAAAACCCATTCTGATTTTTTAGTCAGTAACGCCAATGTTGACGATGTCCAATCATTACAAGATGTTGCTGCGAGTTTAAAAGGCTTTTTAGGACAGATTTTTGCCATCGAAAATGGCTATTTAATTCACCCTCTATCCATTGGCAGCGGCATGATTATGTCCACTGCAGACATTCAGAGGCTCTCCATTCTCACCAGCAACGCAGGCACCCTCGATTTACCAGAACACCGCAGACACTGGCAAAAAATTCCGCTACCCAATAGCCGTTATACCTTATTTGTCACTTACGACATGCCGCTGTATGAAACACAGTTGCTCGATGCATTTAACAGTAGATTGTTTGTTGCCAGTACCATTTTATTTTATTTTTACGTCTGGGGCACACTCATTGGAACCAGGTATATTTCCAAGAAATTTGACCTGATCAACTCAGCTCGCATGGAAAGTGAGGCACTGAACACGTTACTGCTTAACTCAACGGCAGAAGCGATTTATGGTGTCGATACCGATGGAAATTGCACTTTCTGTAACCCCGCGACGTTACAGCTGTTGGGTTATTCGGATGTAGACGACTTGTTAGGTAAAAATGTGCATAATTTAATGCACCATAGTCACCCAGATGGTTCAGAATATCCCATTGAAGACTGCCCAATGAACCGGGTTTTAAAACAAGGCCTCCCTGTACACGAAGATAATGAGGTTTTTTGGCGCGCCGACAACACCTGCTTCCCAGTTGAATACTGGGGCCACCCCATTGTACAAAATGACCAAGCACAAGGCATGGTCATGACCTTCTTAGACATTACCAAGCGTAAAGTCGCAGAAGCTGAAAGGCTAAAACTGTCCAGTGTTGTTGAGCAGTCTAAGGACCTCATTGTATTAACAGACAATCATGCCGTTATCAGCTATACCAATCCTGCATTTAGCGATATTACCGGGTTTAGTTATGAAGATGCACTCGGTAAAGAAATTTCAATTCTCAACCAAGCACTGACTGAAAATGATGAACACGAACAAATTTTCGACACCCTAAAACAAGGTGATATTTATCAAGACTCGTTTGTTAATTACCGAAAAAATGGTGATGCATATTATTTAGATTTATCTGTATATGGCCTTAAAAATCAACAAGGTGAGCTTGAATCTATTGTATATACTGGCCGTGATGTCACCGAGAAAATTGACACCGAAGAGACGATTCGCCAATCTGAGAGCGATAAAATAGAAGCTGAAGCTGCCAATCAATCGAAAAGCATCTTCTTAGCCAATATGAGCCATGAAATTCGCACACCAATGACTGCGATCATTGGCTTTGCCGAATCCTTGTTAGATGATGATATTACCGAAATAGAACGAAGAGATGCCGTTAAAACGATTATTCGTGGTGGTCAACACTTAACCAGGATTATCAATGATATTTTAGATCTTTCTAAGATAGAAGCTAACCGAGTTGATATTGAATCAATCCCGATAGACCTCTTAGAACTATTGGCTGAAATCAACAAGATTGCCAATATTCAAGTCAACAACAAGCACATTGACTTTATTGATGAATACCAATTTCCACTACCAAGAATCATTCACTCAGACCCAACTCGGTTAAAACAAATTTTATTAAATTTAGTCACAAACGCGGTTAAATTTACCGATAGCGGTCATGTTGAGCTAACCCTGTCACATGACCCGCAAGAGCAATTAATTTTCTTTAAAATAAAAGATACCGGCATTGGGCTTAGCGACGAACAGCAACGTAAGTTATTCAACCCTTTCTCACAAGCAGAAAGCTCAACAACGAGACGTTACGGTGGCACCGGTTTAGGGCTGCATATTTCCAAACAACTCTCCGAACGAATGGGCGGCTCAATCACCGTTGAAAGCCAATTAAATGTTGGCAGTACATTTACCTTAAGCATTGCCAGTGGTTTGAAGAGCACTCTTGCAGAAGACGAATTAATTACGACCCGCGAACAAGTCATTAAGACGGCGCATGAACATGACCACGTTTATGAGGATGCAACCCACGGTGCCAAGATATTAATTTCAGAAGACAGTAAAGTCTCTCAAGCATTATTAAAACGGCTTTTCAAAGACAGCAATATTGAAATTGAAATCGTCGACAATGGAGAGCGAGCGTTAGAGCGCGCATTCGAGACAGAGTTTGACTTAGTCTTAACAGACATTCATATGCCGATCATGGATGGCTTAGAAGCCACTCAAAAAATGCGCGACAGAGGGTTTAAAAAACCCATTATTGCCATCACTGCCAACGTCATGAAAAATGACATCACCAATTATTACAGTGCAGGCTGTGATGCCGTTATTTCCAAACCCATCGAGAAAGACAATTTCTTTACGGTTATCAATAAATATTTAACTGACAAACAATATAAACCGAAGGCTACCACCACGGAGATTCCACAGCTGAGCGGCGAAATATTAGTGGCAGAGGACAACCCAGATAATCAACGCCTCATTACGATGGTCATCAATAAAACAGGGGCAAACTTAAGTATCGCTGAGGATGGCTTATCAGCCATCGAACATACCTTAAGCAAGGATTACCACATCATTTTAATGGACATCAACATGCCATTAATGAATGGGCTTGAGGCGACTAAGAAGCTACGCAAAGCCGGTTATACCCTACCCATCTACGCTCTCACAGCTGATACAGATAAAGACAAGGTCACCGCGTTTGAAGAGGCAGGTTATGATGGTTATTTATCCAAGCCTTTAGACAACAGACAACTCTACAGCGTTCTAGAAAAATATTTACCCTGCAACAGTAAACCTGAAAAATTACCGACATATACCGAAGGGAAATCGGCAGAAATGGCTTACGAGGAAGTCGATGAGGAAATTTTGTCGTTGATGATCTTGTTTGCGGAAAGATTACCCCCAATGATTGAACAAATTGACACTGCCATTAAAGAGCAAGACTGGGAAACAGCAGGCGCCGTCATTCACAATATTAAAGGGACTGCAGGTAGCTTTGGACACCCTAAATTAACACTGTTAGCTGGCGTGCTATCCAACATCATCAAGAATGCCGATTATGATGATGCCCCTATTGCTTTTGCCGATGTCGTTGAATACGCCAAAAACCACGTTACGACGACCCCAAGTTAACCAACCACATCAAGATGCCGGCGTTTAAATTGAACGCCAAGATTCTGCGCTATGGATTCACAGGCATCAATATCTACGCCCTCTAAACCATCAATTGCGGTTGCGGTTACATCATCGATATACTCTGGTGCAAGCTTTAAAAATTCGAGCATATCTTGAAAAGACCCCTCTAAACTTGGCAGGCAATGCTGCTGATAAACTTGTTCATTATGGGCATTCATTGAGACGGATACCGCATCAACCACCTTAGCGAGCTCTGGTAAAATATTGTGTTTGTTCACTCTATTCCCTAGCCCATCCGTATTCAAACGAACCTTAACCCCTTTAGACTTCACCTCAGCTGCCACGGCCAGCAATACTTTAAGACGGAGTGTTGACTCACCGAAACCACAAAAAACGACTTCAGAAAATCGGGTAACATCCCCTATTTCGCTCATAATTTCCTGAATTTTGGGCCTATGATCCAGCTCTAAATTGTATTCATGCACGTCCCAGGAGCCGTTGTGTTTTGGACAAAACTGGCATGACAAAGTACAACGATCAGTAATGTTAAGATAACAACGGTCTTCTATTTGATATGCAATGGTTTGCGACATACTATTCCTTTTAGCACATGCCACCCTCATTTAAACCCCAGCACAATGACCATGACTTAATGTCAGCAATATAAATGGGTGTACAAATATTTTATGAGTGATGTTAAAAACAATTTAGACTTTTGTAACGCAGAAACATTATCCAATGCACTGATACTCATTAACATGACCAAGGTCATAAGACAGAAGGGTTAAGTGGGTTTTACGGTGCTTCAGTCTCAATAACGAGCAATTAGGCTGTTTTGCAATAATATCCAGACAGCACATCCATAGCCCATCTCACCTTTTGAAACACCTCTATATCTCCCCCTTTATCTGGATGGTGAATATTCGCTAACGCGCGGTATTGAAGTTTAATGTCGGTAAAACTCACCGGTTCCGACAAGGAGAACACAGACAGTGCTTCTTGTTTATCATCAGAGGCATGAAATTTTGTCCAAAATTTCCCCAACATGTTGTTAATTTCATCTGTTGACGTTTCAAGGTGACTTAAGTCTAAATAATAAGTCCGCATCGGGTCTGGCGCCGAAATCGCACCTTGCCCTGATCGATAAGGCAATATGCGTATTGATAGCGGGCCTATCTCCAAGTCACCTTGCTCAGCCAGCCAAAGTTCATCACGAAATTGATAAAGCACATGAAATAAAACGAAATGAACCGTAAACAGAAAATATTGATCCGTCGAAACGCGCCGATCAGGAAAGGTGCCTTGCTTTTGCAGCTGATCAATTAAATCAAATTCACTGAGAGCGCCATTAGCCTCCGTTAAAATAGATTCAACAGAGGCCTTCAGTGCCTCAGGTATTGTAGCCAACCTCATATTCACCATTCTTCGTGACTGTAAAGTCACATATAGACCAGCCTTCTTCCCGTTTGGCATGGTACTCATAAATGTCTAAGAAATGATCCATCAATTCAATTTCTTTGTCTTCTGACGCTTGATAACTGGTTGTTTGATCTTCAGGCATAAAGCAGGTAATCAACCAGCTTTGCACGATCTCTTCATCCTCAAAGCCAACTTCCATGTTGATGTGTGTTTTCAACCAACCTTCTGGCGCTGTATCCGCAACCCAGTAAACTAGCTCTTGGTAAATCACTTCCATTGTTTCACTCATTAGATATTCAATCCTTGTAAATCTGCTTGAAGTTCTTGTATTCCTTGGTATCGATCTTGAGGCTTTTTAGCCATTGCCCGCTGCACAATCAAATCAATTTCCATGGGCATTTCAGGATATTTTTCACATATTTTAGGCACTGGGTCTTTAAGGTGAGACTGCAGTAATTCCCTTAAATCAATCGACTTAAAGGGGGTCGTTCCTGCAAAAATCCGATAAAACACAGCCCCCAACTGATAAATATCTGTTCGCTCATCAATTCCTTGGCGCATAATTTGTTCTGGCGCCATATAGTAAGGTGTACCAATAATTTTCTTGGTTTCTTGCTCATTATCAACTTGTAACGCCAAACCAAAATCCATCACTTTTAAGATGCCTTGGGATGAAATCATCATATTCCTAGGGTTAATATCTCGATGAACGATCCCTTGCTCATGTGCAGAAGCAATGGCTGCAGACATCTGTCTGGCTAAAATCACTCCCAAACGAATGTTATCAATTCGCCCACCGGAGCGCTGCAACAAGGTGTGCAAGTCATACCCATGTATATATTCCATAGAAATATAAATTTGGTTATTCACGACGCCATAGTCGTATGTTCTTAACACATTCCTTGCCGTAATCATTCTGGCCAGCTTAATTTCATGCTTAAGCAACGCTTGCTGATTATCATCAACTTGAAACAATACTTTCAAAGCGACGGTTTCATCTAGACCGGTGTCATGTGCCAAATACACCATTCCCATTCCGCCCGCACCAAGCTCTTTTATAATATTGAAGCGACCCTCAGCAAAGGGTTGCCCAATCGTGACTTGGTCTGGCTCTACAGCACTTGCTTTTGCAGACAATGGCTGTGATAAATCCTGGGTGACAAAATGACTAGAATCTTCAGACTCCACATCGATAACCAAACTACGGTTTAAGCTATCATCACCACTGTAGTTTGTAATTTCAGTGGCAAATTCTTTCGATAAATTTCTTGAGTACTCATCCTCAAGCAGGCCCTCCGAGATTTTAGCCAGATAATCTTGCAGATCCTCATTATCACGTAATTTTTCACCCAGTAAATAGATTGAATCTGTTAAAACACAGATTTCATCTTTACAGGATGTAGATAACTCCGATTCTGCGATTGAATCAATTTGCTTAAAATCCCCCTCTTTGATTCTTGAGGTGAGCTCAATAAGGTGGTTCACAGGTTTGGTAATTTGACCTGAGAAAATCCATGCAAAAATACTCGCTAAAATAAGACTAATGAGGCCAATAATAAGAATTTTGTCTTTAATTGTATCAAACGGTTTCATAAAGTCGGATTTAGACTTCATCGCCAACACATACCCAAGCGTACTACCACCACTGCGCTCGAGTGGGTAAACAGCAATATGGTATTGTAAGCCATTTAACTGTAACCGGCTCATACTGCCTTCTTTCAAATTCTGTTTGATACGTGTAAAAATATCACCTTCTTTAGAAATTAATGCTTCAGCAAGGCCAATATCGGTCATAAATTGTAGTTTAGGTTTTACCGTACCATCCACTTTTGCCATTGCATAAATTGCGATATCACTGGTGGTCAGTTTTTTAATTCTTGCGGCCATATCTGAGGAAACCTGAAATGCTACTGCAATAGCACCTCTGATAATATCCCCTGCATTAACGTCTAAATCATAAACAGGTAAAGAGACAATTTGAAATATCTTACCTCGAGAAACCATGAAGCCTCTCGCTTCCTTTCCCGTTAATGCCGTGTCTATTAAATGATGACTTCCTTTAATTCTTGAACCGATCAATGATTTTTTATCTGTTCTAGACAAAACATAGCCATCTGCATTGACAAACAATAAAATATCAAGCTCTGATGACTCTTTGAGCTCATTAGATAAATCCAACAAAGAGTCTTTATCTTGCTCAATGACTAAAGGCGTCACTCTTTGGTCCTCAGCAATGGTTTTAGCAATGTTGGATATGCGCTCAAACCGGTTCAACCAGCTTTCTTCTAGTACCGCCTCAGTTTGTGTTAATGCAAGGTTAATCTCTGAATTCGCGACATCTTCAGCTTGCTCTCCAACTAGCAAAATCAATGCAGCCAATAAAAACCCAAAACTCAGAGATAGAATTAAAAAAAGCTTTCTCTTGATCGAGACTTGATTAAAAATCTTCAAAGTCATCTTCTTTCTTCACTGCTGGCTGGTTGTTTTTTTCGACATCAGAACTATCGTCAAATTCTTCGTCCTCGTCGTCTTCTTCTTCATCTTCTTCGTCATCAAAATCGTCAATCATGTCATAGTCATCTTGCTCATCATCTTCATCAATTTGGTTCTGTATTTTTGACCAATCTTCAGACTTTAAGCTTTTTTGTGGTGCAGCAGGATAAACACCACTTTTTTTCGGCCGAGTCCGCTTTGTCCATTGAGTACCATCAACCGAAAGGTCAATGACCAAGTTCGAATTTTTGATCAATACTGTTCTCGTGGTCTGACCTCGCACATGCCACGCAGTTAAAGTGTACCGGCCAGGTGCTAAATCACTAATATGATAAAAGCCGTCTTTATTGGTGATCATGGAGCGTTCTTTGGCCATAACCCACACATAGGTAAACATTTTCTTGTGCACGTTACAGTAGATTTTAACCAAACCGGGATTCTTGAAAGCAACCTCGGGGCTCATGCCACGACGAAAACTGCCAAGATCAAAACGATTACCTTCAGATGAACTAAAAACATTGTGCTTGATACGATCTTGATTCGGGAAATAGACAGAGTCACCAACCTGTACCACTAGATGTGACGGGGTATAGGTCTTATTACGCATTTTAATTTTAAAGGTTTTTGCCGCACGCGCATTCAAATCGATGCTGCTATCTAATGGCTTTAAAGTCACGATAACGTGCTTAGGGCTAATCGGTACTTGCCCCTTTCCGAGTACTGTCACCTTACCCTGGACAGAACCTGTCGTAACGGGCTCAGCAGCGGTCGCATGCCCTGTTATAAAGAACAAGAGAAAGCAAAAAAACAGCAAGGAATAGTTCATAGTTTAATTTCTGTATACAGTGATGCTAATTGTAACAAAAATTCACAGGAACTGTTTTGACGTTTCCAACATTTTTAAAGAAAACAGCAACATTTTCAGCCTATTTAGCACTAGCAAACGCCCAATGCTGCCATTTAATACAACTACCCGCTAAAGCAACGCCTTAGCGCTGACGCAAAAAAGATTTAGCTTGTTCGTGTCCAGACTCAGCAGCTTTGATAAACCACTTATGAGCTTCACCCTCATCCCTATGTAATCTGGGTCCACCGAGGTAAAATAAGCCAAGTTCATACCAAACATTTGAACTGGCCTGCTCAACCTTAAGCTCTGTCTCTTCAATACTCTTAGCTAATCTACTGGCCTCTACGTGGCCAAATTTCGCCGCTTTGCGAAACCATTTTTTGGCTTCTATTAGATCGTGGGCGGTACGCTGCCCTTGATAAAACATCTGACCTAAACGATACCATTTCTCTAAATTAACCGATTGCTGATGCATTATTTCCATTGCAACACTCCATTTGAACTTGAAGAACCGTGCGTTTTCCCTAACTACTTAGTAGAATCTTACCACATCACACCTTGGAATATACTGGTTTTTTCTAACTATTTAACGCTCAACTCAGTCGCCACTAACATCGGCTTAAATTTGGCCCAGGGTTTTCGGTTAAACCCAGCGGCTCTCTTAGCAGTAAACGTCGCTTAAATAACTCAAACACCATGAGATAACTTAAGTCTGTTAAGGCACTGTCGTAGCGATGGCCTTCATCTCTAGTGAAGGCATGCTGAGCATTCATTTCGTGCCAATTAAAAAGTCGCTCATGCTTGACTAAAGCATCATAAATTTTCTTACGCCCATCTTGCGGAACATGAGGGTCTTGCCTTCCCCATACCATCAACAACTCAGCGTTGATATCAGGCATTCTTTGTAGTGAATTATCGTTTTTGTTTTGCCCTAATGTGCTGGTATGAATATCCGTAGGATATAAACAGACACACGCACTAACACTGGGGTTCATCGCAGCTCTAAAGCTTAAGTGTCCACCTAAACAAATTCCCATCGTTCCAAGTGCGCCATTGCAATCATCTAACCCTAACAGGTGTGCCAATACTGCTTTAGCATCATCATCAAATGCTTGAATGGGTTTATCTATTTTGTATTGATTGCCTTTGTCTGTACCTTCGGCGTCATACGCTAATGCAGTTCCTAATGGCTCAAACTCGTGGTAGACCTCTGGTACAGCCACAATGTAGCCCTCGCAAGCTATCTTTCGAGCAGCACGAGCAATTGGCCCCGTCATTTGATAGATTTCAGAAAACAACACCACGCCAGGGTAAACCCCTTTTGCAACCGGCTTAAAAAGGTGTGTCCGCATTAAGCCCGTTGGTGTATTTAAATCCGTATAGTCTTCTGAAATAATCATCTACATTCCCTTTGTTATTGGTTTTATTCAACTTAATTCGAGTGTAATGCTCACACACGGCAAGGTCAATGCGTGATCTGAGCCATAAAATAGAAAGAGATAAATTTCACTTGCCTTTATCAGTATTTGGTTATATTATTGAGCTAGAGATAATGATAACCCAATAAGGAAATTTAATGAGATAACTTTAACGACAACGTAAGGAGACGATCATGTATGTCGATACTTTCACACTACAAAGCTTAATGATGATTATCAGTATTGCAGCCATCATTTATTTGTCTAGAGACAAAAAACCTTTCAACCTTAAGGACTTAGCAAAATATGTTGATCAGCACCACTAAACCAAGACGCTAGATCTTGTTCACATCAGGATCTAGCGGTAAGGTAAAATAAAACTGACTACCAACCCCAACCGTACTTTCCACACCCACTTCCCCACCATGTGCATCAATAATTTTTTTGACGATGGCCAAACCTAAACCCGTACTTGACTCACCACCGGTGGACTGTGTTCCCGCTGTTTGAAATGAATCAAATAATGTTTTTTGAGCAGGTTCATCAATCCCAGGTCCCTCATCAACAACGGCCACTTTAGCAAAGCCATTAGCATGACTAATTGCCACTTTAATTTTCGCATTTTTGGGGCTGAACTTAATGCTATTACTAATTAGGTTATCAATCACCTGACCGACTCGCAAACGGTCAAAAACAAAGGGGGCATTCGATTGCCCCTCCATTAATAGAGAGATATGCTTTTGATCGGCTCTGAAGCGATGGTGTTTGATTTTTTCTAACACCAGCATTTCTAAATCTGCTTCATTTTTAGATAGTTTTAAAGTCCCGTTTTCAATGGCTGACATGTCAACAAGGTCATTGATTAACAGTAATGCTTCATTGGCCACATTAAAAATTTTATTGTGAATCCCCTCCAACTCATCAGCTTCATACTGAGCATCCAGCAATAGCTCCATATAACCTTTAATCACACCTACGGGGTTGCGTAAGTCATGAGCGACCATGCCTAACAGCTTGTTTTTATCCTCATTGAGCCTAGCTTGTTCCTGTAACGCATACCTTAGCTGTAAATGGGTTTGAATCCTAATTCTAACTTCACGCTCATTAAAGGGCTTAGTCATATAATCTTTGGCGCCAGCATCAAACCCTTTTATGACATCATCGATATCAGACATTGCGGTTAAAAATATAATGGCAACGTCTTTAAATTCAGGTTTTTGCTTCAGTATTCGACAAACCTCAAAGCCATCAATACCGGGCATCATGATGTCTAATAAGATTAAATCAGGCTTGAAATGCTCTGCAACTTTTATCGCTCGCTCACCACTTTGTGCCAGCGCTAGCTGATACCCATCAGGCCTCAGCGCCTCTGTTAACACTCTGATGTTTTCAGCAACATCATCGACCAGTAAAATTTTAAGACCCGCTGGATTATAAGGTAGATTAGACATCAGATATTTTACCAATGATGTCAATAATCCCATCCATATCATAAGATTTAGCCATGGCAGCCAAATGATCGGCTAAACCCTGACCACCGTCAAGTTCTGATATTTGCTTAATCACAACATCTAAATCAGTAATCATACAGAATTCTGCCGCCTCATTGATGGCCATCTTAATCGCAGGGTCTAAGACAATGGTTGACGTGTCAAAACCATTGATACTCGTGACCGGCACGTCACCCAGCAAATCGTCTTCATATTCATACTCAATTTCAAGTAACTTTTGCATACTACTGAAGACTTGCTGTGATTTAAACGGCTTGGTAATAATACCATTACACGCTGAGTCGTAAAATTTTTCTCTGTCATGATCAAACGCTGTGGCAGAGACAATGACCATTTTTATTTTATCACCATAAATATCTCTAATTTGATTCATGGCCTCAATGCCATCCATTTTAGGCATTCGGTAATCCATAAAAATAATATCGGGTGGTGATTTTTTTGCTTTTTCAATCGCAACCAACCCATTTTCAGCCTCAGTGACGTTCACCCCAATTTTACGTAAAATCAAACTTAATAGATCTCTATTCACCTCAACATCATCAACAACTAAGGCATTCACAGAGAATTCGGGCAATAGCTTAACGACCACCTTAAGGTCGTCTTCTTGAATATTAATGACCTTATTTTCTGCTTTCGGGAGAGTTATTTCAAAATAAAATTTTGAACCGACACTCAGTCGCGATTCAATTTGTAAACTCCCACCCATCATATCAACTTGCTTACTAGAAATGGCTAGCCCTAACCCTGTCCCGCCTTTTTTCACACCTTGATCGCTCTGTTGAAAAGCTTTAAATATTGAATCTTGATGCGACTCAGCAATGCCCTCACCGGTATCACAGACTTCAAATCGATACCGATCTGTTTTTGCTTGGCGAAAGATATTCAAGGTAATGGCTCCTGAATCCGTAAATTTAACGGCGTTACCTAGCAGGTTAATCAACACCTGCCGCACTTTACCTTCGTCACCATACACGTGAATATCATCTACCGAAAAATTATCATTCACAGACCAAGCCAGCTTTTTCTCTTGGCAGCGCAAGCGGAACATCTCATCCACGTCATGCGTTAACGCTTTCAAATCAAAATCGGCAGAATTCAGCTTTTGTTTACCCGCTTCAATCTTAGAGATATCTAAAATATCATTGATTAACTGTAATAAATGCTGACCACTACGCTCAATTGTATTGATCGATTCTCGCTGCTCTTTTTCTAGTGCATGGTCACGTTTTAATATCTGTGCATAACCCAGAATGGCATTCATCGGTGTACGAATCTCATGACTCATATTGGCCAAAAACACTGATTTTGACTGGTTAGCCATTTCCGCATCTTGTTTGGCAATTAAAAGTGCCTGCTCTGCACTTTTTCTTTCAGAAATTTCATTCCGCATTTGAGAGTTGAGCGCCATCAGCTGGGATTGGCTTTCTTCTAATTTATCCATTTTAGCGCGTGCTAATTCCTCTGCATCCGTGACAGCGGCTTTTAACTTTTCTTGTTGCTTAGCAACATTATCAACCATCTCATTAAAAAACTGAGCCAAATCTCCAAACTCATCCGGACGCGACGCATCAAAGCGGTAGTCTAAGTGCCCATTAGCCACTTGCCTCGTACCATCAACTAATGCTTCAAAAGGCTTAGTCACCACCTTATTCATGGTCCAACTTAAAACCAACCCAAATACCAAGCAGACGGCCACCATTGACCATAACCAGCGTTTTTGTTGCTGCCGAAAGGATTTTCCAACAGGAGGATGGCACAGCTCAATCAAGACAAATTGTATATCCTGCTCTATTCCTGAAGTTGTCACCCGCCGGGAAACACACACATCTTTTTTGCCTAAATTCCCCCAACTTTGTTTATTTCCTTCATAAATCAGGTGAACAGACGTAAATTGCTTTGTGGTTAATTGCTGCAAGAATTCAAAAGCAATTGGCGCATCAACCGCTTGCTGTTCTCTGGAAAACTCAGACCATTGATAGGCTATTCGATCAGCATCACTTTCAACCCCGGTTAATAACTCTTTCTCACCGTCCCACAACAAAACAGCAGAAATCACCAAACCAATAATCGCGATCCCCCACAGCACCACTGAGGTAATTTTTATCGGAAGCCTAGCATTCCAGTTCGTTGTCCAGTCGGAGGTTAAAGACTTGTCAATTTCCATAACGCATTATCTTGGTAAGACCCTCATAACATGATTGCGGTTAGATACCGGTTTTAGGATGTCCTATTCAGTATAGTTGAATGTAACCAATTAACACGTTTTGCAAATTGACATACGAACGCACTACTGCAATAATGAGAATCATTCACATATTGAGACCTATTCTCAATTAACCTTTGGAGACCATTGACCCATGCCACTATCCCGCTCACTCAAAATTGCCTGTTTTTCATTAGCAACGACCCTTTCCAGTACCTCACTTGCCAATGAGACTAGCTCACAGCAAATTTTACTGAGCTACGCTAACATTGCATCAGATGCGTACACTGCAACACTCGCTGACGCAACTTCATTACAGAGCGCCATCAACCGTTTTGCCAACGCCCCTAGTGCCCAGCATTTTTCTCAAGCAAAAGCTGCCTGGCTAACCTCAAGAGAATCTTATGGTTTAACTGAAATTTTTCGCTTATCAGGCGGCCCTATTGATGCAGAAGATGGTTGGGTCGCAACCGCTTATGGCGCACCTGAGGGCCAATTAAATGCCTGGCCTTTAGATGAAAACATGATTGATTACACGATAAACGATGAGGGTAAGCGCACCTCTGGTAATATTATTGATACGGCTGGGCAATTTAACCCAGGTGGTGAAGATGCCACAGCCATTGACGTCAGCAAGATCACAGTAACAGCCCTTGCATCACTCAACGAAAATGGCGGAGATGCCAACGTTGCATCAGGCTACCACGCCATTGAATTTCTACTTTGGG
>Ga0233435_1002463_pt1 | contig 15484 bp, 25 predicted proteins | sample SI_122_August201_3_FD_182735 | JGI IMG/M metagenome (GOLD analysis project Ga0233435, IMG submission 182735) | Seawater microbial communities from Saanich Inlet, British Columbia, Canada - SI_122_August2016_135_MG | ecosystem: Environmental > Aquatic > Marine > Inlet | place: Canada: British... | reverse complement strand
AATCTATAACTGATGAAATAATTTAAGAGCTTAAGTAATTTTATAGACCCCCTTAAATAAGGGGTCTTTTATTTTATCGCCTAAATTGGCGATCTAGGAAATACAGTTAGCCTAGATTCTTCAATCAATTTACTGAATGGCAAGAAGACTCTAACTTGCCATTCTTTGATATTAACAGATGGCAGAGTATTACTTTACTCCCCTTTTTCAGAATAAAGTTAGGGCTAACGCCCGTAACTTGCCAACTCGCATTAAGCAGTTCTTCAAATGATTTTTCAACAAGTTGATACTTTGACTCAATTCTTTCTGTTGAAAAAGCGACACTGGTAAACAACAACATAAATATTAAAGCAAAATTTTTCATTTATAATCCAAAATGTTGAACGTTAGCCACTGGCGCGTATACAGTTGTATGTTCTAAAAATTGATTCACAGCTTTTTGATGTAAATAATTAACTGTGTGACTTTCTAATTCCTTTTTTGTGATCCAACTTACTTCGTGATCTTCAGGTGACTTATAGTCCACTAAAAAATTTCCATAAACATTAAGTTCATTAAGCACAATTATTACCCATTAAAATCTATTCATTAATAACCAAATTATACCATTTCTTTAACCTACTCAGTAATTTTATAAAAACTAATTAATCCCCTGAAATGTAAACACTTTCAACCCCACTCCAAAAAATAAGTAATTTTGTAAATCTCGTTCCAAGCACTTAACAATATCACTCACTATTCACACTTTAAAGGGTTTGGCTTCGCCCAAATCTGCTCCCGTTCGCACTCCACTACGTTTCATTTGCGCTGCGGCTTTGTTTTGCCCTTGAAACTGCAAATAGATCGCTATATCGACGCTTTATGGAAAGAGAATATTACAAAAAACAAACATATAACGCAGTGGAGAATAAAATGAATACATCAAACAGTGAATCTTACGAGCTTCAAAATGAACTGATTAACTCAGCTAAAGAATACCAACTTTACCTTGAAAATTTCCAAGATTTAGATGACGAAGTGACCATAGACGGCTTTCCTTTAATGAGCTTTGACGAATTTTTAACACACTAAGTTACAGGCGGCAATGCCGCCTTTTTTAATCACTAAAAGGAAATTAAATTACAATTAATAAGCTTAAATGCAACACATAATGGGATAGCTAATGCTATCCCATTAATTTATTGAGATACAGATATACAATAGTATAAAGTTCTAATGGAGAATAAATTTACACTTAAATGTTGGTAAATAACCCCGATTAATAAATAAAATTAATAACACTAAGATTGTAAACACTTTAAACCCCACTCCAAAAATAAGCAGATTGTGTAAATCTCGTTCCAAACACTTAACAATATCACTCACTAATTCACCCTTTCAAGGGGATGGCTTCGCCCAAACCTGCACCCGTTCGCACTGCACTTCGTTTCATTTGCGCTGCGGCTTTGTTTTGCCCTTGAAACTGCAAATTGATCGCAATATCGACGTTTTATGGAAAGAGAATATTACAAAAAACAAACATATAACGCAGTGGAGATTAAAATGATGAACAAACTTAAATGCAACAACTTAAAAAGTACCAACGCAATTCAGTACTCAGATAGATTCAATGATTTTGGTAATGAGATATTCTGTAATGCTTATTACAGCTTAATTACTGCTAAAGATATTGAAGACGAAATGGACGCTTTCGCTGAATTAGAGCAATACCATCAAACAGAAGAAGAGTATTACTCGACTAGATAAACTTTCTAATCAATAAGGGGTAGCAACTGCTATCCCTATAATTTAAGGAGATACAAACATGTCAGCGTATAACGCTTTAGTAGAGAACAAAATTTACACTCAAAAGTGGATAGATAACCCAGAAAAAACTAAAAGCATCAAATATTCACGCCAAGCCACGCTTGACGAGCTAGAAACTCAAGTTAGCAATGTCATTGCAACAATTTATGACGAGTCAGAAGTACCTGCTAGTGACTTAGTGCATTGGATTTCAAAGTATGAAGAATTAGACGATATACCCATCAACACTGATATAAATATCATTGCCAGGGCTGGCTCTAATGAAGGTTACGTTCTCGATTTTGTTGCCATTAATCGACCAAACATACAATATTTGCTCTCTATTAAGTTACTAGGCAATAAAGAATTTGTGATGCTGATCTACTCGCACCTCAACGAGGCGTTAAATAATGGCGAATTTATAGGTATTAATTTTATCAATTTCGATGAACATTTAAAGGTGAGATAAAGTGAAACTGTCTAAAAAAGAGCGTAATTTAAAACTACAGTTTTGGCTTAAAGCTGGCCTTAAAAAGCCAGGTAAAACGCAAAAAGCGCTAAGCGATTTCTGCAAAATGAACAAGCAGAACATCAATCGCTGGTATAAGACAGGAGCCATTCCCATTGATCACATAATTTCTATCGCTAAGTACCTCGGTACATCAATAGAACCTTGGATGATTGGAGGTGACGATGAAAATGGTGATTGGGATTTATCCATATTTTCAGGATTAAACAATAGAGACTCATTCTCCATGTTCCATGAAGAAAGCACTCTCGCTGAAATTAAGGTAATGGCAGATGTCCTTGTTGCTGTTGAGCGACTAGAGGACGATGCTAAAAGTCGCTTTATCACTTGGATGCATCATAAGTACCCAATTCAAAACAACTGAGGACTGATGGTCACTCAGTTGTTTTGAAGGACGACTTCACCACAGAGACTAATATCAGATATTTTGCCATCGGCATAGTCAGCCGCACAATTATAACTACTACTGACACCACTCAAGCGATCATTCGCTTTTCCACTAAATTTTATAATAACAAGAGTAACCAATACGAAAATAAATAAAACGGTAGTAACTTCTATTAACGAAAATCCTTTTTGCATGTTCATCACCATGGTTAAATTTGAAATTAACTATACACTAATTAACGTGGCGTAATAAGCCTATATTAGAGTTATTTATATCTGATACATCCATACAATTAAATTTTATCGTGCGACAAAAAATATCATTTGAACGACAAAGATATTGTTCACTATTAAACCGTCACTATTGGTTTAAGCAACTAATATTTATATTTTTTGGCGTTGGACGGTCATTGCCATATAGATATTATTTTCTGCTCATAGCTGATATAGACGGTATAAATATTTTATTAACTAACCTGAAATTAGTGTGCATAGTGTTACTAATATTTGAATAATCTAGCCAGAAATAGGCGTTTTTTTACAAATAAGCCTTTAGTACCAGATCTGTCATAAAATGATCTTTTTAAATTAGAAATAGGCTTAACACTTCTCTCCGACCCGTTAATGTGCTACAGCCGCGTGACTGTTCAATGTATGGCTACGCACGATCCCTACACCCGTTCTCATTACACTACGTTTCATTCCGCTGCGGCTTTGTTATCGACATTGAACAGCCACTTGGTCGGCTGTGCATTACTCGGTTACATCGGCAAGAAGCATTTAGCAAAAGCCAAATTAAATAAAAGGATCAAAATCATGCAAAACAATACTTTCTCAGGTTTAGTTGCAGCAGCTCCAATTTCTTTAGGCACAGAGGAAAGCAAAGTACTGAAGTTCACACTCATCAACAACGAGTACGCAGGCAAAGATAAAGACAAAGAAAAAATTACCATTCAATTTACAGCTTTCGGTCAAAAAGCTGACATCTTAGAAAAGGTAATGACAGGCGATCAACTGATCATCAATTACAACATTAGAAACAACAACTACACAAAGGAAGACGGCACTAAAGTTTACTCTTATAACTTCACCGTCAACAGCTTTGACTTTGGCGCACCAGGCAAACTTAAGAGAGAAGAGCTGCAAGGAAATGCAGCATAATCAAACCAAGGTGCCTTAAATGGCACCTTTTTTTTGTTTCATTTAACTAAAATAAGGAATCATTCATCATGGCTGATGAAAAAATAATCGCAAATTTAAGAGACATAATTATAAATACACGAGATTTTAGTGGCAATGAATATCATGCATCTGTCGAATTTTTATCAGAAACGGAATTACCGAAGAGTCAATATGACTCATACATATTTGATGCTACTCAGCGTGTTAATGAAATTTATAACAACACAATTTAAAACAAGGTGTATTATCTTGTTTTTACAATGACAAAGCATTATTAAGCTTTAATATAGTATGTTGATATGCTATATTATTGGGCTAAACTATTAGAAAAGGTCATTTAAAATGAAGGTAATAAAAAGCAAAAAAGAAATTCAGGATGCAATTAAAGCAGCCGTAGATTCTGTTGGTTTAGAAGGATTAACTGTCTCAGAAAATTTTCATGAAAGCGCGAATAAAGTTATCACTGGAGAAAGTGATATTGAACAACTCATTGCTGAATTGGATCGTCATCACAATGACCGATAATCAGGACAGCGCTAAGAGAGAGGCCATAGAAGCTGACTATTCAGCCGCTCGTATTGCAGAGCTTAAGCTTTCACCAATAGTTGGTAATTATGACTCTGATCATCTTAAAGAAACTCATCGTCGAATTTTTCAAGACATGCCAAGGCTTGGCTATGACGATATTAAGCCAGGTCAATTTAGATCCCCTGTTGGTGAAAATGAAGATTGGACTAAGGATCGTAAACTTCAAACCCAAGATACTCGTTATGCAGTGGCTTATAGCAATATGGACAAAAAAAGCACTGAAGCATTGGACTCTGTTTTAAAAGACGCAGACCCAAAAGTACTTAACTCGCTCAATACCCGCGACTTCACCAATAAAATTGGTGATATTTATAGCAAGCTAGATTATATACACCCAATGAGTGACGGTAACTCACGCTCACTCAGAGAATTTACAGGTCAGCTAGCAAAAGATTCAGGGTACAATATTGATTGGGGACGATTTAATAAATCTAATGGTGGCCGTGATGTGCTTGTTATTGCTAGAGACATCAGTGTTAATAAACAAGCAATTCCAAATATTAAAAATGAAAGTGTCTTAAGAAGGGTTAAAACCTCTCAAGACATGCTTGATGGTAATAGAGATCTGAATGATTTACTCAAAGACGCTGTAAAACCCAGTAGAGCAATCGCATTTAAAGAGGTTGTTGAGGGTAAGCTTGATCACCTGAAAGCAATTAAAGAATTTCCAAGCTTAGCTAAGCCACTCAAAAGCATCAATGCTTTAGCTCTTCAGAATGCACCTGAGAAAGAGGTTAAAAGTGCCATCAGTATTGAGGTTTCAAAGCTGGAAAAAGGTAACAGCGCTTCAAGTAAGGAAATAACCAAAGAAATACCAAAGCATGTAACACAAGAGCGTTGAAGTGTAATTATTTCACGTACTGAGTTATGCCTTCAGCATATTTTTCGATGAAGTCATTAGCTTCATGAAGTGTCTCAAATGGCTCAGTACCGCACTCATAACCCGCATTGTCTTGGATAGAAACTTCATAATAATAATGCCCACCGTCAAACATTATTTCTTGTACTTCGCCAGGATAAAATTTCTCACTCTTGGCCGTCATCAACATATCCTTCAATTTCTTTTTTTATGATTAATCGAATGTAATTACTAACGGTTCTGCTGTCTTCATCAGCAAGCTTCTTTAGCCTGTTAAGCATCTCAGCTGGCATTCTAATAGACACTCGGTCATCGACTTCATTTGAATTCACTTTAGCAACCTTAGATTAAAATAACTGTTGTACAATAATATATATAATCATAAAAGTATCTACCTATAACTATATAATTTCATATTTTAATAGAGTCGCTATACGCTGACCAAAAGTAGCGTTATTTATTTTTTCAACCAATGACGAGCTGTCGTATTTCATAAGATTTTCAGCCAACCCAACAACAACTTTTTCATCAATGAAAGTACAATTTGTGTACTGGACTAGATGACTGAGTTCCTTTGGCGTTAATTCGATTGAATCATGCTTAATTTGTACACTGTAAAGCCTGAACAAATGATTCAATGTTAGTGATGCCTCTTGATCGCAGCTATGCAAATAGGCTTTTAATTCATCGCATGGGCTAAATGTCACTGTGTCAAAATTAGTTTTTTCGACCATTACTCAAGCACCTGATTGTTGGTGAACAATAAAGATTGTTAATTCTTGCCTCTCAGACAATCTGTACGAACCTTTCAGCACCATCCTGATCATTTCCTCCCGTACATTGATAAATTGCTTCCTCTGAAACTGATACAAACAAACTACCCGCTTTTTGAGTTTCTGGATTACGCAGTGTATTACGCCAGCCACACGCCTGATTTTGCCAAAACTCAACATAACCATTTTTACTGCATTGCGGGTGCGACTCGTAAAATTCTTCTGCGCTCTCAAATAAATTCATTATATATTCCGATCTCTTTCCATTAAAACTTTAGGGCTGACATCTAGCGTCTCACCATCTCTAAAAACGAATATTAGCCGACTTCCAGGCTTCATCTCTGCAAAGCTTTTTTGGTAATACTTATGGTGAACTAACTGCCTTATGTGCCAGCTAGGGTCTGCTTGCTTCCCGCGTTGTTGCTTTGGAATGCTTAACAACATGTTTTTTTGATGCCCAACTTTAAAGCGTTTCATATTGATGGCTTTGTGTGGTACGCCCTCAATTAAAGTATCCCTGCTTACTTTTGTATAAATGAGCATATTCACGACGAACTTCAGTAATGACTTCTGATATTCTGTTTCTTCATGATTTAGTCCTGTGGCAGTATAGTTGTCAAATATTGGCGTTTTAACTTGCTGATCACTTAGTAGCATCTTGCCAACGTAGTCCCACGGTAATGTTGTAGCATACTCAACTAATCTTCCCAGCTCTTTATCGTGTACTCTATAACCGATTGAAATTATCATATTACTATCAACACAGCTCTTGTTTTCACCTAAAGTGATTTTTTTATCTAAACCTATTGATTTCATGAAGGGTGCATAATATGTTTCTAACGCTTTAGTTTGATCCGTAATTGTTACAATGCAACTTACAGCTTTCATGTTGCGAGTTAACTCATAATTTTTTGGAAAGTTTAAAATAAAACTTTGTGCTTCAGGCTCTAATGCTTTGATACTTGATATGTTAAACTTGCATTTCATTATTCCTTCCACAACTTTTGTGGATTCTGGATTTATAACCACTCTCTCGCTATGACTTTTCCAATTGTACTCGCCAATAAAAAACAATCCCTGAATCGTCGTAAGCATGTTTGTGTGATCTTCAGTATCGCTTGTTTGAATTATCTTGAGAAGCACCTGCTCTAAACTATAAGAGGCTTTAATTCTCCGCTTTTCGCTGTTATCTGTACCAATTGTTTTGGCAACTTTTGAAATGACTTCGCTTAAGTAAAATTTGTACTTTGTGGTTTTCATTATGTGTGACTTGATTTGATAAAAATGACATTGATGCTGAAGCATTATGCACCATCTAGGCTAGATACATAAGTGTAGAGCCAAAGAGGTAGTCAGCTAGCCTAGCCTTTAAAAGGGTAGGTTAGCTGTTTGTATAATTCTTTTGGATAGTTCCTCATTTCACCGGCTTTCAATCCGTACTCTACGGTTAGATGTGAAGGGTGGTGATATGTGCCAAAGACCACATCTAACAAGCTAAAGACAACACAAAAATTCTTATCAATAGCACTTGATTCGTTACTATGGTGCCAGCGGTGATAATGAGGTGAAGCAAGAACAAAACACAATGGTTTTGGATACTTAATATTGATATTGGCGTGTGTGTAGAAATTGTATGCCTTCAGCGTCAAGACTGAGAAAAATACTGCTTCATCACTGAATCCAATTAATTTTAACAATAAGACATCCACCAGTGTAGCTAACGCAACTTCAATAGGATGTAACCTTAATCCTGATGACCAGCTAATACTCTTTATGCCGTGATGTATTGAATGAAATTTCCACATGTACTTATGCGTGAATCTATGACGAACATATACGCTAAAATCAATAACAATTAAGGCAATAAATACCTGTAAACCAAGCCCAATGTTTGAAACATGGTCTTTCAAAATATCAGTTGGGTAGTTAATTAATTGTAATAACTCTTCATAGAAAACTATAACCACAGGAACCATAATCAATGTGTTTATAATTCCGTACAAAATATCTGAGAATATTTCGCGCCGAAATAAACCGATCTTTTCAACAATGTTAAGTGTTTCAATATAAGTAAATAGCAAGCCAAATAATAATAGCTCTATAAAGAAGTATTGAACTAGCCCCAGGTAATCACTCAAATCTAAGTACCGGATATTTCATTCAAAAAGAGATCAAGCAGGGCTTTGTTTTTGTCATCCACATGACCGTCTAGCCAATGAGTTAAATCAGGGTCGGAACTAACCAAATCTTTGATGAAGAGAGCAATCAATTCTGATGTGTCAATTTTTGTGATAACTGACAAATCAGATAATATTTTCTGTTGAATATAGGGTGAATCAAGTGATTTTTGCCTTACCAATTCTCTAACTTGAGCATCTGCACAAAGTGAGTCATTCACCATTTTATCAACAAAAGAGCTTTTCATTATTTTTTATTCCGAAGGTCTGCCGTAAGCATGATCAATTGTTTCGAGATCAATTAAATGTATGTCATGAACACCATTATAGTTGTTCATTAGCATTCTTTTAACCTCTTCCCATTTGTTGCCAGGTACTCTCACTGTTTTGGTGTCAGAAGTACTCTTGAAAAACACTTCTGCGTGAAAAACTTTCATTTAATCCCCTCATCACTTCGTAAAAAGTTGTTTTGTACGCTCTATGCCTAACTCAGCTTAGCAAATTTTCAAGGGAAACTGCGTCGATAAATCGCCCCTGAAAATATGCCATCACTGAGTACGTCTTGCGTTACAACAACATTTTACAGTAATAAAGGAATAAGTTATATGCTAATTATTGGTCATGAATCCTTTGAACCCGAACCTGATTCTTCGATTATCAAGTTCTGTTCGTTAATAAAAACTGAGTACCTAAATCAGTTTCCAAACGCATGGATCAACGGTGGGTATGGAAACAGACTTGGTGAATCTATCATGTTTGTTTTTGGAATTCAGTCTCCCTCACAGCACCAACACCTCATTGAACATAATGACCCATCCCGACAAATTATTTCCATTCATGACATTAAGAATGGTCATTTTAATCAAAAAATCACAGTCGAAAATGATCATGGATACATGTCTGTTTCAAAGGAGTTTGGCTACAGAGTCAAATTTGGCTGGAGAAAAAAGACAGCAACACCTGACATTATTCAAAACCATATTGTTCGTTATTTTGGAAAAATGAAACAAATCGTTGAAGCCAACAAACTCGGTTTACCAGAAGATTTTCACTAGGAGTTTAATCATGAAAGAAAGACAAATACCAGAAGGTGCTACTGAGCATTTATACTCTGAAGCAAAAGTCACATTGTATTATTTTAAAACTGACAAGGGATACCCTGCCCTACTTGCATATAAAGGTAGAAGTAAAAAGCCGATAATTTGCAATGCGTATAGTACAACTTCTATGCGAAATGAACGTGCAGCTATTTATGTTAAACAAGAAAAAGAAAATGAGGACTACAAAAGATCTTTACAAAAGCCTCATGAACTTGCTGTAGGCGATATTTTATATGCGTCATGGGGTTATGAGCAAACGAATATCAACTTCTACCAAGTGCTAAAAATTCCAACTGAAATTAGTGCAATCGTTAGGGAGGTAAATACAAAAAGTACCATGACAAGTTCGATGTCTGGAACTAAAATTCCAATACTCAACGACTTCAAAGACCAGGCTGAGCAAAGAAGAAGAACAGCAGGCGTTGGTAATCTAAAAGGTGGCCGTAATTTCCAAAATCTATATTTTTGGAACGGTAAACCTAAAGAGTACACGACCTATGCCTAGCAAAATTATCACTAAACCACATGGTTTAGTGAAGCAGGATATAGTCTATTCAGAACTGAATCTGAATGGGAACATATCTGTCGATTTCTACAAGGTCATGCAAGTAAGCCTTAAAGCTGTTGCTGTAATACTATTAAAATCTGTGGTGATTAAAGATACCAATGACCATTGCAAAGGTCTTATTGTACCTTTACAAAATTGTATTACCTCAAATCAAAAACCTAAATTTTGCAGGTCTTATGATCACAACACCGTTCATGGATGTGAGCAGTGGCAAGGCAATCTAGTTAAGTGGAATGGAAATGCAATACCCGTTTTTTGGTAAAGGTTTGCGGCACTATTTCATTAATTCAAGATATAACGGCATAAACAACAATACAAGGTACTGCTACGCACAAAACTTACACCCGTTCACACTCCGCTTCGCTATGTTTGCGCTGCGGCTTCAGTTTAGCCCTTGTATTATTGTTTCAGCCAATATCAGTCCGTTTTATGAAATACGCAGTTCACAATCATTTAACGAAAAAGGCTAAAACATGAACCACTTCAACACTAAAGTAATTGGCAAACCACTGTTTAACATTCAAGACATTTCCGAAGCAGTGCATGACATCGCTCTACTCAGATTAGAAACAATTGATGAAGCGGATCAATACTCAAATTTTGTAACAACACCAAAGCAAGATGAGAGCTACTACGGCACTGTAATTCTTAACACTGATGATTTTATTGTATTAGCAATTGGCAAAAACAAAAGTTTTGCAGTAATACACCGCAAAAAAGACCTAAATATTCTAAACAAAAATCTAAATTTCAGAAGTGATAACAACAAATTAAATAATGTGAATATCCAAATACACTACAATAAAAACAAGGCAAAAGTTTACCCTTGGGCTAAAAAATCACAAGCTACTATCGCAGCTTAATTATTAAAGCGGCTTAATACACTGTTAAGTCGCTTATCATTATTTACATAAGGAAATGAACCAATGGCAATTTATCACGATAAATTATACAGAGCTTTTGAAGATCCTGAGCTTGAAATTTCACACAGAACAATCACGCCAGAAATGAATCGTGATGCTACCAACCTAGCACTAATCATTTTACTCCCTGATTCCATCTTGCCTAATATTGAAAAAGGATTAATCATGGGTGTGCCACTAGATGAAATTGCAAAAACCTACAAAGTAGATCCTGTGATGATTTCAATGCGCCTCGGTGTGCCACTTGATTAACACTCAGTTTTTATCATCCCCTCAGGTCGTGTGGGATGATAACAACTAAGATGTAAAATAATTCAGATATTTCAGGAATATTAATGAAAACCTATCTTGCAGTACCATACAGTGAAAAAGACGAAGCTAAAGGGCTAGGTGCCAAGTGGGATGCCGCCAAAAAAGCTTGGTACATCGAGGATGACAAGGATAAATCAAATTTTAAAAAATGGATGAGTAATACTGTTGTAGTAACCAGTAGTGTTGATCCCTACTCTGAATTTAAAATTGCACTTGAGGAAGCCGGACTCATTATCCCAAATTTGCCAATCATGGATGGAAAAATTCATAGAGTATCCGTTGATGGAGATAGTGCAGGAAAAAAATCTGGATCGTATAAAGGATTTGTTGATGGACACCCAGCAGGCTTTATTCAGAATTTTAAGCTTGGCTATAAAGGAAATTGGAAGTCAAAAGAAACCAAACTTTCAAAAGAACAAATTGAGATTATGAAAGCTAATGCTTTGAACAAAAAGTTGAAGCGTGAACAAGAAATAGTCGATGAACAAAATGAAAAGGCCATTATTGTTCGCAAGAGATGGTTATCACTTGAAGATGCACCAATAGATCACCCATTTTTAGTCAAAAAGAAAATCAATGTTAATGGCACTAAAATAAATGAATATGGGAATATTGTTATACCGATGCATGACATCAATGATGATATTTGGTCACTACAGAGAATTAATGATAGTGGCATTAAGGCTTACGAAAAAGGCGCTAAAAAAAGTGGCATGTTTTATATGATCGGCCAGAAATCAGAAAAGTACATTTTAATAGCTGAAGGGTTTTCAACCGCATCAAGCCTTAATAATATCCTTTCTTTTGGCGTGTATGTTGCATTTGATTCAGGTAATATTTTAGAGGTGCTAAGTAATTTAAAATCAAAGTATCCTGATAAAAAAGTTATCATTTTTGCAGATGATGATCACTCAAATGAGATTAATGCAGGTCTTGAAAAGGCATACGAAGCTTCAGAAAAATATGATGGTAAAGTCTTTGTACCTCAATTTTCTTCGCAAGAAAGATCTTGCGGTTTCACAGATTTCAACGATCTGATTAATGCAGAGTCTCAAAGTGGCAAACTTCAAATTGCTGAAATATTAACCTATTTGAATAGCTAATTATTTCAATAAGACTAACCTCATCTTAAGTTGCCTTTAGCTATTTTTATCAATTTTTGCTAAAGGTTTACTCCATGATTTTGTAATTAAGCACAATCCCTCTATTGTCGTATAAACACCAATAAGACCGATTACATAGTGGTATGGATTGTTTGAACTCCACTCGCCAAGTAGAAAAACTGTCAATGTAAAGCCCAGAATAAAAGTGCCTCGATTTCTTCGAGAGCTTTTACCTGAACTATATTTTAAAAAATACTTAATTTCATTCATGACTAAATCTACCTAATGCAGGTTTGACCAGTTCGTGTATCTATTTTGGAGCTATTTGATATAAAACTATTTTGAGGCAGTCACTTCATACTCGAAATTGTCCACATAAACTTTAATTTTCGCGTTCTGAACATTTATGCCATTTCTAATTGAAAATGACAGTACATCTTCTTCATTCAAATCAAGTGTAGAATCGACGCTGAAAGTGGCACTTACTGTGATCCATGTTGACGGAATCCCAGCATGTACTGCATCATCAGCACAGACCATAACCGCTTCTGAGTTAGGTTGTGCTTTACCAGTTCGATCATCATGCCAAAATGGTCTGTGAACATTTGGCTGATTTGGCGCGATTTTAAAGGTAGTGCCAGTTGTACTGCCACGCCTGCCTAATTCAGCAAATACTGTGACACAACTATTGATCAAATCTTGATCAAACTCGGTGCCATCATCCATTCCAAACTCATCGTATTCAATCGCAATATCGAAGCTAACTTTCATTTCAGTTGCATTTTTATGATACTGAATTGGTGTGCCAACGGCAGCAACCCGTCCAGCTCCACTTGGTACACTTATCTCAAGAAACTGATCAACTTCTTCAAACTCTGAAGGTATAGACGAAGTTAATCCTTTACTTGTTTTGGTTACAAGTCGAAAGGTGTTTCTCTGGCCTACAAGTTTTTCAACCGTTCCATCTTCTAACGCAAAGGCAACAGCAGCACCATCCCACCAAGGAATTTCGTTTGTTTCGCTTAGCAATGGCATTTCAAACTTTGGATTTAGTGTGGCTTTTTCTAAATCAAGATAACCTCTGCCTAGCAGCGGGTCTGATAATTTACCCGCAGAATTCAATAGTATTTCTCGCGTATGGTCTGGATATTTTTTAGCTATAATCGACGCTGCCCCAGCAACCAATGCTGTAGCAGGACTTGAAGTACCAATGTTTGTCGTGTTTACACCTATGAATGCTTGAGCAAAAATATCTTGCCCAGGTGCAACCATGTCTAGGTATATTTCACCATTAGCTTTGCGAGTATTAAACAAGCTATCTGGCTCAAATTGTCGGTCAATAGCTCCAACTGTAATAACGCCATCTATTGCCGCTGGATAAAATGCAAAATCTTTTTGCTCTTTGGCGTTCAAACCTTCGATAGAGTCAAAATTACCACCCCCAGCTAAAATAATGACACCATCCTCTAGAAGCTCTTGTACCGCTTCAATCAGTTTTCTGTTTTCTGCCTTTTTTCTATGTATTTCTTGGCTAACTGCCAATGAAATGCTCACTACTTTTGCGTCAATGGGTATGTTGTTTAACGCTTTTGTCAAAGATTCAGGACTGAATGCTTCAGTTTGCCCTTCGTCTGGAGTATCAGCAACTTTAAAATCTACAATTTTTGCACCGTTACTAATACCAGCCGTTCCTATATCGTTATGGTGAATACCACTAATGATTGTTGACATTAAAGTACCATGACCAATCGAATCGAATACGCCTTTATCTGTGCCAAAGCTTCTCTGACTGATCACCACACCTTCTAAATCTTCTACAGCATTTGTTCCAGAATCTACAACTACTACCGTTTCTCCCCTTGCACCCCGAACAGGCCATGCTTTTGTTGCATTCATTTGCTCATGATATTTATGTGCATCATTTGGAAAATTCACGTCCGGCTGGATACTTGTAGCATCATTAATAATTGGTACAGGTGTTTTCAAAATCAGTGTAGGTCTTGCTTCAATGATGTTGTTTGGAAATTGAGATTTCAGTTTTGTCTCAATTTCTTTAAATTGAGTAATACTGCCATTGCCAGGGTACACAACAGTAATAGCCCTTTGATCACCATACTCCATCGTGATATTGCCATTAATAAAATTGGCAGCATCCCGCATTGTTTGTTCGTCAGTCTCGTCTGTGAAGCGAATTAATATAGCCCCATCCTCAACAACATAGCCGTCTTGAAAGCCATCTAGGTACACTGGCGTCTCGGTACGTTCAAACAACTCAAAACCTTGTACTCTCAAGAAACTATTAACTGTTCTAAATTCTTGTAATGGTGAGGTAAAGCCTCCAATATTCGCCACTTTTTCAACTAAGATCTCAAATTTAACATCACTACTTTCATTCATGATCGTCTTAAACTTAAAGTTATTTTCTTTGTTTAAAACAACGAATGGTTCATCTCCAGCATTGCTTATTTTACGAACAATAACTCTTACCTCATTTGAACCAAACACTTTGGCATTATGAAGATTAATACCAAAGGATACTTCAGTATCAACATTCGCCTGTATCTCTCTTGGGCGTACCTTTAAGCGGCTTGAATGTATGTTGCCCTCTATCAGCCCTTGAAAAGTGGCTTTTGAAGCAAATGGGTTATGCAGACCCGTTGAAACGCTAGGAAAGAAAGCTACAATTTCTGAATCATAAAAACCTCTACCGACCTTTACTCTCTGCTTAATGTTGAAGATTTGACCATCTCTCTCAACTAGAGCTGTTACACCTTCAGCATCACCAACTTCATTAGCTGGGAAGTTATCTAGTGTTGATTCAAGGATCGTTGCGCCTGTCGCTGTGGTGCCAGAAAAATGATTATTCAATTCTTCAACAAATGAGATCCTATGACCTACGGCCTCGGCACCATTGACTTCAAATGAATGAATTATTTCAATTTCACCATTTTCAAGTATTTTTTGATGTCTTTGCTTTTCAATAAACATACTGACATTTATTTCTTCAAAACACGTAAACCCAGCAGGACAATCATCAACTGGAGTTTCACAACCGCTTCCAGGTACGTTACAAAAATCTGGATCTGGTTCAGGCTCAGGTGTTGGCTCAGGCTCAGGTGTTGGCTCAGGCTCAGGTGTTGGCTCAGGCTCAGGTGTTGGCTCAGGCTCAGGTGTTGGCTCAGGCTCAGGTGTTGGCTC
>Ga0233435_1002461_pt1 | contig 15490 bp, 6 predicted proteins | sample SI_122_August201_3_FD_182735 | JGI IMG/M metagenome (GOLD analysis project Ga0233435, IMG submission 182735) | Seawater microbial communities from Saanich Inlet, British Columbia, Canada - SI_122_August2016_135_MG | ecosystem: Environmental > Aquatic > Marine > Inlet | place: Canada: British... | reverse complement strand
GAATCATGGGTGAAGCACTTGGCCTAAGACCGGCATTAATCATTTTCTCCCTTTCCGTTTGGGGCCAACTACTTGGCTTGCTCGGTTTAATCATTGCCTTGCCACTGACGCAACTTCTGTTAAGTTACTACCGCAACTACCTTGAGCGGCAAAATACCCCGGAGCCAGAGCCTGAACCGGATATCGAAACAGAACCCGGCCCTTTAACCGACAATAACCCTAAAGAACAGACATAAACACATGAGCTCTTCTCAAAAAGTCGGTATTTTGCCAGATGCAAAAGCCGCTGAACAATTCGCCTATTTTTTAAACCGCCAGGGTATTGAGCACGAGTTGAAGGAGACTAACGAGGGCATCGAGGTCTATATTCATCATAGTGCTCACATCCCTATCGCTTTAAAAGCACTCGAGGAAGTCAATGGCGCAAGTAAAGAGGCGGTTATTCATAAAATCCCCTTAGGCCCGATGACCTTATTTTTTATCACCCTCTGTGTCTCATTATATGTACTGCAGTATTTAGGGCTCCAAGAGCTTATTTATAATAGCCTGATGATGTCCAAACACTATTATGGCATTCAGGAAATCAACAACGGGCAAATTTGGCGACTACTCACACCCATTTTTTTACACAGCCCAGCATCACTACAACACCCCGAAAATATCCTCCACATTGTTTTTAATATGATGTGGCTATATCAATTAGGCCCTGTCATTGAAGCCAATGAAGATTCTAAACGTTTTGTTCTATTGGTTGTTGTTATTGGACTGGTCTCAAACTATGCCCAGTATTTATCAAGTGGTCCTGCTTTTTTTGGTATGTCAGGCGTTATTTATGGGCTACTAGGGTATCTATGGTATCTCAGCCAATTTGCACGCCATAAAACAAGTTACTATGTGAGCAAACAATTAATGCTGTTCATGGTGGTATGGTTACTGGTTTGCTTCACGGGGTGGGTTGGCAACATCGCCAATACGGCTCACGTTGTCGGGTTGCTTACGGGGATTATTTTTGGTGCCCTAGCGGCCAGTATTTGGCCCGAACCAAAGCACCAAAATTGACATACTTAACCGAGTTTTTTCATCAGTGCGTCTGAATCATCAATGTCTGTGTTCAACGCATCTCTAATTTTACTAAACGCTTTAATCGCATCATCCAATTTAGAGGCATACGTGGTTAACTCGTGATGCTTCCAACCGGCAGCTTTTAATGCACTTTTCTTGAATTTAACACCGCCAACACTTCCGCCACCAATGTTAACCAATGCTTCTTCAATTTTCACAAATTCAGGCTTTTCTCGAATTTTTTCAAAATCAGCCGCATCTACCACACCGTATTTATCACTCATCTATTGCTCCCAAGCACATTATTTCAGTTTGCTACACTCAAAAAACAAGTATAGCTGGAGTCTTAAATTTGTCAGATAATTTTTTGTTTTTCCGCGAAAACCGGTATGCTTTCGCATCATGTATAAAATTCTCGAAAAACGGCTACAGCAGCTGCTAACAACCCGCCATCATAAGACCTTAAAAGGCAATCAAATTGGCCTGGAAAAAGAAAGTTTGCGCGTCTCTAAAGAAGGGGGGATTGCAAGCACACCTCACCCCGCTCAGTTTGGTTCAGCCTTAACCAACCCGTTTATCACCACAGACTACTCAGAAGCGTTAATCGAGTTCATCACCCCCGCGTCATCTGACTTACGCAACGGTTTACAGTTTTTATACGATGCCCAAAAATTTGTCTACGAACACCTAAAAAGCGAGCAGCTTTGGGCAACCAGCATGCCTTGCATTGTTGGTGACGATAGCAGCATACCTGTGGCCCAATACGGCGACTCCAATGCCGGTAAAATGAAAACGGTCTATCGAAAAGGGCTTGGCTTACGTTATGGCCGAGCGATGCAAGTCATTGCAGGCGTGCATTTTAATTTTTCAGTGAGTCCTGATTTTTGGCCTGAATACCAAATTAGCGAACAATCTAATGATAACTTGCAAGACTTTATCTCTTGCCAATACTTAGGCATGATTCGCAACCTTCAGCGCTACGGCTGGTTGATCCCCTACCTTTTTGGCGCCTCTCCGGCTGTCTGCAAATCTTTTTTACAGGGTGCCTCAACGCAGCTCGAGGTTTTTGACGAATCCACTTACTACAACCCTTATGCCACCTCATTAAGAATGGGCGATATCGGCTACCAAAATAACAAAGAAAAAGACCGAGGCTTTAAAGCCAACTACAACAGCTTACCGGGTTACATAAACTCTCTTAGCAACGCCATTGACTTACCTTCCCCTGACTTTGACCTATTAGGCTTAAAAGACAGCAATGGTGACTACCAACAACTGAACACCAATGTTTTACAAATTGAAAACGAGTACTACAGTACGGTTCGTCCGAAACGCGTACCTCTGGTCAACGAAAAGCCGACTCTGGCATTAAAAAGACGTGGGATCCAATATGTGGAACTACGCTCTCTTGATGTGAATGCTTTCCACCCGCTAGGAATTAGTGAGACCCAGCTGCGCTTTTTAGAGGCATTCATGCTGTTTTGCTTATACCAAGAAAGTCCGCCCATTAGCCCTGAAGAGCACTTAGAAATTGATGACAACGCCCTACTGGTTGCACACAACGGCCGCACCCCGAACCTGTCTCTACAACGTTTAGGTAAAAACATAGGGCTTGAGGCATGGGCGACAGAATTACTCGGCCAAATGACCGGTATTTGCACGCTCCTCGATGATGTTAACAAACACTCCCATTACCAGGACAGCTTAGAGGATCACATTGCCCTCATAAAAGACCCGAACCTGACCCCCTCAGCACAAATGCTGGCCGAAATGCGAAGCACCGGAGAAAGCTTTTATGGCTTTGCTCAACGTATGTCCAGCATGCACCACAATTTTTTCCGTACACTACCGCTCACCGAAGATAAATTTCAGTTTTTCTTAGATGCTGCCGCCAAATCTTTAGCGCAACAAAGCCAAATAGAGCAAGCCCCACAAGTGGACTTTGCAACTTACCTCAGGCAATACCAAGAGCAACAGTAATTATTCTCTCATTGAAGCCATTATTTTATTCGTTATAATGGCCGCAAGTAAAATACTGCTCTAATAGAGTAATATCCAAATATTATCAAAAATCAAACAGTTACCTAGTGATTGCATATTATTATTTACTTATTAATGGGCGATTTAGATGAATTAAAGTGACTGGCCAGGAGTTTTTTATGGATTTAGAACAAGCTTTAGGATTAACCGAGTTCCCTATCACGGATGATCTTGATATTGAGGAAGCACGTCGCCGCACGCAGCTTTACATCAACCTTAAACTCTCCTCATCAGGCCAACCCACATGCCACTCTGAGTGCTGTGATGATTTTTTAGCGGCCGCACAGGATTTACTCCAGAGCTACCGAGAAAAATCCCGGCTCTTGTCGAACTACCTATGTCCTGCAGACCGTCGCATTCAAAACTTTATTGATAGTTACGTACAGAAATGTGACCCTCAATTTCGTCCGACATTGCCGACCAGCACCATGATTTTAGATCGTCACGGCGTCGCTCGTGAGCTTTCTATTCCACCGTCTAAAAACGAATTTGCATCAGAGTATGTGAAAAGCTACCGAGTCAACCAAGGCGCGTTACATAACACCTCTCGTGATCGTAGAACAACCGAAGGTTCGTTCCATATCGCAGAGGGTGGCTTACCTATTCCTGGCGACAAAAAAGCCGTACCACAGGCCACTTACGGCCGCATGTTATATGAAGCACTAAACCCACCCAAACACTCTCTGCGTCTGCCGTTTACCTCAGAGCAAGAAGATCAGGCAGAAATGTTTGTCTCTTTATTACTTCGCCCTGTTGTTTGCCCTGAAATCCCAGGTCTTGAGCCAGAAAAAAGTATGGAAATCCGCTTTTTCGCCCCTGGTGAACTGGTCAGTAATTTAGATTTTGTTGAAAGTATTTTTGGTAATGCCGGTAACCCATACCTTGCACACCACGATGCAGGCCTTGATATCCACCATTGGACAGGCCACACAGGTTGCGTCATTTTAGCCCCACACTTAACATTTTTACGCAAGAAAGACATAGGCTTACCACACAAAGATGATGCCACCGAAAGACAGCTTAACGATGGTATGTACTGGGAAACTGAAGACGAGCTATACAACGGCGGCCAGCCCTTCAAAATCACCGCGCGTGATATGGATGGCGTCATGGTCACCATTTTGGCAGACAACTACTTCGGTTACTGTAAAAAAGAAGTTAAAACCCAAATCGGTTATGCCGCTAACCACTACGGCCTAGCAGAAGAAGAACACGCTGGTGGCGCACTGGCCTTCCCTCGTTATAACCACGGCGATGAGTTTGGTACCGATACACGCACCCGAAACACCGAATACACCTTCAAAGATATGCTGTCACAATACGGCGACATGATGGACCTACAACCCGAAGGTCACGCCATCGACAAGCTACACCCACAACTTGTTTATGTCCCAGAAGATTTAAAAGTCCACTTAAATGAACGCATTGTCTCTTGGACAAATGAGGGTAAAAAGCAACAAATTCGCTTACAACCTGGCATCACTTACATGCACCCTAGCGGCTACAGAGTCTCTATGGAGAAGCACCCTAGTGCCCCTTCATGGCGCTTAATCGGAACAGAAGCCGAAGGAACATTTTGCCACAAACCTTGTACCGTTTCTGGTGGTGGTAAGTCAGAAATATCCAAAGCCATTGACGATGCAATGATCTACGGCCCGTTATACGTTAACGACTACACCAAAACAATGGACCACATTGAAGAGATTTTTGCTTACGATTTCAGCAATCGCTACAAACCAGAATTCGCACCAGACTATAGCGACAGAGAAGCGCGTGGCCCGCTAAGCTCAGGCCGAAGCTTAGGATCTTTAATTAAGATGCTGACTCACTCAGACGCGAAATTCACGCCTGAATACAACGAATGGTTAAGTCACATTTCTGACTCAACTCGAGCAGTCATTTTCATTATTAAACGCTTTTACAAAGCCTCATGGGGCAAAAACTGGCGCAAACAATTTAACGTCGACATCGTTAACGGTTCTCCAGGTTATGAGCTAAAACATAATGATCGTCACCTACACGTCGCTTACTTAAGAGTCGGCTTTGATGAAGATGGCTCTTGGCGCACCTACAAAATGCGACAAGACTATGTTGCTGCAGAAAAAGTGCAAATGGAAGATGATATCACCGCATCCGTCGTTGTGCCTGCCGGCATGTTACCCAACAAGCCTGCACGCAATACGTCACCTTCGGTTAAATTAACCGTCAACTGCGAATATCGCTTATTCCAACGCCCAGATGACGCGGTTATCAAAGGTTTTGATAAGCAAACAGAAAAAGACATGTCTACTTATGGCACCTTTGTCGCCAACTATCAGCCACTAGACACCGATGATCTAAAAGGCATGATCGACGACATTGTTGAGTTTGATCAATACACAGACCCAATGCGTAACTTCTTGCTCAATAGCAGCAAAAAAGAAGGCTCATACACTGTTTGTTCTTCGAACCCTGTCATGGTTGAAGGGGCACCAAGTAAGAACCCACGTTTCTTACAATTACGTGCGGATCTAGACAACCCGTTCAAGAGCTACTGTGCCACTGTAGGTGCCAGGTTCCAACGGAGAGCACCTGTCGATGAAAACATCTGCTTCCCTGTTGACTCCGTCTTAACCGGTCGTCGAAACAATCCACCTGATGCGAAAGCTGGCATACGTTCGCTTGCGGTTTACAACCCTATTCACTACCAAGAGTTGCCTGAATTATTCATGGACTTTATCTGTAGTTTAACGGGTAAATCACCCTCAACCACAGGTGCAGGTTCTGAGGGCGCACTAACCAAAGGCCCATTTAATGCGCTGTTACCCACCACTGATTTAAATAACGCCTTAGTATCCTTCATCTTGACCGAATATGACGGCTACAGCAGTGCGGCAGGTTATGTTGGCCCTAAAACCCGAGTTGACCACGATATCAGCCTGCTGATTCCTGAAATTTGGGCGCGCATCAAACCTGAAGACCGAAAAGCCAAAGACCTCATCAAGTATGAGAACTTAGAAAAACTGAATGATTTTGAGCATAATGGCCAAACAGTACTGGCAAGTCGGTTAGGCTACCGAATTACAGCGCGCTTCATTCATAACTTCTTCGGCAAGATATTTGACAGCCCACCAACCGTGTTCAATGAAAATATTCTGAAACCTGAATTACAAGGGATTGAAGAATACGTCGATGGCATCAACAACATCGTTGAAGCACAACGACGTGTAGCTCAAGGTTACCTAGACGATGGCTCAATCAATGAAGCATGCCCACCGCTAAAAGCGTTGCTGTACATCATGGCGACAGGTAAATACAACGGCAAAACCGTTGACGCACCTGAAATACGCAACATGTTCAACCGGGATGATCTGCTTGCGTCCGATTGGTATAAAAAACGATTAACCGTTAAACAAGAACGTGATGTCATTTTATGGAGTGGCCATGTTCGATACTTGGAAACCTTCTTGAAGCTGCAAAGCCACCAGGATGTGTCTGAAACGTTGGATATCGAAGCACGCTTAGAAGCCGCTAAGGACAAACTGCAACAGGTTGGCTCAAGCGACTATTTAACACAATTGGTCGGTACCTTAGGTGCAGACCCAATGATGCCAGCATAAAGATGACGCCATGCAAAAGGCGAACAGCATATCGCCTTTTGCAAACGCCACAATATAATTGGCTACTAAGATAGGTAGGTTATGTTGCCTATGAGGTATTGTTCACCCGTGCCTCAAATAAGTGATGATTTTGAGGATGAAGCAGGTGTCAATGCCACATAGGCAATATAACCTACCGAAATCTTAACTAACATCCACAAGCCCTGCATAATAAAAAAGAGCCAAAACATTCATGCTCAAGCTTCACCACGGCAACAACCTAGAAACCTTACTCGCAGCACTACTCAGCCATATCGAACAGCCCTTATCACACCCCTTCGCAGCTGAAACCATATTAGTTCAAAGCCAAGGCATGGCACGCTGGCTCTCATACCATATCGCCGAACAACAAGGTGTCGCCGCCAACATAGACTACCCATTCCCAGCCTCATTTGTGTGGAAGGTCTACCAAGAAACCCTACCCGACATACCTGACACAACTGGCTATGAAAAGTCTGCTTTGATATGGCAAGTAGTGAGCTTACTCCCCCACTTTATCGAGCACCCCGCTTTCACCAGCTTAGCGCGTTACTTAAGTGACGATAAAAGCCAGCGAAAGCACTTTCAATTAGCCTGTAAAATTGCAGATATTTTTGACCAATACCTCGTGTACCGCCCCAAGTGGATGCTGGAATGGGAAACAACAGACATCGATCACTGGCAAGCCATACTCTGGAAAGCCATTGCCAGCCAGAACCCCTCTGGCAACCGGGCACAAATGCTACATGCCTTTTTAGATCATGCAAAAGCAGGCAGCCTAAACACAAACACCTTACCCGAGCGCATCTCCATCTTTGGTATTTCAGCGCTCCCCCCCATGATGCTCGATGCCTTTGCCCAGCTTTCAGACATTATTGAAGTCAATATCTACCTGTTCAACCCGTGTTTATCCTACTGGGGCGATATCCGCTCACAGCGAGATATTGCCAGGTTCAGGAGTTTGCGACAAAAGCATGGCAACAATGCAAACGTAGAGTACTACGCAACAGGGAACCCATTACTCGCCTCAATGGGCAAGCTAGGACAAGATTATTTAGAGCTTCTCCACAACTACCCACATGAAGAGTACGAACTCTTTTCAGCACCACAATCCACAGAACTGCTTGGCTCAGTACAAGCAGACATCTTATTATTAATGGACCGAACCCAACCATTAGCAGCCTCTGAAAGCCCAGATAAAACACTGATCGCGCCAGATGATGTGTCCATACAAATCCATGTCTGCCACAGTAAAGTCCGTGAAATTGAAGCATTACACGACCAACTACTCAATTTATTGAGTCGCAACCCCGAACTCCACCCCAAAGACATCGTCATCATGGCGCCCGGGGTTGAGGACTACGCAGACACCATTGAAGCGGTATTCAGTAGTGTCAGTAGTGCTCAGAAAATACCTTGGTCCATTGCTGACCGCTCAGCCTATACTCAGCACGGCATGATTCAAGCGTTCTTCCAGCTACTCACTTTGCCAGACAAGCGCTTTGAAAACAGTGACATACTTTCTTTACTAGAAATCCCTTGCATACAGCAACGCTTTAATTTAACGGAGCCTGCTATTGATGGCATCCGTCAATGGGTCAGAGAAAGCGGCATTCGCTGGGGGCTAGACAATGAACATTTACAAGAGTTAGACCTTCCCTGCAACATCCAAAACACATGGCAATTTGGGTTAGAACGCCTGTTACTTGGTTATTCCATGCCACCTGAAGATCAACTGTTTTCAGGTATTGCACCTTTCCCAGGCATAGAAGGCCAGGAAGTCGCAAATTTAGGCTTACTGATCACTTTCATCAAACAACTAAAAACCACCAAACAACAACTACAACAAAGCTACACCGCACAAGCGTGGGAAAAGGTCATCAACACGCTGCTCAATGATTACTTTGTCGAAGAAGCAGAAGATGCCTTTGTGCTGATTCATGTCCGTAATGCACTAGAGAAACTCAAAAACCATACTGAATTCGCCCAGTTTGAAGACACATTGCACCTAGAAGTCGTCAAAGATTACCTCACTTTACTATTAACTCAGCCGATATCTGATCACCACTTTTTAACCGGTCAAGTCACCTTCTGCTCCTTAGTACCCATGCGAAGTATCCCTTTTAAAGTCATTTGTTTGCTCGGAATGAATGATCAAGACTTCCCCAGACAACACCGCCCCTTAGATTTTGACCTAATGGCCAAGCAGCCAGAAAAAGGGGATCGCGCTCGAAGAGAAGATGACCGTTATTTATTTTTAGAAGCCTTAGTGTCTACTCGTTATTGTTTTTACTTAAGTTATGTCGGTAGGCATATTCGAGATAACAGCACGTTGATCCCCTCTATTGTGGTTCAAGAATTGCTTGATACCATTGACGCAGGATTCGAGGGTAAAAATGGCTCAGCGGTAGAACAAATCACCACCATCCACCCACTACAGCCCTTTAGCCCGAGATATTTCTCTGAACCTGGTTTGTTCAGTTATGCACACGAATGGTTGCCTGCAGCGACGGCCGTCAACCAGCAAAAAATAGAAGCCGCCTCATTTGGTGCCGAGCGACTATCAAGCCCTGAGGACAATTTTAAAACCATTGAAATCAATCAATTGATTCGTTTTTTTAAAAACCCCATGCGCGCTTTCGCCAACTACCGGTTAAATATATGGCTTAACGAAAGTGATGAACAACTAGAAAGTACCGAGCCATTTAGTTTGTCTGCGCTAGAGCGCTACCAAATCAACCAAGACCTACTCCAAGAAGTTTTACAACAAGGTTCTCTCAACGACTACTACACTAAGATTCGCGCCCAAGGAAGGCTGCCTTCTGGGCATTTTTCTCAAACCTTGTTTAACAACCTACAAACGCCGATTGAACGCTTTGGCACGCCGCTTAAAGCCATCTTAGCGCAACACATTGCCCCACTAGACTGCCAATTACAGTGGGGGGAAATCACTTTACAAGGTTGGCTACAAACATTAACACCAAACGGTCTCATACAATATCGCTTTGCTAAGTTGACGCCTGAAGACAAGATATCATTGTGGATCATGCACCTCATACTCAATACCCTGAAACCCAGTGGCCTTGAATTGAGCAGCACCCACTATGGCGTTGACTACCAATTAACATTCCCCCCCATACCTAATGCGGAAATTTTGCTCAAAGATTTGACTAATATTTATTGGAACGGGCTGCAGAAACCGGTCTATTTTTTCCCTAAAACCTCGCACCAATACATGAAAAGCCGGAATAAAGAAGAAGCTGAATTTATGCTCAACAGTAATATCGAAAAAATTTGGCAAGGCATTCCTAATGTGCTCGGGGAAAAAGAATCCGCCTATTATAAAACCTTTTATCGTGACCATGAACCCGAATTTGGCAGCCAATTTCAGCAAATATCCGAGCATGTTTTTAAGCCAATCCTTGAGTTTGAAAAAATTCAAAAGCCCGACCTTTATCAAAATGAGGGTAAATAAATGCAAGCACTAGACCCCTCAACCCTCCCACTAACCGGCCAACAGTTAATCGAGGCCAGTGCAGGAACAGGCAAAACCTACACCATTTCCAGCTTATACTTGCGTTTGATTTTAGAAAAGCATTTATCTATCGATGAGATTTTAGTCGTCACCTTTACTCAGGCTGCAACTGAAGAGCTGAGAGAACGGATTAGGCAGCGTTTAAACTTGTGCTTACAGGCATTCATCAACCATAAAAACAACAAACCACTTAGCCAAGAACAAACGAAAGATACACTCATCGGGTTACTGCTCAGCCAGAGTGATGATATAGAAAAAGACGTGATCACACTAGATGATGCCATGAAACGGATGGATGAAGTCTGCGTTTTTACCATTCATGGTTTTTGCCAGCGTACCTTGCAAGACAATGCATTTGAAAGTGGCGTTTTATTTGATACCGAATTTCTCACCGAAGAGAACACCCTCATCACCGCCATCATCGAAGATTATTGGCGGCAACATTTCTATACCGCATCAAGCCAGTTTATTGAGTACATTCATCATTCATTAAAAACCCCAGAAGGGTTATCCAAACAGATTATCCCATTACTCAACCAGCCTAATTTAGCTGTTTTACCCGAATTTACCGAATCAACCCTGGGTGAGTACTTAAGCACGTTGCAACAACAATACCAACAACTCAGAACACTCTGGCAAAGTGACCATAATGTCATTGAAGACCAGCTTGTTTCAGACCCAGGGTTAAATCGTCGATCATTTCGCAAAGACTATATTGACAAATGGGTGGTCCAGTGCGCGCAATATTTCCAAGAAGAGGCGCTCAATGTCAGCGCCCCTCCAGGGCTAAAAAAGCTGACTAACACCACCATACAAACGGCCACCAAAGCCAAGCAAACACCACCGGAGCATGCTTTTTACACACTCAACCAAACCTTTATCAGCCTGCTAGAAAAGCTTGATCATTTTATTATTTATCACTGTTTACAGCAGACAAAATCCACACTTGCAGAGCGAAAGCAACAAGCAGGCGTACTGTCGTTCAATGACCTGCTCGTCAAACTGGGTGAAGCATTATCCTTTAGCCCAAAACTCGCAGAGCAAGTCCGAAAACAATACCCTGTCGCCATGATTGATGAGTTTCAAGATACCGACCCCATTCAATACCACATATTCAAAACCATCTACCCGGCGGAAGATGACAGTGGCAAAACCGGCTTATTCATGATTGGTGACCCTAAACAAGCCATTTACAGCTTCAGAGGCGCCGATGTCTTTACCTACATCAAAGCAAGGCGCACAACACCTGACCACGCACAATACACCCTAGAGACAAACTGGCGCTCAACCACGGCCATGGTGAATGCGGTTAATGCGGTCTTTGAGCAAGCAGAGCAACCCTTTATTTATGAGCAAGACATACAGTTTCACCCTGTGAAAGCAGCCGATACAACCACAGAACCGGCAATATTGATAGATGGCATTGCCAGTAAGGCACTACACATTATTCAATTCAAAACCAATGCCAGCAATGAATACGACTGTGGATATTTAAACCCTGCCACACAAAAGAAAGTCAAACACAAAGCCATTCGTAGAAACTGGGCATCCGACAATAGTGCCGAGTTTGTGGCCAATGAAATCGCCCGCCTACTCACCCTATCGCAACAAGGTAAAGCCACTGTTCGAGGGAAGCCGATCGAACCTAAGCATTTTGCCATTTTGGTTAAAAACCGATTTCAAGCATATTATTTACAAACAGCCTTGCGTTTGAAAAACATCTCCACCGTCTATTTTAGTCGTGATAGCGTACTGAGCACCCAGGATGCCGCTGACTTATATCTCATTTTATATGCGGTAGCACACTACCAACGTGAACCTGCCATTCGCACAGCACTGTGTACGCGACTCATTGGTTTTAGTGCAGCTCAATTAGAAAGCACGATTCAAGACGACCAACAGTGGGAAGCGTGGCTAGAAAAATTTCAGCATTTTTATGAACACTGGATGCAAAAAAGTTTCATGAGCATGTTTCGCACCCTGTTGCATGAGCTGGACATCCCCAAACAACTGCTCGCCACCACTGATGGTCAACGCCACATGACCAATTTGCTCCAGCTTGGAGAGTTATTACAAGCGCAATCTCAACAGCAAGAACACCCAGAAAAATTATTACAATGGCTGTATAGTCACACTCAGTACGAAGCAGATGAAGATGAAAACCAACAACTCCGATTAGAAAGCGATGATGATCTTGTAAAAATCGTCACCATCCACAAAAGCAAAGGGTTAGAGTACGACATCGTTTTTCTGCCTTATTTATGGGACAGTAAACCGCTGAAAAAAGGTGAGGCATTCACTTTTCATGACCCTGACAGCAATGACTTATACTTAGACCTAGGCTCAGAGCAACAACAAGCGCATTATGCTTATGCCGATGTGGAACGCTTATCTGAAGAAATCCGCTTACTCTATGTCGCCCTCACAAGAGCAAAATACAGCTGTTACTGTAACTGGGGGCATGTAGGTAATGCGCCGTATTCTGCATTCGCCTACTTGCTACACCACCAGCACAGTGAACATATCGACAGCGTAGCACTGGCACTTAAAATAGCCTCGCTGTCGGATGATGACATCAGCAAAGATTTAAACACCCTGGCCGCATCAAGCCCCGAGGCCATCGACATCATTCAATACCAAGCACAGGACCAGCCTCCATTTGCACCAGACCAAGTCTCGCCACCTGAATTAGTGGCAAAAAAAATGTCCCAAGCTTTACCCAAAGAATGGCGCATCACCAGCTACACCGCGCTCACCTCGCACCATAGTGGTTCCAGCTATTATGAAAACCCAGATTACGATCAAAATAGTATTGACCCAGAAGCCGTGCCAGCGAATGACCTAGCACCGAGCATTTTTACTTTTCCTAAAGGTGCTAAAGCCGGTATTTTAATGCACAGTTTATTTGAAAATATCGATTTTACCGACACCAATCCTGACAGTTTTCCGCCTGTCATTGAGAGTTTTCTAGAAAAACACGGCTTTGAACCTCATTGGGTCAGCGTTTTACACAACATGCTTAACAATACCTTGCAAGGGCAACTTGAAGACAACACGGGTTTAACTCTACAACAGGTTAGTAACAGCAGGCGCTTAGTGGAAATGGAGTTTTATCTGCCACTCACAAGGTTCCAAGCCAATGCGCTCAATCGGTTATTAATCGAGTATTTAGGTGTTCAATATCAGCCGCTGTCGTTTGAAACCGTGACAGGCATGTTAAAAGGGTTTATTGATTTAACCTTTGAACATGAAGGTAAGTACTATATTGTCGATTACAAATCGAACCATTTAGGCCATTGTGTACAAGATTATAACCATGCAGCCCTTGAACACGCCATGCAGGACCATCATTACGATGTTCAATATTTAATTTACACCGTCGCGGTGCATAGGTTCCTCAGAAACCGAATTCCAGAATACGATTACAGTACCCATTTTGGCGGTGTCATGTACTTATTTTTACGTGGCATTGAAGCTAAAAGCCAAGATAGCAATGGCATTTACCGCGCCAAACCCAGCCTTGAATTTATGACCGAACTTGATGCCTTGTTCGCTCAGCCTGAAAGGGCCACCTATGCTAGCTAAACTCCATCAACTGCAAGACCAAGGGCTCATACGAGCAATCGACCTCCACTTTGCCGAATTTATGCAGCAGCTTAACCAGGAACCGTCAGATGCATTATTGCTCGCTTGCTGCTTAGTCAGTTACGATACCGGGCAAGGTCATGCCTGCATAGAACTGAGTGCTTTAGAAAACAGTACGTTATTCAACCATTACACCCAACCTGATGACATTACGATTAATACACCCACACTATCTGAGTGGATAGAAGACTTAGCGCACTGCCGAGTTGTCGGTCAACCAGGGGACAATACCCCTTTGATTCTAGACAGCAACAATCGACTATACCTTACGCGCTACTACCAATATGAAGTGCAACTAAGCACCGCACTCATCCAGAGAAACCAGCACGCATCACAAATTTCAGCAAGCAACCTTAACCCCATCCTAAACTCATTGTTCCCGACACAAAATAGTGAGATAGATTGGCAAAAAATTGCCGCCATTGTCAGTGTAAACAATATTTTTAGCGTGATATCTGGTGGCCCTGGCACCGGTAAAACCACCACCATCACCAAAGTCATGGCACTGCTTGCCAGTACTGCAGAGTTGCCCTTACGCATCACGTTATGTGCCCCTACCGGCAAAGCGGCAGCACGACTGACAGAGTCCATCACAGCAGCCAAGCAAAAACTGAACGTTGACAACCATATCCTGGAGCAAATCCCCGAAGAAGCGAAAACCATTCACCGCTTATTAGGCATACGGCCGCAACAACACCGCTTTAAATTTCATGCTGAAAACCCACTCCATCTCGACGTTTTAATTGTAGATGAAGCCTCAATGATAGATCTATCCCTAATGGCACATCTAGTCGCAGCGTTACCTTCACACGCCCGATTAATCTTAATGGGTGACAAAGACCAACTGGCCTCTGTTGAAGCGGGTAATGTACTGGGTGATATATGTCATCCTAATTGGATTGACTGCTATAGTAACAATCAAAATCAATTGATCGAGCAATTAGCAGCAGGTTTCCCCAGTATTAACAGCCCCATTCACAACCCCATTCAAGACAGCATTGTGGTATTGAAAAAAAGCTACCGTTTTCATGATCAATCGGGTATAGGCCATGTGGCTAAAGCCATCAACCAAGGTAAAAGTGAACACGCGGCACACGTTTTAAACAGTGACACATACCCAGACACTCTGTGGTATCAACAACTGGGGCAGGCTCAAATCGACCAACTCTTGTCATTGGCGGTCAGCCAGTACCGACAATATTTAAATGCACAATCAGCATGTCAAGCCATTGAGTATTTCCAGAATTTTCGTCTTTTATGTGCCACTCGAAATGGCCCTTGGGGCGTTATCCAGCTAAATACACTGATCGAACGTGCTTTATCTCGCGCCCAACTCATTGATGCAAGCCAACGCTGGTATCGTGGTCGCCCCATTATGGTCATGGAAAATGATTATAGTGTGAATTTATTCAATGGTGACATTGCCATACTGTGGCCAGATAGTGAGCAAGACAATAAGCTTCGCGCTTACTTCCTCACCACCGATAACGAACTACGAAAAGTACTACCCAATAGGCTCCCTAACCACGAAACCGTCTATGCGATGACCATTCACAAAAGCCAAGGCTCAGAATTTAGCCACGTTGCCGTA
>Ga0233435_1002458_pt1 | contig 15511 bp, 17 predicted proteins | sample SI_122_August201_3_FD_182735 | JGI IMG/M metagenome (GOLD analysis project Ga0233435, IMG submission 182735) | Seawater microbial communities from Saanich Inlet, British Columbia, Canada - SI_122_August2016_135_MG | ecosystem: Environmental > Aquatic > Marine > Inlet | place: Canada: British... | reverse complement strand
ATGGACGTGTACCAAGAAAGTATAAAATTGAACCAGAATAAGAAGAAGGCTTCTTAGGATGTTCTATATAAGAAATTTTAAAAAGTTGTCAGAGGTTTTGGGGTGATAAATTATTGATTATGATTGTACAGAAAGATTGTAGCTTGTTATTATTTAATTTACACTGACCCCTTTATATTGTGTTTGATCTTGCCTGTAGTGAGCTGAACACCCTGCTGAAGTTATCAGAAGCCTTGACAATGATAGTTCACACCCAAAATTAATAGAAGCCATGCAGGTTGCTCTTCATGGAAACCCGACATTCAACCCTAAGATCATTGTGGAGAAAGTCAACCTTATGGATGAAATTGATTTTCAAAATCTAAGTAATGTATCTGGATGGGGCTATGTGGAAAAGCATATGCCAATGACTAAAGACTATATTGTTGATAAGTGCCTTAAGGAGGGTCTTGATTTGTATAGCTTCATATTTAGAGAAACTGCTATTTCAGCCAACTTAAACAAAGATGTAGAGTTTATAAATAAATATGGCTCTTCTAACAATAAACTCCAGTCCAAAGTAGGAGTAACACAAGATTCTAACAAAATCCAATCAGCTTCTTTACAGCAATATCTTGAACAACTCTCCAGAAACCTTGGTAGTGACATACAAGCGCAGATGAGAGGCTGTTTTCTAAATCTCTTGGAGAATTGATTGCATTACAAGATAGACGAAAAGCATCTAACTAGTCTTTTTAATTTAATATTACACCTGGGTCTTTAATAGGATCGCCAATAAAAACAATTCCTTGACTTTGCAGTACTGACTTAATAGACTCTAGAACTTTAGTATTGCCAGCAGGAATCCCGTTTTGCGGTTCATACCTTCTCAACATCTTGAGACTAATACCGCATTTATCAGCTAGCTCTTGACCACTCCAACCAAGCAGAGCTCTTGCAGCACGAATTTGTCTTCCAGATATCATAAAAAGAGTCTGTAATGTCTCTTTTAGAGACAATAATTAAATTACCTTGCAATGTTAACAATTGAAAATTTCTTTTCTTCTTTAGAGAGTGCTTATGCGCCCAATACAATTAGATCTTATAGATCAGATTATATGCATTATTCCAACTGGTGTCATAAATATCAATACGATCCCTTTAATATTCATGAAGATAAATTTTCAGACTATATTCTGCAGATGAGTGAAAGCCTAACTGTTGCAACTATTCAAAGGAGAGTAGCTAGCCTTAGCAGTATATTCAATCTCACTAAAAGCACAAATCCCACAAAAGAACCTGTTGTTATTCTAAACATTAAAAAACATAGAAGGAAATTTGGAAAACCTCAAAAACAAGCGACACCTCTAACTTATGACATTCTAATAAAACTTAAAAATGTTTGTTCTGACGATATAGTCGGCCTCAGAAATAAACTGCTTTTACAACTGGGTTATGGAACAATGCGTCGACGCTTAGAAATTTGTCAATTTAAATTTGAAGATCTACAACATATTGGCAATCATAAACATGCACTTTTACTTCGGCATTCTAAAACTGATCAATACAATCAAGGGAAAATAATTCCAATATCTAGCGAACTTTCTGAGATGATATCAAGCTGGTCGTTAGCAATTGATCAAGATAGTGGGTACATCCTTAGAAGCTTCAAACGGAATCTATCTACCAACCTATCTCTTACGCCTGCATCAATTAATCATATTTTAAAGAGTCTTCAAAAGCAAGCTGGCCTGAATCAAATTGGTGAATTATCTAGCCACTCATTTAGAGTTGGCGCTGCACTTGACCTATTAGACAAAAATATCCCACTAGAAAAAATTATGCTTAGAGGCGGCTGGAAATCAGAAACTAGCGAAATGAGATATCTTCAAAGCTGGAATGATAGCAACTGGCTGATTATTCACCCTTGAAAGATTGATTAAACTTTTAATCATACAAAATATTATAAATTAACTAATCATACGTACAATATGAAAACCTTCGCCGTAACCAAAACCAGCCTGAGTGCCCCTAAATTTAGCTAACGATTCTACGGCCTCAATGGATCTTGGGCCAGGAAAATCTGAAATTTGTGATTCATAACACTTTAATGCAGCTAACTTTGCATCAATATAATCTGAAATATTAACCACCCAATTAGGGGTGAAGTTTGGTTCAATATGTGGTGCATTCCAATGGGTTTCAGATAGGGTCTCATACGTTGCAACTATCTCAATATCTCTCCCTATTCCAACAGGTCGGGTTGCAACCATTACACTATCAAACACCAAACGATGGTCCACATGTCGGTCCGGATAAGGGCAAAAAACTATATGTGGATTAAAATCATTGACTATTTTTGAAATTCTGCCATTAAATTTATGTAATGGTTGGTCTCCAATCATAGTAGCAGGAATTTCTAAAAATTCTGACTTAAAAACTCCCAATATACTAAATGCCGAACAAGCTTCAGAGACTGTTTTTTCATAATCTTCACGATTGTATAGTGGCGGAAGATGACCAGAAACCATCAACACAAAAACCTCATCACCTCGTGCAGCGAACTTTGCAATAGTACCACCCACGCCCAGTGTCTCATCATCCGGATGAGGGGCAACTACAAGAATTCTTTTTTTATTCTCCATTAACAACTCTTGGCTCTGGCATTGGTAATATAAATTTCCCTATTTCTTCACTGTATTTTTTATGCATCTTCATAATTGGTTCTGCAAAATTCCAAGCTAAAATCAAAACATAATCGGGTTTTCGCTCGTAAAGCTCATTTGCTGATAATACTGGTATATGCGTAATTGGGGTATAAAGACCTTGCTTTAATGGATTATCATCAACAATAAAGTCAAGTATGTTTTCATCAATACCAAAATGTGCCATTAGGGTTGTTGCTTTAGTTGGCGCTCCGAAGCCGGCAATACTTTTACCTCTGCCTTTTAATGAACAAACTAATTTCTGTAATTCTTTACTAACAGAACTAATATTACTATCAAATTCATGTAATGTTTCAGCCTTATTCAGGCCTAATTTTTTCTCTAGTGCAATTAACTCATTAACCGAGTCATCGCGTTGGAATTTACCGCCAATTTTTTGAGTCATCACACGAATTGAGCCACCTTGCGGGGTAATTCTCTGAACGCTAATAACTTCCATACCTACTTGTGCAAACAATTTTTCGAACGGAGCTACTGTATGATAGTCAACATGTTCATGGTAAATAGTGTCGAACCAGGTGTTATTATAAACGTCAACAAAATAACCAACTTCAAGTACAAATATACCATCCTTATCAAGCCAATATTCAACACCTTTAACTACGTCTAATAAATTATCAATATGTGCGCAAGCATTATGGGAAGTAATGTAATTAGCAGCACCATATTTTTCACGCAACTTTATAGATAGGTCATAACTAAAGAAATCCCCTACTGTTTCTATTCCATTATCTGTAGCTTTATTGGCAATTTCTTTTGCCGGATCAACACCTACTACTTTCATTCCTTTATCTTGAAAAAAACTAAGGCAAGTTCCATCATTTGAACCAACATCGGATACCAACATGCCGGGCTTTAGCTTAAAACGCTCTATCATGTCCGCTGCATAGGTTTGCAAATGATTAACGAACTGTGTGGATGTTGCAGAAACGTAAGTATAGTTCTTCTGATATAGAATCTCCGGGTCAACTGGATGCCCCAATTGCACATGGTGACAGTCTTCACAAAAATACAAATCTAGTGGGTAGACTTTCTCGTCTTTGCCTAACTCTTCTTTAGCTAAAAAATCATTCCCCGGTGGAGTTGGCGTAAGACTCACAGTTTTAGTCAAAGCTTCGCTCCCACACATACGGCATGAATCACGGAAATAATAACTAGGTTTACTCATTCTACTTAATGCTATCAGGGTCTACCAGAATAACTCGACGTACATCTTCTTCATAGGCCTCCTGATCTCGGGGATTACGGCTCATAGCTAACAGATCACAATCTTCCAAAAATACAGTAGCGTGATCCTCCATGGGTGGAGTGAAGACCATTTCTCCAGCCACTACTTTGATACATTTCAACTCTTTATCACTATTTGTTGGTCGATAGAAATAATCGAAAGAGCCAGATAGTACATACATATAGTGCCAGTCTGTTAAGTGATAGTGATTAGATCGAACGGTGCCTTTTTTAGATGAAATAAGTGAAAGGTTCTTCATGGGAAAGTTAATGAGCGACTGGATAGAGCCACGGTCATCTACATGGGGAGTGTCTAGTTCAACTAGCCCTGTACTCGGCCACATTGTTTCATCATCAAGCTTAATATTTTTCCATTTTTCCATTATATTTCATCCATTATATTAAATTTAAAACAACCTATTTTATATAAAAATTTACCACAAATTAATATGTTTTATCTTTCGCTTGAACTAGAATATTTAACAATTTCATCCATTACTCGAGCACGTTCAAGAATGCTCTCATACTCAACTCCAATATGTATAGGAGAGTTAAACATATTATAAAAATCATAAAACATTTTTGTAAACTGTTCCGACTTATCGCCATAATCTAACGACTCATTGCCATTTTTATCACGTATTCGGTAAATAGGCTGATAATTTTCTGGCTTGGAAAATATTTTATCCGTAAAGAATGAACCTTTCTCTGACCATAAATCAATCTCATTCTTATAGCCAACCCCTATCCCCCACTCAAGATATGCGATTGTACCGTGCGAAAAACGCAACAACGCACGTCCTTCAGTATCCACAGGAAAGTTTTCTTTTTTGCGCACTTCAGAGAATAATACTTGTGCATGCTGATCTGGAAACAATGCAAGCACTGCAGAAACTGTGTAAGTAGCCACATCCCATAATGCGCCACCACAAAGACTTGGGTCATGTCTAAAACCAGGATCCTTTAAAATTGGTATGCCAAATCTACAGATTACTGAATGTACTTGACCAGTTTTGCTATCATTAACTAAGTTTTGCACTTTACTGAATTGTGGATGATGAAGATACATAAATGCCTCGGCCAACATTTTTTTACTTTCCCTGGCAAGGCGAACTAATGTCTTAGTGTCTTCATAATTACAAGTTAATGGCTTTTCACACCAAACATGCTTACCCGCTTTTAATGCTTGAACTGCCAACTTGAAATGAACCCCGATTGGAGTGGCAAGATATACAATATCAACGTTGGGGTTATTAAGCATTTCATTAGAATCTGTCCAACCAAGGCAATTCCACTGCTGTGCACACTCTACAACTTTTTTTTCAGTCCGTGAACAAACCCCAATCAAAGAAAGTTCTTGTATAGAAGGCAATATGGGAAGTATTCGATTGCGTGCATGATTCCCAAGCCCCCATATGGCTATACCAAGTGTATTCATTTAATATTTTTATTTGTGTCTTTCCGTCGACTTTTGGGACCTTTCCAATGCTCAACCACAACCTGTCTAGATCGCGCCAAGGTCAACGAATTACTAGGCGTATCCTTCGTAATAGTTGATCCAGATGCAATTGTTGATTTAGAGTTAATCTTTAATGGCGCCACTAAATTACAACCTGATCCAACATAGGCATCCTTACCAATACTTGTATGATTAATGTCGATACCATTATGATTGCATGTAATTGTGCCGGCACCTATTGTAACGCCTTCTGCTAAATCTGCATCGCCAATAAATGAGAGGTGATTAATTCGACATTTTGATGCTATTTTGGCATTCTTAATTTCAACAAAGTTGCCAACTTGTACATTATTAGCAATCGAAGAGCCTGGGCGAAGGCGTCCATATGGACCAATAAAACTCTTCTCACCCACTATCGAATCTTCAACTAATGAAAATGGATTGATACTAGAATTTTTGCCAATCTTGCAGTTTCTTAAGATGCAACTAGCACCGATATAAACTCCATCTTCCAAAACCACCTCACCCTCAATAATTACATTAATGTCTATTTCTACACCTTTTCCACAAACAAGATTACCTCTAATGTACAGCTGTTGTAGATCATGCACTACAACCCCATCAGCTATTAACTTGTAGGCTTTATCTAATAGCTCCTTACGCCCTTCTTCTGCCCTATGCTTAATCTCAGTAATTGTGTCCTTATTCACTTTTTTCCCCTAAGTAGATGACAGTACTGGCCCATACTTATAGGCAACAACCAACCCAGGAGTAACCGCAAGAACTACAGCAATTAGTGACATTTCAGGCTGCAGAGCCGACCAGAGTGTTAATGGTAAAATCCAAAATATATTATACAAAGCCACACTACCAGTGACCTTTAGGTGACTTTCAGTAATCCTGGCAAGATTCTGATACGCATGGCTTCGATGTGCCAGATACCACTTTTTAACAAGAATTACACGCATAATTTGAGTAACTGCTGTATCTGCAAAAAAATACCCGAATACAATAAGCCATGTCCAAATACTAATATCATCATTCATGATAGTAACAAGAATTAATGAACCAAAAATATAACCAAGGAAGACACTGCCAGAGTCACCCATAAAAATGGTAGCTGGTGGCCAGTTGAAAAACAGAAAAGCACTTGAGCTCGACAACAACAACATAAATAAAATAGTTAGCTCGGATGAACCGTTGGTTAATAGTAGTACCAATGTAATAGCGCCTGAGATAAAAACAGCACCAGAAATAGCCATCCCATCAATACCATCCATAAAATTATAAGCATTAATCATCCAAACAAAGAATAGCATTGTCAATAGTATTACTATTAAAGTCGGGAGCCAACCAACATACAATAGTGAGTCAACATCCAGCCAAAAAATCACCCAGCTACTAAGCAAAAACTGTGCTGCTAATTTTTTACTAGCATTTATATCTCTAACATCATCCAAAAAACCAAATAATGCTGCAACACCTCCACCAACACCTAATACTAAAAATAGGTCATCAGATAATTGCCCAATCCACCAAAACCAAAAAAGGTGAGTTACAAAAGCAGCTGAAAAAACAATTCCACCACCTGTAGGAACAGGGCTTACATGAAGAGTTCTAAAATTTGGGCTTGCCAAGATACTAATTTTTATTGCGACCATTCGATATAAATAGGTCCCAATCCAACTTGCAAAAAATACAAAAATCACATTATAAAAAAATATCATAATTTACAATTCATGAAATAAGTTAGCGGGGGCATCTATTAGCATTGATCTAAACTTTGACATTTTAAAAGGCACATTGGAATAGCCAATAAGGCAAATGATAATACACACAATAGAAGATTAAATACTTTCTTTATCATCATATATTGAATAAATTATTTCTCTATACTTGTCAAGAACAATTTTTTCATCAAATTCCTTTTCCATCTTTGCTCTGCCATTGAGACCCATACAAAAACGTTCATTATCTGTCATATTAATTACTATCTTAAGTTTTCTGATTAGATCCTCAACATCTCTTGGAGCGCAAAGAAATCCATTCACGCCATCATCAACTGTATCTCGACATCCGACACTATCAGTTGTAATTATTATCTTTCCCATAGCGCCGGCTTCTAATAAAGACCTTGGAACTCCCTCGGCATAATAAGAAGGTAAAACGACACAGTCAACATTAGACAGATATTTTATTATATCTTTCACTGAGCCTAGGTAATTAATATATCCTTTCTTAGACCAAGAGTCTATAGTAGATTGGCTGATTGCAGAGGGGTTGTCAACATCAGCAGGGCCAAGTAAATAAAATTCAACATTCGGATAGATTTTTTTAATGTGCTTAGCAGCATTAACATATTCTACAACCCCCTTAGCATACAGCATTCTTGCCACAAGGATAAACTTAACATTGGCATTCTTCTCATGCTTTTCAACAGTAAAATAATCCAAGTCCACGCCAGATCCTGGCAAACGGTCCGTAATATCATAAGCAACAATTTTTGAGTCAATGAAGCTTGACCGGTCCATTTCATTTTGAAAGAATACTTTGGTCGCTTTCTTTTGTGATAATTTATATAAAAACTTAACCACTTTTGATAAGAGACCACGTTCAGAAGATAGAATTCCCAAACCAGAAATATTACTAATAAATGGAATATTATTAAGGCTACATGCAATTGAGCTGTAAATACATATCTTAGGTGTGAAATGTAATACAACTAAAGGTTGTATTTTTCGATATACATTAAATAATTGAATAATTGTTTTTACATCTTTAAATGGATTTTTACCGCCAGAATCAACGCCAATATTAATACATTCACACCCTAAAGACTGTAAACTATCTAAATAGTCATCATGAGATGAGATAGTTACTACTCGACAACCTTCATCTATCAAAGATAATATTAAATTCTTCCTAAAATTGTAAAGGCCCCACGATGTATTTGCTGCAATCACAACATAGGAGTCATCTAATTTATTCATAATTATAAGTTTGAATGATTTAACAAAACCGTAAACTTTGATACACACAGCTCATCATCGGTCAATAAATCAAATGGATGAGCAATGTGCTTTCTAGGGGTTGGCAATTCATCCCATGTATTTTTACTAACAATGCTAATAGAAAATCCAGCATGTTCAAATATCTCTAACATCTTTGAATACCTTATTCTATTTGTATAGAAACCGGAACTAGAGATAAATTCAGACTCCCAAAAATTATGATGGAATCGCAAATTATTCAATGCTTTACTTAAGTGATCTTTTAAATCAATCGTATGAACAGAAACACCATTCTCGTTCATAATCCTTTGACACTCTTGCATTATAGCAAGAAACTCATCTTTGCGGATGTGCTCAAGCACAGCTTGGGATACAATCATATCTACAGAATTATCTTGCAAACCATAAAAACTCTCCAAGCCGTTACTGAGATACTGAGCATTACATATATTAAGAATCTCATCCAATGACTGAGCTGCATCTATATTTGGCACATTAATCCCTTTAGACCGCAATTCATTTGCTAACAATTGGTAAACTGACACATCTTCAACGGCATAACTACCAACATCTATCAATATTGTCTTCGCCCCATAACTTGATGCTACCAATGCTGTGCCAATACTATCTCCAGGCCCTAATTCTAATACAGTTTTTCCCTTTAAATCTTGATGATTTAACTTTGCAATAGAACAGTATTCATTAAAGTTGTTTTCTACATATGTTGCCTGGTCCATCTTCCCATGGCGGAACAATCCAATTTTCTGCCAAAATGTATATCGCAGAGGAATACGTGAAAGAATAATTTTCAACAACATTTTCAATCTCCACGGCAAAATTTCCTTAATTCGCATCATCTCTCCTCATTACTTTCTTCATACACTTTTCTAAAATTATTAATTAAATTTGGCGCTGCAATTGTTAATGAATATTTTTCAACTACGTCCTGACGTCCACATAAACCCATTTCGGACCTTAGGCCTGAATTACCTAATAAATTATCCAATGACGCAACCCACTCATTCTCATTATTTGCAAGAAATCCATTTTTACCATGACAAATAATATCTTGATTTACACCAATAGGTGATGCAACAACCGGCAATCCAGAGGCCATATATTGTATAAGTTTATATCCACATTTACCTTTTTCCCATGACGTGTTAAGTAACGGCATTATCCCAATATCACAATCTCTAATTAACTTCGATTCTGCCTCTTCTGTCCATGGAATTATTTCTATATTTACTGAAGAAATTTTGAGCTCATCTGAGCCAATCACCCTTAAAATAAAATTATATTTTCTTGAAAGAACTTGCAACGGACCTTTGATTAACTCCAGATAGTGCTGCGTTGATGGCGAGCCTATCCACACTATTTTACATTGGTAATTAACATAGTCTATCAATGTAAAATCAATATACTCTTTAACTGGATATTTATCTAAATTAACTACAGTAGGCAAAATAACCGTATTTGATGCACCAGAGGTTAAAGCTCGTTTTTGTAAATACAAATTTCCACAAACAACCAAAGATGATTTAGCCATCAATCTGTCAAGCCTATCATGGAAAAAATACCTTAAAATTTTGTTACTATTTTGATCATAATTATGAAAAGTAGCATCATCATAATCTAAAATAAAAGGTTTACCCCTTAATAATAGCAATTCAATCCAAACTGGAAACCAAGGAAAAGCCTCCTTTTCGATCCATACTAAATCAAATGATTTCTTAAAAATTAACGTCTTAATTCTTTTAATATAGAAAAAAATAAGAGAAACAGGAGAATAACAACCTAATTTATAACGTAATAATAATGCCTTATCGGAAATTAAAGCATGGGATGATACATCGATACCTTTCTTCTCTAACAAGGCTAGATACTGTAAAGTCCTTAGACGGGATGATGCCCCTAATTTTCCATATTTAGTTAAAGATAAAATCTTCACTTTAGGTTAAAAAAAATTTGTGATTTGAAAATCCATTTCACCAATTTCCCATAGCCTAGTAAAACCTCTCTCACAGATGCCAATGAGAAACTAAATAAAGCTTTAATAAGTCTAAGCAACAACTCAATAGTAAGTACTCCTGATAATATCATGAAAAAACCCAATCTACCAAAATACTTTTCAATATATAGCAAGCGACTACGCAAAGAATAGAAAAGTCTATGAGACTTTACTTGTTGAGAGGATCCGCCGCAAAAATGTTCAATGTAAACATCTGATAAGTACATAGAACTCAACCCTATTTTTTTTACTCTACATGATAGATCAAGATCCTCAAGATACATAAAAAAACGCTCATCAAACCCTTGTAGTTCATTAAATATATTTCTACGTATGAAATAAAATGAGCCAATAATATGGTCAACTTTTCTTGAATCGGTATGACTCCATTCTTTCATTACATGGCCGAGTTTATGAAAGATTAAAGATAAGCCTATGGTTTTATAAAAAAAGCTAGACAAAGAAGGGCATCTGTTACTATGTCGAGAGATGCATCCATCTCGGTCTCTTTGCTGGATACCACAAATAGCTATATTTGAATTTTTTTTAGCCTCCATAAATAAGAAGACTCTTTTTAAGGTTCCTGGATAAACAATGGTGTCCGGGTTAAGAAATAGTAAATACTTATTATCAGACTTAGTTGCACCAATATTACATGCTCTAGAAAATCCATAATTATCCTCCAATCTAATTAAATGTACATTTGGAAGGTTTTCCACTTCATATTCTGATCCATCACTAGAATTATTGTCCACAATAATAATTTTTCCAACTACCCGGTCACTATTGTAATTAATTGAGTCAATGCAATCTTTAATAAAGCCACCCCCGTTCCAGTTAACTATAACTATATCAATCATTCTTTTTTTGTAACTAGTTTTTTAATGACTAAAGGGGTAATTATTTTTAGTTTATCAAATAAACTCATATTGATATGAGAACTTCTTGTTTCAGCATATGTAGTTTCCTCGCTTTTTCTTTTATGATAATTAGAATCTTTGTGCTTTGTATAATAATAAACTGCAATTGAATTTCTTGAGCGGTCCTTTGGACATTTCAATGGGAATGGGTGACCATGAAAAGTAAAATCATTGGTATCAAAAATTATTAAATTATTAAATAGTGGCTTTACTTCTTTTACTTCTGTTTCTCTATCATACAACCAAAGTTCACACCCCCCACCCCAAATATCTTTCCAGTCCTTATTTAGATAGATAATTACGTTTATTCTCCTATAAGCCTTTAACTTAGAATTCCAATTAAAGTCTGTATGAATCTTCAGGAAGCCACCTTTATACGTTTTATGAACACCCCCACCTTCGTAACTCGGATCAGGAATAAGACCTTCTACTCCTGTTATTCTTGTAATTCCTTGCAAAAACTCATCAGAATTTAAAAAAGCCAAAAGTTTTTGCGTTTTTCTAGGTAGGATGTCTATTTTTGACTCACTAAATTTTTTTATTGAACCATAAAATTTCTTTTGTACTTTGGGCTGAAAATTATTAACCTCTTCAGCTATATCATTTAGTATGGCTTGGTCAATGGCGCTCGATATGACCACATGAGGAAATGGAGTATTATTTTGATAGTTTTTTTGCAATTCTATTGTATCAAATACATCATTATCTATACTGTAATTATCAGTATCTACATTGTAAAAAATTAGTTTAGACATAATAAAATACCTGTAAAAATTAAGAAAAAAATGGACTAATAAAAAGTGCCCTATAAAGAAAATAAACAGCCAATATACATAATAATCCTAGTGAAACAATTCTCGATATTTTTGGCAATGAAGGCACCCATACTAGATATGAAAAAACTGTAATCTCTAAAAGGCGATGTGCAAAAACTGGCAGCCACATTAAACTATACCAGAGAACTACACCCATTAGAGACACGTAAAACCAAGGTAAACTCACTTTAGGAATTCGTTGAATATTCAACATACCTATCAGCAGTATCATTATAAAAATTATATTTCTAGAGGAGTATGGATTAATATCCACACTATTACCAAAATTAACCTGTTGAATATAATACTCAACAAATGGTACAAAATATGTCACTGTATCCATTCCATAATTAATCAATACAGCAGGAACTATAGTTACAATAATTAGCAATATCTTTGGCCATTTATAAAATATATTGGGAAACAATATGAAAGGAATCAAAATTATTACACTATAATGAAATGAAACTCCAATCCCTATTAATAAAGCTTTCTTCAGAAGAGTAATATCAGAATGAATGGACTTATATAAAGCCCAATACATAACTCCAGTTGCCAAAGCAATTCTGATTTGCATCATTTCGTGCAGTGGCATAATCAACATAAAATATATGGGCAACAATAATAAATAATGCCTAATATTCGATAGAATTGAAAACTTTAAATATAGCGATACGAAAGCCATAAAAAATAAAAATAATACAAAGGAATCGGTGCCAGCTAATAATTTAAAAATATTAGCAACCAATTCAAATCCTGGCTCAAAACGACTACTGAATCCTCCGATAGAAATTTTTTCATAAAATCTCTGGTAGCTATAATAATCTCTGTCAAATCCAAAAATTCTTAGTACTGATATTGTTGACATGACAAAAGTAACTATAAATAAATATAGTTTCCTTTGACTTAATAAAAATGAGTTATTATCAATAGTCATTTAGATAATTTCTTGTATTTTGAGATAGAATGTACTAAATCACTTAAAGCTTTAACAATAACAATCATCCATTTAGGAGTTACAGAAATAATGTACAAAAGTATATAATTCTTGTTACTGTGGTCTACAAGAAGCTTTTTATAATTTCTAACAGTGCGGCTATTGTAATTGCCATTCATTCGCATCTTGTATAAAAATTTTGCATTAAAAAGATTACTTTTTCTAGAATGCTTTAAGATAGTTGATTTTTTTACAACTATATCGTAAGTCTTTGGCAAATTATAGATTGCACGTTCCCAATCATCAATAAATATACTAAAAGCACTATTTATCCAGTAACTGTCTTTTGCCGTGAGTCCATATACTAATCTTTCATTAACCCAGAAAAATGAACAAGCATGCGATAAATGGGTAAATATTAACGCAATCTGCGGGAAATTCTTAAAATCCTCCATATTTATAGAGTGCAAAGTTTGTATAGCGCTCCTTGAATAAATAGTGGCGCCAGTATATGTCAAATGCCAACAAAAAATATCAAATACTTTCACTGGATCAGAATAATAACCGCTTGGAGTATTGATATCTCTACCAGTCTTATTTACTGAAATAATGTCATATTGGTTTTTACCAATTAAATCAAGAATTGTCTTAATAGCACCTTGATGCAACCCGACCTTATCCCCTAGTATCCAAGTATAGTCCGACCTGGTTTGCTTTAGAGCTATGACAAAGTTCTTATCATGCCCCAGTCTTGGTACATTCTTTATATAAAAAATGTGCTTATGATACTTCGCAAAGTCAAAAACAAAACTTTCTATGTCGCTATGGGGGCTATCGTCTGTTATATATATTGCTACGGAATATTTTTGTAGTTCTTGAAGTACACTAAAAAGATTGCTTTTTAACGACTCTAATCTAGAGTAAGTAGGAATTACTATGGATAATAATTTGTTCATTATTTAGATTTTATTTTTACAATTACTTACAAATATCTCGATACCGTCATTTATCCCTAGTGGCTGATAATTCAAACTTGACTTTATGTAACTAATATCAAATTTAACATGCTCTACATCAACTTTTCTCTTACTATAAAAAACCAATGACGATTTAACATTAAGAATTTTCTCCAAAATTTCTATGATCTGTAAAAGACTATAACTCTTCCCATAGGCAACATTAAATATTTCATTTTTGATATCATGAGATACAATTTCACCTACTATAGAACAAAGGTCCGATATATGTATAAAATCCCTTGTCTGCTTTCCTGAGCCCCATATCTCAATCGACTCTCCTTTTAACATTTTTTCTACTGTTACTTCAATAAAACCTTGCTGTTTATTTATTACACCACATTTTCCATAAACATTAGATGGGCGAACTATGACATAAATTAGCCCAGCCATTCTAGATAACAATAAAATATGTTGCTCAATCAATAACTTGGAAGATCCATAGTAATTTAATGGATTCAGTTCAGTTTTTTCTGTAATTAGATTTTTATGTCTACCATAAACCGTACCTGCTGATGAAAAAAATATTATTTTAATTTTTTTCTGAGCCAAAATATGCAGCAACTTAAAAGTTGGTAAAACAATATGTGTTAACTCTTCGGAGAAATCTTCCTGATCTGAACTAGGTATAAGGCCTGCTGCCAAATGCATTACTATGTCAACATTAAGACGGTCTATAATTTCTGTTATTTCATCAATATCACTTAACACCGCCTCAATAAACTCTATTTTCTTGTGATTTGGAAAAATATCTAAGGCATTCTTTCTATTTCTTGTCAATACAATTAACTTATGACAATCAGTTAAAAGAGTGTTGGTAATATTTCTACCTAAGAAACCCGAACCACCAATCAACAATATAGTCTTACTAATACTCATTTTTCCATAGGTAAACAACAAAAACTTAACACTATCTTATACCCAATAATATTTCTATTTTTGGCTGATTAAGTATGTGATTAAAAATGTGTACTGATTTCTTCTCAAATTCACGCTTTGCTTCTTTTGGTGAAAATTGCATCCAATAGTTCATTCTATATTCAAGTTCTTCAAAAGGAATAAGAATACCGGATTTTTGTAACAACGAAATAAATTTAAATGCATTATCGCTTTGGGGTGCTAATTTAGAACTACTCCCTTCTATTATTAAAAATGGTCGTTTAGATAAAATACGTGTATATATCAATGACTGCGCTACATTATCATAAACAACCAATTGTGCCTTTTCATGTTGCCGATATCCAATACCATATTGTATGTTTTTATAGTCAAATTTCGGTCCGTTTGGGTGAGCCACCAGAATACAAGTGGCTTGGAGTTTTTTAGCTATTTTTTCTGTTGTACGAACATAAGGTTTAATAGTTTTTTCATCTTTCTTATCGGATAGTACAATTACTGCTCGATTGCACA
>Ga0233435_1002454_pt1 | contig 15526 bp, 11 predicted proteins | sample SI_122_August201_3_FD_182735 | JGI IMG/M metagenome (GOLD analysis project Ga0233435, IMG submission 182735) | Seawater microbial communities from Saanich Inlet, British Columbia, Canada - SI_122_August2016_135_MG | ecosystem: Environmental > Aquatic > Marine > Inlet | place: Canada: British... | reverse complement strand
GTTATTTTACTATTATTTAAGCTATAATAGATTTTTAACTGTGCTTTAAATTTGATATTTTCTTATTTTTAGATAATATTTTGGCATTAAAAAATATCATTAAGCCTTAACTTAATGGTATTGGGCAGAGGGGGGAATAACAATTATTACTATATACAAAAAAAGAAAAAAACAAAATGTTTTTTTGAAAAAATAAAAAAAGTCAAAAAAAGATTTGCTTATTTATTTTTTTCAATATAATGCATAGGCACTTTAGAAATGCCGGGGTAGCTCAGGGGTAGAGCAGGGCCCTGAAAAGGCCTGTGTCGGTGGTTCAAATCCGCCCCTCGGCACCATTTAAAAAACTAAAGTAATAAAAAAAGCAACTTATTGATAAGTTGCTTTTTTTATTTTTCTATATTTTCTAAATCTTTAAATTCAACAATATTGGGCATATCTGTAATTTCACTATTTGATTTTATATTTGCTTTATTTCTAGCAAATTCATTACTAGCTAAATCTAATCTTCTAATCATAGATAAAGCAGTTTTTTCTGTTTCAACAATTATATGTGGAATATCTAATCATTTAAGCTTTTTTTCTTCTTTATAATTATTTACTTTTACCACTATATTTGAATCTATATTCATTTTTTTAATAGTACTAACTATTAAAAATAATTTTTTACTTTTTCAAACAGATATTAAAACACTGCTAGCATCTTCTATATATACTGATTTAAGAGTATTTTTCTGAAAAGCATTTCAAAAAATAATTGGTTTTCAATCTCTTTTTCATTCTTTAAAAGATTTGATATAACTTTCAACTATTATATAATCTATATTTGCTTTTTCAAGCATTTCTGAAAGAATTTTTCAAAGCCTACCATATCAAATTAAAACTACATGATTTTTATAAACTTTCTTAAGAAGTAATTTATGCTTATCTAAATGTTTTGCTCAAAGTATGAAATCAGTTATAGCTGATAAATGCTTTAAAACAAGAGGTGTAATAATCATTGATATAATAATTATAACTATCAAAATTTGTGATATCCCCGGCTCTAATAGATTTTTTATAGAAGCTAATTCAAACACAACAATTCAAAATTCTCAAAATTGAAATAACGTTAAAGCTGTTTTTAAAGAATTAGCCTTATTATTAAATCATCTAAGTATAAAATAAAGAAGAATTATTTTTACAAGTAAAAGTACAGTTAAAAGTACCATTAAAGTAGCTATATTATCTACAATAATTCAAAAATCTAATTGCATTCATACAGTAACAAAGAAAAAACCGAGTAATAAATCCCTAAAAGGTATCAAATCAGCTTCTACTTGATATTTATAATGAGTTTCTGCTATAAGCATACCTGCAACAAATGCTCAAAGAGTATAAGAAAAACCAAAAAAGTGAGCTATTGCGGATGATCATATAATTATAAAAAGCACTGATCAAATAAATATTTCATTTGATTTTGTATGGGCTACTTTATATAAAAAATAATCGAGTAAATACCTTCAAATAAACCATAATATTAAAAATAATACCATAGCAGAAATAAATGTTTTTGATAAAAGTAATGGTATACTTGTATTATCATTAGAAAATATAGTAATAAGTAATAAAACAGGTATAACCATTAAATCTTGAAATATCAAAATTCAAAGAGACATATTACCATGTTCTTTGTTTATTTCTCAATTTTCAGTCATTATTTTCAATATTATTGCTGTTGAAGATAAAGCCAATCATAATGAAATAATTATTAATTGCTTTAAACCTAAATCAAAAAATAATCATAATAAAAAATAAAATACAACTGATGTAAAAATAAATTGTAAACCTCAAAACAGAAATACATTTCTCCTCATTTTGATTAAGTTCTTAATTGAAAACTCTAATCAAATTGTAAACATTAAAAATACAATTCAAAATTCAGCAATAGCCTTTATCTCATGATTTCAAGCAATTTCATGTAATCAAAAACTATAATTTACTATTATACCAGTTAAAATATAACCAATAATAGTTGGCATATTATATTTATTTAAAACTATATTAAATATAGTTGCTATATAAATAGCTAATGCAAATAATTCTAAAGTCATTTCACTTTATTTATATAATAAAAATTAATTATTTTTTTTAGGAATTCAATAATAATCAAATAAGTATGATGCTATATCCTTAAATATAAAAGCTGATGTTTTACCTCAATATTCATTAGTTCTTGGCCTAACTAGTTTTACGATTATTACAAATCTAGGATCTTCTGCTGGTCAAAATCAAGCATATGATCACACAGTAGATCAAACTCATTTCTCATACTTTCATTTATATGGAATTTGACTTGTTCATGTTTTTCAAGCTACAGAATATCATTCTACTCATCATGTTTTTGCTACTCAATTTGAAACAGAGTCAACAAGCATTTTCTTTATTAAATCTGAAGTAGATTTACTTATAACTCTAGATTGTTCTTCTTTTGTATAATTTTGTATTTTTCAATCTGTGTGTTTTATTTGCTTTAATATATTAGGTTTAATTTTAATTCATCAATTAGCTAGTGTACTATAAGCTGAAGCCATTTGCAATGGTGTAACACTAATTCAAAGTCAATAACTACTAGTTAGCAATTGTGCTTTTGACCACCTTTCCCATGCTTTAATTTTTGAAAACACTTCTCAATATAAATCAATTCAAGTTATTTCTCAAAATCAAAATTCATTAAAGTACTGATACATTAAGACCTTACCAACTCTTTGAACAATCCTTATCATTCAAACATTACAACTATAATTAAGGGCATGAGCAAAACTATTATATCACAAACATTTATCAGAAACATTTGCTATCTTAAAATTATCAATTGAAACCTCTCACTTATCCATATACATTGAACTTTCATCTATTTCTCATGTATCAAGTCATATTGCAACAGTTATAGCTTTCATAATTGATCATGGCTCATATAATGATGATATAGCATCATTTTTATATACTTGTGCTCAAAAATCATTTTTATATTTATATTTTACCAATGTTTTGTCTGCTAATTCTTCCCTAACTGAGCTCCTTAAATATATTTCCTTATTATCATAAAAATACTTAGATCCATTCTCTGTATCTTCAACAAATACAGGATATCATAATAGATCAATTTCTGGTGTTGGGTACTTAGAATATTTTACTTTTTCTAATTCATATACATCTCAAAAATTGTTTAAATTATATGAAGGATAATTTGCCATTGATATAATATTTCCATTTCTGGGATTCATAACAACTACTGTTCATTTATTTGCTCTATATTTTTTTACTCAATCCTCAAGTATTTCTTCTACCTTTTTCTGAATATTTCTATCTATAGTTGTAACTATATCTGCTCATTCTCAAATTAAATCTTCTTTTTCTAAAGATATTGGATCGATAATTCTTCACATTATATCTTTTCTACTTACTATTTTTCAATTATTTCATTTTAAAATTCAATTAAATTGTCATTCTAATCAATAATGTCAAACTCATTCTCTATCAACAAATCATATTATCTGAGCTGCTAAGCTATCTTCAGGATAAAATCTATTTGGCTTAGGTTCTAATATAAAAAATCTTGATATTGAATTATCCAAATCCAAAATTCATTTTTTTATAGCTTTATTTTCATCACTTATATACTTCTTTAAAAATTCTGATAAATGAATGGATAATTTATTTATTATAGGAATATACTTAAGTGTTCTTTGTCTTAATAAATATTCTAAATCTTTTTTTGTATATGGTATTATATAAGATAATTTTTCAGCTGTATCACTTAAATTCATTATTTCTTCTGGATTTGCATATACATAATTTCATCTAGGATAAATTCATGGTAGTCACATATTTATTATATTTAAAATCTGTGATTCACTTAGTTGTTTATCTAAAAATACACTTACAACTTTTTCCTGATACAATTTTTTTTCAATATTTTCTGATAATAATTTTTTTATATTTTCCTCATTATGTACAAATCATTCTATATCTAAAACACGTAAAAATTTAAATAAATTATTTTTACAGACTTTTCTTGATTTCAAATAACAAATTTGTTTATACACTAGATCTTGTAGAAAAAAAGATAACTTTTCTTTATCTCAATCCATTTGTGGGTCTACTGATACATTATACAAATTAAGAGATGTTGATATCATTGTTTCTTTGGTTCCAGAAGAATAAATTGTTCCTCTAGTAACAGGTATCACTACTTTTCATATTTGTTGTTTATCAGCTAAATCTTTGTAAAACTTTGCATCAAGTACAGTATAAGAAAAAAGATTTAATACTATTATAAAACAAAATCCCAAAAAAAATAATGTAATAACATGTATTCTTGTCATATTACTAATAATAAACTTTATTTTTTTACTATACAATAACTGTTCTATTTTATTTTTTCTATTCATTAAAATTATTTAAATAACTATTTGTTTTATTTCTGATGGTATTATATCATCTTCATAGATTCTATCAAGTTTTTTTTCTATTTTATTTATATCTGCTTCTTTTAATTTATTCAAAACCTCTTTTTTAAAGATTTCTAATATATAAGGCAAGGTTTTGTAATGATCTCTTATACTTAAATACATTGAATAAATCATTTCTTCAGATTCTCATACACATTCAAGCGGTTTTATTCATGATATTCAAAGTAATTCTTTAAATATTTTTTCCAAATCCTTTCTTTCAAACAGATCTTCTCAAAATATCTCTAATACTTCTTTTTTTGTAATATATGGCCTTAGAATAGTAAATACAAATATACACTTAGGACAAGTATTACACCATCTTTTTTGTGATTTTATATAACTTAACTTATTCAAAATCTTAAAATTTCAGTTACAACTTGAAAAAGATGAAAAATATTTTTTTCCTACTGATGAAAATTTTTCTGCAATTTTTGTTTCATATAATCATCTTAATAAAGAAAAATACTTTATCTTATTTGATATATATATTCATACATATTCTCAAAAATCTTTTTCAAATTCTAAGCTTTTAGAATATTGGTGATTTATAGTTAATCATTTCCAAGTTGTATTTCAATAATTAGCAGACCTTTCATTTGATAATATTGTATACTTATAATTATACAAATACATAACTAATTCTAATACAAATGCTATTAATCAGGTAATTGGAACATGTCAATTGTAATATCATTTATTATTTAATTTGAATAAATTTTCAGATAATTTTCTTTTTATTAATACTATTTGTCTTCAAGCTATTTTAGCTGTATCTGATTTTAATTCATCATTTGTTCAAAATACACACAGATCAAGATTTTTATTTTTTAATAATTCTATACTTACTATAGAATCTTTTCATCATCATACTGGCACTAAGTATTTATCTTTTATATCAAATTCTTTCTTTATATATTTTTTTTCTGTATTTATTTTAAAATCAAATAGTCATTCTGGAGATATTTTATTTGTATATAAAAATTCTCATAATCAATTTATATAAAATTTTTTCCAAAATTTCACTTGGTAATCATCAAGAATTCAAGATTCTACAACCAACTCATTAGTTGGACAAAGTTTATAATAGCTTATTCATAATGCTATATGTATATGAAACAAAATATTATCTATTATTTCAGCATCTAAATCACCTCTTAATTCTCATATTTCTGAATGAAAATCTATTACTTCTTCAAAAAACTCATCATTATCAAAACTATAATGAAAACTAGCCTTTAAACTATCCTGATTAAACTCAAAAGATTTAAAATAAAATTTATTATATTTTTGCATTTGTATTTATTATTTTAATTATTTAACTTTAGTTTATTCAAATATAAATAAAATCAAGAAAAATATTTTTTTATTTGGAGATTTTATTTTTTTTTATATAATAGTTTTGCATTTCTGGTGTATTTTTCCGGTTTTGCCTATTTTATCACATAAAAATACTTATTATTATGGCTGTTACAAAAGATTCTAAAGCTAAATTAGTAAATGATTTTGGTACTAGTAAATCTGATTCAGGTTCTACAGAAGTACAAATTGCTATACTTACTGCAGAAATAGAAAATTTAAAAGATCATTTATTAGAACATAAAAAAGATAATCACTCTAGAAGAGGTATTTTATTAAAAGTAGCGAAAAGAAGAAAACTTCTATCATACTTAAAAAGTAAAAAACCAGAAAGCTATGCTGCAATTCTAGAAAAACTAAATCTTAGAAAATAAAAAAAACCAAGAATTTCTTGGTTTTTTTTTATACTTTTCTTATTTTTGCTATATCTGAAGAAATTAATATATTTTCAAATTTTAAATTTAATCTATCTATCAACCTATCAATCAATAAATAATCATAATCAAATATCTTTAACTTTAAATCAATCTTAGTTTGTTTACTTGATATTTTATCTGTACTTATTCAATCAACATCTATTCACATAGAATAAATAATATCACTTAATTCTTTCAGCACTCATGTTTTATTCTTAAAAATAAGCTCTAACTTAACTATTATAAAATCATCTCAAACTCATTCTATATATGCTGATAGTAATCTTTCCTTATTAACATCTTTTAATATTTTACAAGCCCTACTATGAATAACTATTTTCCCCTTGCTATTTATATGAGCTACCATATTTTTTATGTCTTTATCTTTACAACATCTTCATATTTTATATGGTAGATCATATTCTCATCAAATTATTACTTTTTCTTTTTTAACAGAATTTTTAAATAATATATCATCACCTTCATTTTGATCTTTATTCTGTTCTTTGTTTTTTAAATCAACTATGTTCTTATTTTCTTTTAATATTTTTCTTATTATAGCAGACGGATTTACACTAAAATTTCCTATTTGTTCTAGAATTAGTAGTCTATTTTCTTTTATATTCACAACTCAATCAAGATTTTTTAAAATAGATAAATCTTTATCAAAAGTTCATAATCATGCTTTTTCTAAATATTTATTCATTATATCCTTTCCCCTTTCTCTATGCAATTCTTTATCTTCTTGCTTAAGATAACCTTTAATTCTATTTTTAGCTTTTACTGTTTTAACAAAAGATATCCATAAAGGATTTGGTCTTTTATTCTTATCTATAACAACCTCAACAACATCTCAATTATGTAATTCTTTATCAAGTGGATAAACTGATTCATTCACCTTAGCCAAACTTATATGGTCTCATAGATCAGAATGAACATAATAAGCAAAATCTATAGATGTTGAACCTGCTGGCAAATTAATAAAATCTCATTTTGGTGTAAAAACAAAAATTCTATCTTTAAAAACATCAACCTTCATTGATCATACGAATTCACTATCTCAGACTGAATTAACTATTTCCTTTAATTCATTTACCCAATCTATTTCTCTAGCTATTTTACTTCATTTTTCTTTGTATTCAAAATGAGCAGCAACTCATAAATCAGAATATTCCTTCATCTTATGAGTTTTTATTTGAATTTCTGTTGGTTGCTTTCTTTCTGATTTTAAAAATCACATAATAGTTGTATGTAAACTTTTATATCAATTAGGTTTTGGTAAGGCTATATAATCTTTAAATCTCCTTGGTAATGGTGTCCATTTACTATGAATTAATCCTAATACCCTATAACAATCTTCGTCATTTGAAACCATTATTCTCATTCAAAATAAATCATATAAATCTAGTATAGAATATAATCATTTTTTTGTTAATTTGTTATATATAGAATAAACAGATTTTACTCTAAAATCAATTTCATAATTACTGACTTTTCAATCAAGAAGCTTATCTATATCTGCTTTTGCATTATTAGTAAAACTTTTAATATTATCTTCTATTTCCTCTAATTCATTTTTAATCTTTTTATATTTTTTTGGTTCAAGAACTTTAAAACATTCTTCATCTAATGCGTTTTTTAATTGAAACAAAGCTAATCTATCTGCTATCGGAGCATAAACATTTAATGTTTCAAGAGCAATTCTTTCTCTTTTTTCTTTTTTTGGTTGAAAATTTAATGTCTTCATATTATGAAGTCTATCTGCAAGCTTTATAAATATAACCCTTAAATCCTCTGCCATAGCTATAAGCATTTTCCTAAGACTTCAAATAGTTCTTTCTTCTCATCTATATTTTACTTTTGATAATTTTTCCATTCATTCACATAGAAAAGCAACATCTTCTCAAAACCCCTCCAATATATCTTCTTTTGTTTTAGGTGTATCCTCAATAACATCATGTAAAAAACAAGCTTGTATTGTATATAAATCTGGTTTTAAACACAAAAGTATCTCTACAGCTTCTACTGGATGACTAATATATGGTTCTCATGACAACCTCAAATCTGGATGATGGGCTTTTTTAGCATATTCATAGGCTTTATAAATTTCAAACCTTATAAAATCAGCATTAAGATTTGTCATATAACTTAATACCCTATCAACTATAGTTTCTACTTTTTTATCAATTTTCTCATAAGATTCTTCTGATATCTCTAACATAAATAAATAATTATTAATAATAATGTTATTCTGAATTAATTTTTTCGTAAAATACTTACAAAATTTTTCTTATTTTCAAATTCTCTATTTTCTATTATTTTAAATCAAGATTCTAGAAACAAGTATTCTAGTTCTTTTAAATCAAAACAATGATAATATCTATCAAATTCTCATATTTTAATATTATAATCAATACTTCAAAATCTATTTTTTGTATTTTTTATAACACTTGAGTTATACTTTTTTGTATTAATTTCACTATTAAGTGACCAATTAGTCATAACAACAATTCATCACTTTTCTAATAAATCATAGGTCTTCTTTAAAACATCAAGTCTATCTTTTATTTCAGTTAAATGATGGAAAGATGCAATAAAGAATATTATATTAAAATTCTCTTTTATTTTATCTAAATCCTGCATATTTAAATGTAGAAATCTTGCTTCAGGATGTAAAAAATTAGCTTCTTCTAATAATCATTCAGATAAATCAATTCATAGATATTCTGAAAAAACTACTTTTGTTTCTTTTAAATGAGATAAAAGCCTTCAATTTCACGCCCCTATATCAAGTACTTTTTTTCAATCCTTTAATATATTATTTATTGATTCTATAAATGAAAGAAAATATTCTATTTCTTCCCATTTTAAATTTTTTCTAGAATTAGAAAATGTTTTTGCAAAATTATTATAATCTACATTTTTTCAAATATTATTGTTTTTTTCTTTCATTCACCAAAATTAATACTATTATACTTTAGGTATTATACTCAAAAATCACAAAAAATGAAATTTAAAGTTGATTTAAATTTATTTTTACTATTGACTTTTATTTATTTTTATTATTATTAAGACTAAATAAGCTTTTATTAGATTTTTACTACATTACACATATTAATAATATGAATAAAAATAGATTGAATTATTTTATATTAAATAAGGAATCATTTATTGATTCAAATAGTGATAAAGTTTTAAGTATCGCTGAAATATTAAACGAACAAAGACTTATTATCATAAAATGATTAAGAAATTTCTGAAAATTAAATTTTATAAAAGAGTTTTTAAGTAAAACAAAAACTGAGATGTCATATTTTTATTTCAATAAAAATGATGACATAGAAGATACAATAACAAATGAAAAGGATTTAGAAAATTTTCTGAATAAATATATTCAAATATATAAAAAACCTAAGATAATTATTTTACAAAACATTTTTAATATAATTTGAATAAAAGATTTTATTACAAAAATTTATAGTGAGTGATACAAGATTATATTAATATGAAATAATATTAAAATATCAAACATAAAAGAAATTGAAGTAGGTTCTAATTACAATAATATAAACTATAACAATATTGACAATATTAGCACTTTTTGATTATGATACAACATTAAAACCATTGAGCAAGATTTTTTAAAGAAAAATTTCTTAAAACTTACAACTAGTGATATACTTCTTCATGATATAGCTAAAGGTTTTTCAGTAAAAAGCATTGATTTGTATATTTTCACCATAACATTTCTATCAAAAATCAATGATTATATTTCATATAGAGAATTTCATCTTATTTTAAATGAACTAAAATCTATTTCATTAAAGACTCTTATTGATTATATAGATTATTCTATTCAGGCTAGAATTATAAAAAAAGTTTTTAGATTTGATTTAAAAACAAATAAAACTATTAGTTCTAAAGCTAAATATTATTTTACTGATAACTGAATAAGAAATAGTTTATTTAATTTTAATGTAGAAAAGAGAATATTAACTGAAAATCTAATATTCAACATACTGTACTACAACAATTTTTCAATTTACTGAGGGGTTAATTGAAAATTCAGTTTTACTTTTTATTGAGAGAAAGAAACTGTTGATTCAAAAAAAGAAAAAATACATATTCTTATTTCTTATGAAACTAGGAAAGATGAACTAAGAAAAGAGGTAAACAAACTTTTAAAAATCTGAAATTCTCATCAAAAATTTTTACTTGTAGATAGTATAGAAGAATTATGAATTAAAAAATTACAATATGATAGTGTTACTATAATGGAAATAAATGAATTTATAAGCAGTTTCAAACAAAAAAACTAAAAGCTATGCTTTTAGTTTTTTATTTAGGAAAATAATCATATATATCTTTTCTATGTTTAAATCTTTCAAGAATTACCTTTGAATCTTTTATTTTTAGTCATATTCTATAATTTCAAACTCTAACTCTATAAAAAATTTCATATCATACCATCTTTCTAATTCATAAAATATTTTTTAAATCACTAGATTTTTTAATTTCTGTTATTTTTTCAAAAATTCTGATTATTAGTTTTTTATCTAATTTTGAAATATCTTTATCAAATTTTTTATTAAATTCAACTATCATAAATATTTTTTTTCTAATATATTAACATCAAATGATACATCATCATTTTTTTCCATAATTTTTCAAAAATGATAATCTTCCATAGATTCTAAAATTTCCCTATAATCTACTACTTTTTTATTTCAAAATTGAACTGATATTTGATCTGGTAAATCAACTAATACTTTTCCCATATTTATTTTATTATTAATTATCTTTTACATTATATTTATTATTAAATCTTTTGCAAATCAAAATACACTTTTTATAAACAAAAAAACTAAAAGCGTAGCTTTTAGTTTTTTTAATTAATTCTTAGATTATTTATCTTTAAATAATTTTGCGTTTTCTGGAACAAGTTCTTCTTGTATATGTTTTATTACACTATCAATATCACTAGGTTCCAATAATTCACTTAACTTACCTCTAAAATCTTCTTCTGTATAATTATTTACTCATAATTTATTATATACTTTTCTAGCAACATTATCCACAGCTCAACTTTTAAGAGTTAGTTTTCCATCATTAAAAAAACGAGATTCTAAACTTATATTAACTTCATTATTTGCAGATCTTGAATTATTAGCTTCAGCAGTTCCAGTGCTGATATTTTTAAAGAAATCTTTAACTTCATTTTTTCACATTACTCATGATTCTTTTTGAAACTTATTTGTTAATCCTGTTACTGTAGAGCCATCTAATTTTCATTCAAATTTCTTAATAACAGTATTAGCTATTTGTTCTTCTGTACCATTCTTAAATCACTTTGTATCTATGTTAAATTTATCTCAAATTATTTTTGCTGTATCCAACCATGCAGTACTTAAAGCTTTTGTACTATCTCATTGAGCTGATTTAATTAATGCTTCATAATCAGATCTTAATGTCTTAACACTATTAGATTCTCATTCTCAATAATTAACAACTCTATTATTTATTGTAGATAATTCTTTTGTTATTTGAGAATTACCACTTAAGAATGTAGAGTTCTCTGCGTATTTATTTGCTCTATCAACTGATTTTTGTCAAATAGTTTGATTATATTTTCATGCTATATCAGATGCACTATTCATACTCTGTCCTCCAAATATTGGGATATTTGCAGGGGCAGTAGTAGCAATTTGTCATACTTTTGATCCAAAGTCATGTAGTGGTTGAACTATTGTTTTTGTTATTTCAGATGATCTAAGTGCTGCCATTATAGCTCACCATAGTACAACTATACCAAATACTTTTAATATTAATGATCAAACAATTCATAATCATGTAATTCATAATGACGCCATAAGTCAAGTAGTAGAATCAATTGATCAAGTCGTTCATTCAATTTTTAATTGAAAACCATTATCTCATCATACACTTAAAGTATTATCAGTAATTTTAACATCACTATTACCTCATCAGTCTCAAACCTGCATTCAAGTTCATATAACATAAAGAAACAATAATCAAAAACTTAATGCAAGCATAGTATAAACAGGGACCATAGCTAGAGATATAAAATCCTTTAAATTAAATTTTGCAAAAAATCAATCACCTCATCAATCTTTTTTATCAAAAAAGTACATAAGTCAGAAAACAGGAGACATCATAGTATATATCCATATATATATTCATCTAATCATCAATACCAATCAAAGAGCTATAATTAATATAGAATAAATCAATACAAATACAACATCAAATAATAATTTTACAATCAAATCTCACAAATTTTGAATTGATTTAAAATCAGCTGCTTTAACATCATCTATAGTATCAAGAGAAAGTATTCAATATGTATACATAGATATAATTCAAAAAATTGAAGTAGAGGCAGAGCCCTCTCATCATGTAATATCTGTTAAAGGAATAGTTTTTCATTCAGTTCTAATAAAGCCATTAATATTTTTATCATTATTAGTTGCTGTTCATTCAGTTGCAGCTCAAGCATCTGTACTTCATGTTGCTGTTCATTCAGTTGCAGCTCAAGCATCTGTACTTCATGTTGCTGTTCATAAAACAGTTGATAAATCAAGTACTAAGGTCTGAGGAACTTTTACATTCCCTAATTTTGTTTCATATTCATCGAAAGTTGAAAATGGTAAACTAAGTGCTGAAACTGTTAAAATTGCTGATATAGATAATATAAATTGAACTAAAAACCAAGAAAATGGAACGATAAGAACTCATACTATAAATTTTGGTAATGCTTGTTTTAATTGATACTGATCAGCATTTTTTCATATAATATTCATAAATGCTATCCATATAAGTAAAAACGCAAATACGAAATACACTACATTTGAAACCCTAATCCAAATTTCTTTAAAATATCCATTTAAACCAAACAAACTACCATTTAACCATGATGGTGAAAGAAAAATAGTAGCTAAATATGTAAGTAATGCTACTATCATACTAACTCACTTTAAAAGTCATTCTGTAATTGTTGCAGTACTATTTTTTAAATCTTCTAATTCACTTGCTGTAAAAGCAAATGCTCCATCATATAAAAAACTGTATGTAATTATAAAAAATATAGTATATAATAGCGTTTTTTTATTTAGATTGAAAAATGTTTTTATTTTATCTAAGCTCATAAGTATTAGTAAAAAATTAATTAATTAGATTTATTTTAACATATATTTATTATAGTTGCAAAAAATAAGCACAAAAAAACTAGATTTTTTAATTAATCTAGTTTTTTTCTTAATAATTCATTAAATAATTTCGGATTTCATTGTCATTTTGAAGCTTTCATACATTGTCAAACAAAAAATCAAAATATATTTGTATTTCCGCCTTTATAATCTTCTACTTGTTTTGTACAATTAGTTATTACTTCATCAACAATATCCTCTAATGCTCACATATCATTTTTTTGTCTTAAATTATTTTCATCTACTATTATATCAGCATCTCATCAATTATTAAATAATTCTTCTATTACTTGTTTAGAATTAGTTGAAGATAATTCATCACCATTTACTAATTCTATAACCCTTGCTAGTTGCTTTATATCAAATTTTAACTCCCCTACTTTACTTATCTCCTCTGATTCATTAATCATTGCAAGTAATATGGTTGTCATATAAGAACAAGATTTTTTAGGATCTTTTGTTAATTCAACTAGTTCATCAAAATATTCTGATAAATCTCTAGTAACAGTTAAAATTCTAGCATCATCTTTTCATAATTTATATTTACTTAGATATTTTAATCTTTTTTCTATAGGTAATTCTGGAAGTGTTGATCTGGCTTCTTCTATAAATTCATCATCTAATACTAATTCTAATAAATCTGGTTCCGGAAAGTATCTATAATCCATAGCGTCTTCTTTTGATCTTTGTGTTCTTGATGTTCAAACTGCGTCATCCCAACCTCTTGTTTCTTGATCTATTACTCATCATGATTCAAGAATTTTTGTTTGCCTTTTTGTTTCATGGTCTATTACTCTACCTATAGCTGCAAAACTATTTACATTTTTTGTTTCTGTTCTATTTCCTAGTTCAGTTGATCATTCTTCTGCAAGTGATATATTTACATCACATCTTAATTGTCATTTTTCCATATCTGCATCTGAAACGTTACCTGCTCTCATTAATTTTTGAAGTTCTTTTAAGAATTCCATTACTTCTTCTTTATTATGAAAAACTGGATCTGTTACTATTTCCATTAAAGGGCTTCATGCTCTATTATAATCACATAGTGTTTTTCCTCCTGCATGTATCAATTTTCAAGCATCATTTTCTAAGTGCATGTGGTGTATAACAAATTCTCTTTCTTCTTCATTTACTATTACTTTTACACTTCCTTTTCATACTATTGGTTCATATAATTGTGTTATTTGGTATGCATTTGGATTATCTGGATAAAAATATGTTTTTCTATCAAATCTAGAATTTTTATTCACGATGCATCACATCATCATTCATCATATAAGTCATAGTCTTACTACTTCTTTATTTAGGCTTGGTAACATTCCAGGGAATCACATACAGACAGGACATGTGTTTATATTTGGTTCTGGTGCTAATGCTACTGCATTTTTACATGAGCAAAACATTTTTGTAGTTGATTTTACTCTCACATGTATTTCTAATCATATAGTTTTTATGTATTTAGTCATTTTTTTTTATTATATCTTAAAATAATATACTTCTTTATACACAATAATTTTATTTTTTCAATTAATTTTTTATTTTTTTAATTTTTATCTTTTGATATTTGTATATAGAAAAACTAAAAGGCAAAAAAAATCCCCCTATTATCTTCTTCCTAACAAATAAGCTCCCTATTCACTATCGTTAATTTCCTCTTCCCGCTAAAAATGGAACACTGTATTAAGGCGGAGAAAACTTTAATAATTTATTTAAGAGGGAGATATTTTACTTAGTATTATGGCATTTAAACGATGTTACTACAAAATATTAATTTTGATGATTATCTATATCAAATATTTTTAATGTATTTCATTCTAATTTAGCTGAAGCTCTATACTGATTATTTATTCTAAAATAGTATATTCAATATTTTTTTGGTTCCCTCAATTTTAATCTAACTTTATTATATAATTGTAAAGTCTAAACACATTGTTTAACAAAATAGTAAAAGTAAGTATACTGAAATAGGTTAAATATTTTAGTTAATAACTTACTTTTACTATGAGCATAATATATCCTAAAAAGGCAAAAA
>Ga0233435_1002451_pt1 | contig 15536 bp, 15 predicted proteins | sample SI_122_August201_3_FD_182735 | JGI IMG/M metagenome (GOLD analysis project Ga0233435, IMG submission 182735) | Seawater microbial communities from Saanich Inlet, British Columbia, Canada - SI_122_August2016_135_MG | ecosystem: Environmental > Aquatic > Marine > Inlet | place: Canada: British... | reverse complement strand
GGATTAACAATATGGAACTACATGACCGTCCAGTACATTGTACGGATTTGAAGCGTGAGACGGTCTATGTAAAGGACCAAGATAAATGGGAGAAGGACGAGGAGAAAGTCCGATTAAGGAAGGCTGTAAACAATGTAGCAAAGGATAATAAATCATTGACATCAGAATGGATGGAAGCGACACCCGATGTGAATACGTCGGGGACAGCAAACTACGAGAACTTCTTTAAATATTCACAATCCGCATTGGGTGGTATGGGAACAGATAAGAACAAGGCATTTGAAGATAAGATTATGAAGAATATAATGAAGGAGACAACGATTGATAGAGGACAATCCACTGAATAAAATAATATTATAGAGATTATTTTATTACTATTGAGAACATTGACATCAATAGTACTATACAGTAAACCTACTTATCCATAAATGAGTAACATATCCATAAATGAGTTTTGTGATAATGTTCTCCAATTTCTTCAAAACCCGATAAAAGAAATGGCTTAACTAAATAAAAACGGACATAAATAAATGTCCTTTTTTCATTTGGGGAATAGAGTTTTGTAAATAGAACCATGCAAATATGGGATTGTTACCATTATGCTCTTATTTGAGATTTTTATTGTAAAATGTCGTTACTGTTAAAAAATAAGTATATTATGATTGAAAGTATTTAGAAATAAATATGTCACCATTATAAAGGTTCAACATGGTGACATATAAAATGCCAAAACAACCCACTCAATATTATTGCGAAATATGTAACTTTAATAGCAGTAAAAAAAGTAATTATGATATTCATTTAACAACTGCAAAACATACCAAGATTCTAAATGGTGACAATAATCAATCTGTAAAATGCCCTACGTGCGAATCTGTAAATTGCCACAAGTGCCAATGTGGTAAGTGTTTCAAACATCGACAAGGTTTATCACGACACCGAAATAATTGTAACTATAACTCATCACAAGAAAGTAAAATGAAAGAAGTTACTGACAATGACGATAAGTTATCAAATACAATAATAATGTTAGTCAAACAGAATCAAGAGTTAGTGAAAGAGAATCAAGAGTTCAAGCAATTGATGATAGACCAAAATCAAACAGATCTTATATTTGATCTTGTGAAAGAGAATCAAGAGTTCAAGCAATTACTCATAGATCAAAATAAACAAATGATGAAAATGGCTGGTAATATGGGGAATAATACCGTGAATAATACCAATAATGTAAATAGCCATAACAAGTTCAACTTAAACGTATTCTTAAATGAGGATTGTAAGAACGCAATGTCGTTAACTGATTTTGTCAACTCCATGAACCTAACGATAGAGGATTTCATTCAAACTGGGGAACTGGGATTCGTAGACGGGATTTCGAAAGTCATGGTGGAAAGGATTCACAATATGGATCTGCATGACCGTCCAGTACATTGTACGGATTTGAAGCGTGAGACGGTCTATGTAAAGGACCAAGATAAATGGGAGAAGGACGAGGAGAAAGTCCGATTAAGGAAGGCTGTAAACAATGTAGCAAAGGATAATAAATCATTGACATCAGAATGGATGGAAGCGACACCCGATGTGAATACGTCGGGGACAGCAAACTACGAGAACTTCTTTAAATATTCACAATCCGCATTGGGTGGTATGGGAACAGATAAGAACAAGGCATTTGAAGATAAGATCATGAAAAACATAATGAAGGAAACCATAATTGATAGAGATAGAGGACAATCCACTGAATGAAATAATATTATAGAGATTATTTTATTTAACATGGTTGGCAGAGGTCAATGATTGACAGAGGACAATCATTGGAATGAAACTATATTATATGAATTTTATTTAACATATTGAGAACATTGACATCAAACAGCGGTATATAGTAATCAGACATATCCATTAATGAGTGACATATCCATTAATGAGTGACATATCCATTAATGAGTAATTCATGATAAAAGTACATAAGGCAAATAATTTAAAGATATAATAAGACTTATATAAGATGCCGAAGATTAAGATTGATTATTCAAACACTATATTCTACAAGATTTATTGTAAAGACACTTCTGTAAAAGAACTGTATATAGGTCATACTACGAACTTCGTTCAGCGAAAATACGCACATAAACAAGGTTGTATAAATGACAAATCGGCGAATTATAAATGTAAATTATACAACGTTATGCGAAACAATCTGGGATGGGACAATTGGAACATGACTATAATAGCATTCCATAATTGCGAAGATTTATATTCCGCGAAGAAACAAGAACAACAGTATTTTGAAGAATACAATGCTACATTAAATAGCATTGAACCGTTGCCTCCACAAAACCCCATCGCAAAAGTTGCGGTTAAACCTACGCGAGGAATTGACGTTAACTCTAATAAGTTTGTATGTAATGAATGTGTATTCAAAACAAGTAATAAAAGAGATTATAATAAACATCTACTAACACGAAAACATAATAATATGGTTACATCAAACATATTCACGTGTTGTTGTGGTAAAGAGTATAAACATATGTCTAGTTTATGTAAACATAAAAAAACATGTACCCGTACGTCCAACCCAACCGACGAGGTAACCGAAAGTGGTGAACCGCCAATAGAACCCAATCATCCATCATCTCTAATTGTGGAATTGTTGAAACAGAACCATGAATTCAAAGACCTTATAATTGATCTTGTAAAAGATAATCAAGAATTCAAACAATTACTCATAGATCAAAATAAACAAATGATGGAAATGGCTGGGGGATAAATGGTAATAAATGGGGGATAAATGGTAATAAATGGGGGATAAATGGTACAAATACTTTCAATATTAATATCAATTGATCTTCAATGTTCTCCTATTTCTTCAAAAAAAACCGATAAAATAAGTGGCTTAACTAAATAAAATTGGACATAAATAAATGTCCTTTTTTCATTTGGGGAATAGAGTTTTGTAAATAGAAACATGCAAATATGAGATTGTTACCATTATGCTCTTATTTGGGATTTTTATTGTAAAATGTCGTTACTGTAAAAATTAAGTATATTAAGGGTGAAAGTATTTAGGAGTTTTTTTTGTAACTATAATATAGTTACGACCGAATGACAATCAAAACATCAAAAAACGATTCTAAATTTATATGTGAAACTTGTTCGTTCGAATGCAGTAAAAAAGGAGATTATAAACGACATTTACTAACGCGAAAACATACTATAGTTACAAATAATGACATAATTACATCAAAAACATTCGCGTGTTGTTGTGGAAAAACGTATAAACATAGACAGAATTTACATACACATAAAAAAACATGTACCCATACGACCGACGAAGTAACTGATATCAACACGAGTCAACCACATACAGTGACCGCAAATGATAATGCAATAGTAATGTTAATCAAACAGAATATAGAGTTAGTGAAAGATAACCAAGAGTTCAAGCAATTACTCATAGATCAAAATAAACAAATGATGGAAATGGCTGGTAATATGGGGAATACTGTGAATAACAACAATAACAACAATAATGTGAATAGTCACAACAAGTTCAACCTTAACGTATTCTTAAATGAAGATTGTAAGAACGCAATGTCGTTAACTGATTTTGTCAACTCCATGAACCTAACAATAGAGGATTTCATTCAAACTGGGGAACTGGGATTCGTAGACGGGATTTCGAAAGTCATGGTAGAAAGGATTAACAATATGGATCTACATGACCGTCCAGTACATTGTACGGACTTGAAGCGGGAAACGGTCTATGTAAAAGACCAAGACAAATGGGAGAAGGACGAGGAGAAAGTCCGATTAAGGAAGGCGGTAAACAATGTAGCAAAGGACAACAAATCATTGACATCAGAATGGATGGAAGCGACCCCCGATGTGAATACATCGGGCACAGCAAACTACGAGAACTTCTTTAAATATTCACAATCCGCATTGGGTGGTATGGGAACAGATAAGAACAAGGCATTCGAGGATAAGATTATGAAGAATATAATGAAGGAGACAACGATTGATAGAGGACAATCCACTGAATAAAATAATATTATATAGATTATTTTATTGATATTGAGAACATTGACATCAATAGGAGTTATTTACTATGACATTCAACGGACTTATCCATAAATGAGTGACATATCCATAAATGAATGGTACGGTAAAAAAACCGTAAAGGTTTCTTTAGATTTGTTTTTCACGTTTCTATGGTGATTCTGGTGATTAAGGTTAACAACTAATTCGTCGTTTTCGCATGTTGTTTTTCAAGAACTTATAAACAAGCATATGGTCGTAATTGATAAGTTTCTTGTCTATATCTGCGAAACAGCCATGGCAAAGTATGTAGTTAGAATTATGTTTATTGGGAAATTGCCAACTGCACTCTGTCTGTTTACACACCCCATTTCCACATTTATCGCATGCGTGTGTGATGATATCTACATCACATTCATTACACAATTCATATTTATCCATTATAGAATCCCAAGAAACCGTCCGTGCACTTAATAAGTTAATTTTATGATCCATTGTCAAATTTTGAGTATATTATGGATATCATATGGTGTCAAATAAGTTTTCAATTTTCAACAGCAGAATGCATATAAAATTGAATTATAATAAGTAATACAATAAGTAGCATCACCTCAAAAATTCAATAATGGAACCCCGTCAATTAATAAACGTTCACAAGATATGCATCATCAAGCATGCGGCGAAGTCGAGTTATATGAAGAATTCGGTTTCAGTGAGTCGCACGCTTCCTAGTATACAAAATCGTAGATAACCCAAAACAATAAAATCGGAATTATAGGTCTTATCATAAAATTGGAATTATAGGTCTTATCATAAAATTGGAATTATAGGTCTTATCATAAAATTGGAATTATAAGACTTATCATAAGACTTATCATAAAACAAAAAACAAAAAACAAAAAACAAAAAACAAAAAACAAAACAAGGGACGAGTTGTATCACACCAACTTATCCTTCTCGTTTTTTGCGTATAATTCAAATTGATAGTTCCATTTTTTTAGCAATGACAATGAAATTTCGGGCAATTTAGGTTTGCTTTCCCACAAGTAACGGCAGTACGACCATTCCAATTCGCACTCCAATGGATACAATTCGCTGTAGTTTTCCAGTAGAAACCTTTCGATCTTAGGGGGCAACAGATTCAAACTTTCTCGAGGCAACACATACGCCATCTGTGTATAACCCACACAATATACACTTTCACTACCCTCTTCCAACCGCAACGATTTTACACTTTCTAACACATCACACAATAATGGACCCACATCACTACTATACCACCACACACCACACAATCCTAACGTATAATAACGCAACACCCAATTCAATCCTAACACATAACTTGAAACACATACATTCAACACTTTACTATAACGACACACACAACCCACATCTAACAACCTTATTGACTTCTCTTTTTGTCTATATATGATTGGTGCGTTCAATAGGAGGTTTTCTTTATCGCTTTTTGTGGTTTCAGCGAATTTGAATTTGTCGAATTTCTCCCTATATATATGTTCTGCCTTCAATAGTTCCGGTTCTATAGATGCGAGTTCTTTCAATAATATTTTTAGATTTTCCCAATGTAATGTACCAGTAACACTAGTAATAAGTCGCCTATTTGGTACATTTCCAATACATTTTTTATAAGCATTAATTAGCGTAGTTATACCATTTGTGCGTATATTAAGAGAAGGAGTATGAGGCAAGAAATCATTCCCTAGAAAAAAACATAAGAATACATAATCATCAATACGTGATGGATGTCTATCACAACAATCCATTTCAATAATAATGCATTCAGATAAATGTCGAATATCAATAAAATACGGTTTATTATCATGGTTCTGAATATCTAATGGAATGGAATTTTTCAAAAATTCGGGTGCTTCTCTGAAGACATATATATTATCACAGTGTCTCAAATGGAAAATAGAAAGCATGATTAAATCGGCATCCAGTCCATATACAGATACCGTGGCCCCAGTAAGATCATTATCTCGGATATGTTGGTATATTTTATGTTCGCCTTCTCCGGGCTTATCAGAACAGGATACAACAACCTGTTTTACATTATATTTCTGTTCGCTTAATTGGAAATAGTAATAAATATGTGCGGATAGTTTCTCCATAAATACGGTTCCGGGGGTAATGGATGAGGTGTTCCATGTTTGCTCGGGTACTTCATTTTCGTCATATTTAATTTTCGACATGAATTGTGTCATATATCTCCTTGCGCGTTGTTGTTTCATTTTTGCAATAGGTGCTACGCCGTCAAATGATATGTAAACAACATCAGTGGCTTGTATCATAGAAATGTATTTTTCGATCCCCACTGCGACCATTTGAATTAAGGTATCTTCAAATTCAGAATGACGATCTTGTGTATATTTAAAAGTTTTGGCGAGTGAATGATACGAGTCATATACAATCGAATTACAATCCATATATAGGTGAGTAATCGGTTTATTACTATTTTTAAAAAAATCGTGATTTCTCATAATTTTCGCATATTTACGAATAACTTGAGAAAAATAACTTGGAATACCCATTATATTACAAGTTATTTATTGATTGTACTAATAAATATACAGTAATATTTTTTATATCGTTTAGTAAGATGTATTGTACAAGTTTGTGATTGACCAAATTAATAGGCCGTTATTGTATATTATGAAACTAGTTAAGAATAATACACTAACAAATTATTCGAAACGTAAAAAATCAAACGATAAGAATGAATTAAACGATATAATAATGATAAAATTAAATGAAATTCAGGAAATAATTCGAAATACGGTAATCTCTATAAGTCGTAATAAGGTGGATGGAGTATTTAGTAATAATGATAGTGTACTATCAACATCGGTTTTAACGGATTTGTATGAAAAAACAAAAAAAATAGATATCGAGTTATCAACCAAGTCGTACACTACGATAGATGAAATAATAAATTCTCTTCAGGGTGTAATTGATAAAGTGTCAATGGTGATATGTGGATTTGGTACAAGTAATATCAATGATTTATTATTCATAAGTTTTGGTTCTGAATTCAAGAACGTTCAAGTGTCCGACCCTATACTACGTTCAAAACAGGAGTTAATAAAAAAGTATATTCGACCAGTAGGATACAAGATAATTCATTGGAAAAATTCGAAAGCATCTCATACTCACAGTGATATATTGTGTCAAGACAAGATATCTGAAAATGATTTGAAACTGGAAGATTATAATACATTTGAATGTTTCAATGTAGAAAATGACGACCATTCCTTCTATCAAAAAGTGTATGGTATTCGTGTACTTATACAGAATGAAAAGGCACGCAAAACATTAGTAATAAGTGGAATAATAGAAGACATTCACATAGATTGTTTTACAAACGAATATATAAATAGTCGTGTCCAAGACCTATTAAATGTGACAAATGGTCGACCCCCCACTGAAAAGAATTTAATAAAGCGAATCGTCGAGACAATGACATTTAAAGATATATTAATTGATGGTAATAATGACATAATAAAAAAGGTAATAATAATATTAACGGACGTAAAATCAATAAAACATAATAAACTGGAAAATACTATATCAAAATTCATAGAGTCGGATACGTTTACACAGAGAAATATGTTAATTAATCTATTGTTATTTGACAAAGATAGTGATATACAATACATAAGTTATCTGTTATATGAGATTTTATCAGTGGATTCATCGGACAATGATAATAACGACCAACATAAAATTTACAATAGTCTTCCGTGGAAAATAAAGTCAAATTTCAAAGAAGTGATAAAGGATACGATTCGTTGCGCGAATGAGAGAATGATGAAGTATGATATAAACCAAATTACATTGGAACAACAAATATATTTAATGAAAGCCGATGATAAGGTAAAAGAAAAGGCAATGTTAAAATTAAAAGAAATCAAGGGTCGACCCGATGAGATGGGGTTGAAAGGAAAGCAATATATAGAGGGCTTATTAAAGATTCCATTTAATATTTATCGAGAAGAGCCATCATTAAAACAGATAAAAGAGATGAATAAGTGGTTTATTCGAATTTTGTCTACCATAAAGTTAATATTTCCCAATATAGTAATATTTGAAAAGCCTCAATATACGCTTTTTGATATAACCCAAAATATAAGTGAATTACACAAACACATACGTAATAATCTGGTAACAACAATGAAGAATTTATTTGATAATTTGAATATTAAGCAAATAAATATAATCGTTCAAAAGATAAATTCATATAAAAAAATCCATAAAGAACCGCGTCTTATGATAGCAAATCAGACAAAATTAATCCAAACTAACAAAATTTACGATTTTATGAATAATTTACTAGACGCGGATCCGTTGATTTTGTATGAATTATTTGATATGACATTAAATGACAGTTCATTATCATTAGTAAGTGTAAAAACCGAAACTCGATTACTGTCATTGAATACAGGCAAGGTGCATCAAAGTATTCAGAATATTATGAACGTACTAGATAGTTCAATATATGCACATACCCATGCGAAAAATCAAATAATGAAAATAATAGGACAATGGATGAATGGAGAACAAACCGGATATTGTTTTGGGTTTGAAGGTAATCCGGGAATAGGGAAAACATCTCTTGCGAAGAAGGGATTGTCGATGTGTTTAACAAACGATGAAAATGAACCACGTCCTTTTTCGTTTATTGCTCTCGGTGGTTCATCGAACGGATCTTCGTTAGAAGGACATAGTTATACGTATATGAATTCAACTTGGGGAAAAATAGTAGAAATATTAATGGAATCAAAATGCATGAATCCTATAATATACGTAGATGAATTGGATAAAGTAAGTAAAACAGAGACTGGTCGAGAACTAATTGGTATATTCACTCATTTAATAGATCAAACTCAAAACGATTCATTCCAAGACAAGTATTTTACTGGTATAGACTTGGATTTATCAAAAGCACTGTTTATATTTTCATACAATGATCCGGAACAGGTTGATAAAATTTTATTAGATAGGATTCATAGAATCAAATTTGAGAATTTAACGTTAGACGAGAAACTGGAAATAGTAAAACGGTTTATCCTTCCAGAAATCAATAAAAAGATGGGATTTACTAATGTAGTAGATATAAGTGATATTATGATAGAACATATAATTGAAACATATACTATAGAACCAGGAGTTCGGAAATTAAAAGAATTATTGTTTGACTTGTTTGGTGAGATAAATTTAGATATATTAAAAAACACAAATTCAAATATGGCATTACCTATTAAAATAACTCAACTTGAATTAGAAGAGAAGTACTTAACAAAGTATGTCAAAATAAACGAAAAAAAAATACACAATGCACCAATAATTGGAACCATAAACGGACTATGGGCTAACTCGCTGGGTAGAGGTGGAATAATACCAATTCAAACCATGTTATATCCATCATCAATATTTTTGGATTTACGATTAACTGGTTTACAGGGAGATGTAATGAAAGAAAGTATGAACGTAGCAAAATCATTAGCATGGAACTTGACGCCAAAGAGTAAAAAGAAAGATCTGATTACCGAGTTTACCGAAACTAAATGTCAAGGTCTGCATATACATTGTCCGGAAGGTGCTATTTCGAAAGATGGACCATCTGCCGGTACAGCGATTACAGTAGCAATTTATAGTTTATTCAATAACAAAAAAATTAGTAACACGATTGCTATAACTGGTGAAATCAACTTACAAGGTGAGATTACAGAAATAGGCGGATTGAGTATGAAACTATCGGGTGGAATAAAATCGGGAATAAAAACGTTCTTATACCCCACGAACAATGAGAATGACTATTTGAAATGGAAGTCAACCGCCAAACCCGATTTATATAAAGATATAACGTTCCATTCAGTTAATGATATACATGACGTATTTGACATCGTATTTGAATAATACGTATAAACAAATATATGTTTATAATATAATAATTATTTAAATGGAAATTAATCTTATTGGATTTGCTTATTTATTTCTTCGTTTAGCACCATTTGTATTAGCATCATTCTTTACATTAGCGTCATTATTTAATCAAGATTTCAAAGGTATTATATATTTAGTAGGATTATTATTATGTTCTTTTCTTACCATGTTGACTGGTAAGTTATTACCGGAGGCATTGTTTAAGAGAGGTGAAGATGAGGAGGGCCCTCCTGAAATATGTAACATGTTAACATTCGGTCAATCTGATGCAGGCATTTCTCTATTGCCATTGGGTCAGTCGACGCTCGCATATACATTTATGTATTTACTGTTTGCTATTTTAAAATATGATTTGGTTAAAAGTAATATCCCTACATTAATATTCTTCCCAGTTCTCTTATCGTTTGATTTCCTATGGAATTATAGAAATAGTTGTTATTCGTTTTCTTCATTATTGTGTTCTCTCCTTGTAGGTGCTAGTATTGGAATTACATGGGCGTACATAATTTCTACGACTAAAACTCCTCAATTAATATATTTTAGTTCGAAGCAAAATCAAGTATGCACTAAACCATCCAAAAGTACATTTCGATGTAATGTTTATAAAAACGGGCATGTAGTCGGCAAGTTATAACTTTCCTCGTAATTTCAATAAAATATTATATATAACTTATTTTATTGAAAGTATTTAAAATTGTCTAAAATCCATTGTCTAATTACCTTGATTTGTCCCTGTCGATGCATTTCTTGTGCGATAAGATTGACCGCATATACGCGTTTCTGAAATCGTCCCATAAATTCATGAGAAACCCGTTTAAAATCTAGTATTGAATAAGTTGACGTTACGTTATCGAATGGATATTCCGCGTATCCTTTGCGTTTATTCACATCATTATGGAAATTATATAACATTTTGCGCAAGTCATCGCGAGTTCTGATTGAAGGCCAGTTAACATTTTTCATATACTGTTTAGCATGTTCGGAACAAGTAGGACAGGGTAGATTATTGCATATAGTAACAATAACACGTATAATACTATCTTTAACTATTCCAAAATTTGCGTCGTTTATTTTTTCGGGTAAAGTATGCAGAAAAGTCCATGTTGGTTTACCCCAAGCCATTTTATGTCCGTCGCTAGGGGTAATCGTGGTTATATGATTAGTAATGGCTAGATTTCTACGAGGATGTACTTGTGCAAACATATTAGGAACAGAAACAATCTTTTGATTTGCGTTCCCACTGTTAATTTGTCTAGATTTTGATGTAAAAAGCATATTTAATATATATGAATATATAAAACCCCACCGAAAAACATATAAAAATAGCATTACTATAACAATAAATGGATAATGCTAAAACTCAATTAATACAAACAGTAAAGGAATGGGTAAGGATCGATAATGAAATACGTCATTTGCAAAAAGAAATATCAGTCCGTAAAAAAGACCGAATAAAAATAAACACTGCATTAATGGAAACAATGAAATCGAATGATATTGACTGTTTCGATTTAAATGACGGTCAGATCTGTTATACTAAAAAAAACGTAAAAAAACCAGTAACAAATAAGGTATTATTTGATATTTTAACAAAATATTACAATGGTGATATAACACAAGCATCTACGATTAGCAACTTTATAAAAGAAAATAGAATTGAAATAACAAAAGAAAATATAACGCGTAAAATATCTAAAAATAAATCTGAATCAATAGACTAAATACCAAGTTCAGGAATAGAATATGTATTATTTTGCTTAATATATTGTGCAATAATGCCAGGGTCCTGTTTTTCATTCATAATATCTTCGGTATTGTATACATTATTGTAATTGTCAATATAATACACAATCCCCCCTATTTCTTGTGCGATTACTTCTAACTTCCGTGTAACATTTTCCGGATGTTGTGTGTCATTCGCTAGTCCATGCGGAGTCCCTTTAACATGGGTTCCGCAATATTCACTGTCATCCTTTCTTCGACGCGTACATTGTTCCCCACTTGCTCGTTTTGCACTACATCTATTTAATACAGGTACCGTATTTTTGACACGTTTTCGTTTACATATGTCGTCCTTATGAAACACTAATCGATGGTAGTCATAAATAAATCCCATAAGTTCATTTGTTTTATCAGTTTCATTGATTTTTAATTCATTGATTTTATCACGAATGCCATTTTTAAAAGACGTTATATAATCTTCAAATTTAGTATTAAGTCTGCGTTCCATATTGATTATGTATAATAGTTATAGCGTGGTCCTTATATATTCCATGCTTTCAATTTTCTATTGACCCCAATTATTAGTCCATGTCTGTTTCTTCCCCCCATCATATGGTACAGCAATATGTTCGTTAATTAACCATTGATTGATATTCTCATTATGTAAGTATACATCTGCTAATATACGTCCGTATTTTTCATTGCCAACATTTTTTAGTTCAACCATTTCACCATAGATTTTATCGTGTAATAAATCACGGGCACGAATTGCCATTTCATGTTCGCTCTTTGTTTTACCCTTTATTTCAGGGGTGTCTATTCCGTTCAATCTGACCGAGAACCGATAAATTGGAGAAACTGTATTGGGCAACAGTGACGCAATAGTAATTGTATCTCCGTCATACACTTTAATAACCTTACCATACTGAATAGGAGGCATAAATGGAACTGTATTACTATATTCAATGTCCTTTATTGTATCATGTATTTCTTGATTTTCAGGAGATAATAGATAGTCAGTATTAGTACTGCCACCACAAAAACAGGAGAAATATCTTAAAAAGTTCATACTTATTAACTGCATGTAAATAAGTATGTTTACCCAATATCAATTTTATACGCCCGTTTTATAAAATTGATTTACTTTAACCCGTATATGTAATAATATCAAACATATATAAGTATATCTAATAACTCCCAATAATGAAACGCTCTACATCGGTATGTTATTCATTGAATGACTTAACATCGGACGCATTTGCGGAACTTGACCTGAATGAAGACAATCTTCCAAGTAAATCGAATCAACTATTTAACAATGTAAATGTCATGAACGTATTAATTATTCGTGCATATAGTACCAGTGTATACACATTTAGTTATGCTAATTATCGTAAAAATAATATATCAACACTTGTACGACGTAAACCTATTTCAAATAAATAAAAAATATGGCATAAAATAGGTACGAAAGTCATTTTTTATCTCATTCCATTTTTGTGAATTAAAACAACCCATGAATCTTTTTAAATATATCCTTTGCATCTATCGCGACATTCTTCATATATTGTCCGACCATGTTTTTGTCAATTGTTTGTGAAAAGGCAAGTCGTAGTGTACTGTCTTCATCATGTGGATGAAACTTTTTAAACCCGCAATATGTCAATATTTTCTCACCCTTATAATATTTCTCGTATAGTATGTATTCAAGAGTTTTACCTAACGTATAATCTTCATTTTCTAAAATAATATCATAACAATTATCCATCGTGGTTTCACTTATATTGATCGGGATCAAATTAGATTCCACATTTTGAACGAACTCTACTAATTTGTTCTGTAGCGCAACACATGCCTTTTTTACAACGTCTTTATTTTCATATACACCAACCGTCTGAATTACAAAATCAAAACTATTTTCGATGAATGATCTTTGCGCGTCTAATAAATAGTAATTTTTTTTTTGAAAGTCAATTTCATCTCGAGTAGCATCTTCAGAGTTAAGGCGATCTTCTACATGTTTCCAATTTTCCTTTGCCTTAATCGCATCAACTGTATTTCCATACGCACATTTCGAAACAACGTTAAACGCACTGTTATCCTTTGCAGTACGGATTGTAAATTCGCATGATAATTTGAGTTGTTCTCCGTGAATTGACGAACCGATTTTAGGTCTTAGTCGTGCGAAATCTATAAACATATTTGTAATTGGCGAGGCTGGGAATATTTTACGAGTTTCGTCCTTGGTTAAGTAATTATTTGATGTTTTATTTTTAATTTTGAAATCTTCGCTTGTAACAATAATCATATTGTCCGTATCATTGGTTATATCTAATTCCATGATATAGTTACCAGGAAGAAGGTCTAATTCATCTATGTGAATGGGTATACAACTAAGTCTATGCTTTAATATTTCATTATGGAGCCTACATGTGTTAATATGAACGATACATTGTTCGCTATCGTCAGCGTCAAAAACAACGGTTGGTATATCTGATAAAATAGTTCGACGAACAGCATTTGCTAAACTCACATTTAAATCAGACAATGTGAATTTATATACGTCATTCGTTTCGGAGATACTTGCGATTGTAGGGTTCATTGTTATAAATTATATAACTATTATTTTATATATATTATAGTTTTGATATAATTTCAATTTTATTAAACCGTCATGTTGTCTAATAAATAGTCGTTAATGAACGTATTTCTCTCTTCGGGAGACATTAATCCCCATATAAATTTAACAGTTGAGTGTCGTCTATTTGATACATTCATTGATCTCAAATATGGGTACAGTTCTATGTGTTTTTTATTTTGGAATACAACATGGCGTTTAAATAATGACGCCAAATTAGTACTAATATCACTCATAGTGTAATTGAAACCGTGAAAAAGAAAAAGATCTGACAATAGTATAAATTCATTATATTGCGTTAGATAAACACTTTCTATTAAATTTATATCCTGTATATAATTCCGAATATCTCGTAAAAGGGCTTTGGGCTGAGGTAAATATGTATATGGGATTATATGTTTATGAATGACATAATATGGTATGCGATGTGTATACATTAACATATTAAGTGTTTCTTTATTCATTGTATTGTATATGTCATATGCTTTATATTTTACAATTAAAATATAAAATCAATAGTATGTATTATATATTTGAAAAACTATACTAGTTTCAGCGTGGGTACTGATGATAAAATAAACATACCCAACATAATAAATAGTAATACAAATGGCAATAATACTAGTAACCAAGCAATATTAGTCGAACCATTTTTACACATAATATTTAAGATCCAGGTCCAAAATAAAATATAAAAAACTTTGACAATAAACACGATATATGTACTGGTTACATCGCATTTATATGAACCAATACAATATGTATCTACATTTCCAATATTTTGTGCACCGATAATCAAAAGAGCAAAAATTGAGATTACTAAATATACATACGATGGCGTACATAAATCTTTTAATCCAATCATAGTATTGTTTATATAATTAGAAAATATAAAAATTATATAAAACCGATGTTTTGATTAACGATGGGTTGAACGTATACATTTGGCGAAACGTTGTTAGTTTGACCGGAGACAACGCCCAATGTATTTGCCCCCTCATTTGTTCCAAACGAAGAAATTATATCTGTAGCACTACCACCGTACATTCTTTTATTTGTTCTTCTTGTTCTTCTTTTCTTACCCATAGGTTTCCTATTATGTTTACGCTTATTATAACGAGTGCCCCTAGTTTTTTTAGTATTACGCGACTTCTTTAGGGCTCGCATCGTT
>Ga0233435_1002438_pt1 | contig 15609 bp, 15 predicted proteins | sample SI_122_August201_3_FD_182735 | JGI IMG/M metagenome (GOLD analysis project Ga0233435, IMG submission 182735) | Seawater microbial communities from Saanich Inlet, British Columbia, Canada - SI_122_August2016_135_MG | ecosystem: Environmental > Aquatic > Marine > Inlet | place: Canada: British... | reverse complement strand
ACCAAACAATGAAGTAATCTCTAAGTTCATTAAGAGAACTAAACAATGGATAAGCCGTAACTACAAAATAAAGAACATTGGTTATGCTTGGGTTAGAGAATTAGAGAGGGCCAAGACTCAACATTACCACCTTGTATTATTCCTTGATGGTGATAAGATTCAACACCCCGGTAAGTTGATTAAACAAATAAAGGAAACCTGGTCAGATAATGGCTATATGCCTACGATTAAGAATCCGTACTACTTTTTAGATAAACATAACCATAAAGAGATGAGAGGTGAAGCCATCAATAGAATATCTTACCTAGCTAAGACTAGAGGCAAGGGATATAGAGACCCTCAAGCTAAGGATTATGGAACTAGTAGGTTAAAACTCAAGTCTTGAGAATTTACTTAACGTATTTACAAGCATACTTCACTAAAAATGCATCAATAGTGCCAGGAGGGATGTATTCCCACTTAGATGATGTATAGGACTTAGACTTCCCTGTACCCATAGGTCCTTTGTAGCCTAAGATTGACTCCCGTTTAGCTCGAATAAGGTCACATTCAGCCTGCATCATATACTCTACACTGTTATCTCCATCCGAATCAGGTGTGGAACGATCAAGTAATCCCCAGAAATAAACATTACCACCACGCTCTTTGATTGTGTCCTTATCTATGTAATAGGTGACACCTAAGGTCGATTGCTCAATTTCTGTCCACTCACTATAAGAGTTAAATGAAATCAGTATTGAGAATAGTAGTATAGTTAGTTTCTTCATAGGTTAAATTGTACCCAACTTATTAACCCTTCTTTAGTTTATCTAGATAATTAGACCACTGTTGCATCATATCCCTTCTATCATCTAAGTGTTCTGCGTGATTGTATACAGCTCTAACTTTATTAGAATCTGTATGTGCAAGCTGACGTTCAATAACATCATCTCTAAAGCCCAACTCATTCAATCTTGTTGATGCCATATGTCTAAATCCGTGTGTAGTGAACTGCTCTTTATTAAAGCCTAAGCTACGTAATGAAGTAAGTAGTGCATTAGAGGTAATACTTTGGTTCTTATTTCTAGGACTTGGGAATACAAACTGACTACCTGTTTGAATACGACTAAGCTCTCTAAGAATATCTGAGACTTGATTGCTTAAAGGTACTATGTGACTTAGTTTCATCTTCATCCTTGCACCATCAATACGAATCAATTTATTATTGAAGTCAATTTCTTTCCAAGTCAAGCCAACCAGTTCTCCTGGTCTTAGGAATAAATGAGGTGCAAGTATTAACGCTGTTCTTACTTGGTAACTGCCTTTATGACCATCTATTGCTCTGAGTAAAAAACCTATTTCCTTAGGGTCAGTAATAGTGGAGTAATGTTGTTGGTTCTTTTTCTTAAAGACATCTCTAGGTAAATCTCTAACAGGATTAACAGTTATATAGCCCATTCCAACAGCGTATGAGAATACACGACTAGCAATGCCTTTAATTTTCTCCAACGTATCAAGCAAATCCCTTTGTTCAATCTTCTTTAATAATCCAAGCATATCTGGAGTAGTTATTTCACCCATCAACTTATCACCTATGAAGGGAAGTAGATAACGCTCAGCTCTTTGCATTACATCGTTAGCATAATTGTTAGACCATTCGTCTTTCTTGTTGTTGTGCCACTCTATAAACACCTTGCTAAAAGTCTTACTGTTTAAGGTTTCTTTGGTTTTATTATCTTTAGGATTTATACCTTGATTCAGTAGTTGCCTATTAGCATCTCGTGATTGTCTAGCATCGAGTAATGACATTGATGGATAATGACCAAGTGTAATCATTGTCGCTCTGTTGTTGTATCTATAACGATACCGCCAAATCTTACTGCCACTAACAGCAACTTCAATAGCTAATCCGTTTGAGTCAGCTATGCGATACAGTTTATTCTCTGGCTTGAGATTCCTAAGCCTAGTATCGTTTAGTTGTTTGTGAGTAGATTTCATACAAGTATGAGTATAATTACATTATCTACTCACTATTATACTCACTATTGTGTAAGAATTGGTGAGACAAAGGGATAAAGAGTGATAGGAATAATCCTAACTAAATCCTTATATAATAAGGATACTTAGATATTATGAGATGTGGTGAGAACTAATATTGGTGGAGATGGCGGGGATCGAACCCGCGTCCGAAAACCTTCAAACAAAGAGTCTACATGCTTAGCTTGGTCTATTTGAGTTAGCCGCCTACCACCCGACCATCAGGGATGCAAGAAGCGATTTCCTAAAGTTTTAACCGAATTATCTGGAACAAATAATCCTAGCGAGTCTGTAAGCGACCGCTATCCAAGAAACACAGACAATCTCAAGGGAGCGGCTAGCTATGCAGCTAGAGCGTAGTTGTTTTCGTTTGCAACTATCTTTTTAAAGAGCGTTTTAACGAGCTATCTTTATCCTCGGCATGCGTCCTTGAGATCCAACTCCTCGTCGAAGCCATGTCATCCCCAGGGGTTGCTATTATAACACTAGTTGCTATCGTAATGATTGAATGCTTGTTCCGCTGACATTGACAGGGTTTTGTTGTAGCAGCTATCAAAATTTTGTTGTTTTTGGATTTTGGCGTTGTCTAAATTAATCACTAATTCAGATTTTCTGTTTTTTTCATGATCATAAACATAGTCACTAAGTGGAATTACAACTTCAGTGCATATTTTTTTGATTGAGTTTTTTTGTTTGTCTTTTTCACCGTTTGAAGAGTTACTTTCATAAGTGATGATAGTGCAGTTTTCATGCGTTTTATAGCCTTTTAAAAGCAAGGCATCGATTTGGTTAATTTCATTGGTGAATTGATAAATTTGAGATTTGTAGTGTCGAACGGTTACGTCGTTATTGCAAGTTTTGTGCGCACGAGATTCTGGCGACATTTTTTGAAAATCTTCTAATGAGGTGCAAGCGTTTAATAAAAGCAGTAATCCACCGATAGATAATGCTTTTAAGAAGGTGCACATTATGTAATGGTTACTCTTGCAAATTTTCTTTTACCGACTTGATAAACTTCCACACCTGCTGTTGGTTCAAAATTACGATCGGTAATTTTTTCACCGTTGATTTTGGCAGCCCCTTCTTTGATCATTCTAAAGGCATCAGAAGTAGAGTTAACTAGGCCTGCGTCTTTTAACAAGTTAGCAATTTTGATGCCTGATTCAAAATTGAATTCTGGCATTTCATCGGGTATTTTGTTTTTTGCAAAACGATTGATGAAATTTTGTTGTGCTTGTTTGGCGGCGTCACTACTATGAAAGCGAGTAATGATTTCATCGGCTAGGCGGAATTTGATGTTTCTTGGGTTTTCACCATTCTCGATTTCTACTTTCCAAGACTCGATGGTTTCTAATGTCTCGAAACTAAGAAGCTCTAGGTAGCGCCACATAAGGTCATCAGAAATAGACATAATCTTGCCGAACATGTCATCTGGTGTGTCATCGATACCAATATAGTTATCAAGTGACTTAGACATTTTTTGTACGCCATCTAAGCCCTCAAGAATTGGCATAGTGAGAATCACTTGTTGCTCCATGTTGGCTTGTTTTTGTAGCTCTCTACCCATTAATAGATTGAATTTTTGGTCAGTGCCGCCAAGTTCAACATCAGCTTTAAGCTCAACTGAATCTCGACCTTGAATCAGTGGGTAGAGAAATTCATGAATGGCAATGTCTTGACCTGCTTTGTAACGATCGGAAAAATCATTGCGTTCGAGCATTCTTGCCATAGTTTTTTGACTGGCAAGTTGAATCATTTCTAAAGCGCTCATTTTCCCTATCCAGTCAGAGTTAAAAACGACTTTAGTTTTGTCTTTGTCTAATATTTTGAAAACTTGATCTTGATAAGACTCTGCATTCTTTAAAACTTGTTCTTTGGTGAGTGGCGGACGTGTGGCACTCTTGCCAGTTGGGTCGCCAATCATAGCGGTGAAATCACCAATCAAGAATAAAATTTCATGACCTAAGTCTTGTAATTGCTTGAGCTTATTGATAAGCACTGTATGCCCAAGATGAAGGTCTGGTGCTGTTGGATCAAAACCTGCTTTAATGCGTAAAGGTTTGTTTTTAGCGAGTTTTTTCTTTAGCTCGTCAAGTGGCAATATTTCATCAGTACCGCGCTGGAAAACGGCTAATGTTTGTTCTGTATTCATGATTATTTAGCTTCTTGTGTGACCGTCACCAAGGACGATAAATTTTTGTGAGGTTAGCCCCTCTAAACCAACTGGGCCACGTACGTGGAATTTGTCAGTGCTGATGCCAATTTCTGCGCCAAGACCATATTCAAAGCCATCAGCAAATCCGGTAGAGGCGTTGATCATCACTGATGATGAATCGACTTCAGTGATAAAACGACGACCGGATGTGTAGTTTTCAGTAACGATAGACTCGGTATGGCCAGAGCCGTGCTGATCAATATGATCGATAGCCTCAGACATCGAGCTGACAATACGAATGGATAGAATTGCATCTAAATATTCTGTGTCCCAATCCTCATCTGTTACTTCAATAACTTGATCAGACAACTGCATGGTTTGATCACAGCCTCTAAGCTCTACGCCTTTGGCTAGATATTCCACGATTAACTCAGGCAATACTCTGCCAACTGCTGATGCGTGCACCAGTAAAGTCTCCATAGCGTTGCACACGCCGTAACGTCGTGTTTTGGCGTTAAAGGCGATTTTGATGGCTTTTTGTGTATCAGCATCTTTGTCAATATAAGTGTGACAAACACCATGTAAATGCTTAATTACTGGTACTTTTGAATTTTCACTAATGGCTTCAACTAAGCCTTTGCCTCCACGTGGAATAATGGCATCCACATAATCGCTGGCTTTAACTAATTCAGTGACTGCTTCGCGGTCGGTAGTGTCGATTAGTTGTATGCAGTACTCATTTAAGCCGGCATCGATTAAACCGTCTTTAACGCAAGCGTAAAGCGCAAGATTAGAATGAATGGCTTCTGATCCGCCACGCAAAATTGCACCATTGCCTGATTTTAGGCAAAGCGCTGCTGCATCAATCGTAACATTTGGACGAGATTCATAAATGATGCCCATCACCCCTAAAGGCACACGCATCTTGCCGACTTGAATGCCACTTGGTCGGAATTTTAAATCGGTAATTTCACCGATTGGATCAGGCAATGTGGCGATTTGATTCAGGCTTTCGATAATGCCGTCAAGTCGAGCATCGTCTAACATTAGTCGGTCGATTAATGCGTCATCTAATCCGTTGTCTTTGCCATGTATAAGGTCTTGTTGATTGGCTGTAAGAATGTTTTTACGGTTTTGATCAATCTGACTGGCGATATTAATCAAAGCATTATTTTTTGCCTCAGTTGTGGCGACACGCAGAGTTTTTGCAGCAGATCGTGCGTTCTTGCCTAGTGTGGTAATTAAGTCAGTTATTGAACCCATAGTGTTTTCCCAGCTAAATTTAGTAGTAGTGTGCGTAATTCATCAATTACATTGAGATTATCCATGCCTTTGATTGAGCGGTCAATACGTCCGAGCGATAATAATAGTTTTTGTAAACGTGGATAAGAGTGGCGTTTAAGAATACTGGCAACGATTGGTTTTCTTTTATTCCACACTCGGTGACTTTGTAAAACTGAATCTACCTGTTTTACTTGTTGTAGTTCGATCGACATATTGATGATTGAATTGATCTCTCGATACAAAGAACTGCTAAGCTGAATTGGCATTGCCGTGTCATCAAGCAGTGTTTCGTAAATTTTAAGCACTTGATTTCCGTCACCCAAGAGTGCTGCGTCAATTAAACCGTAAATGGTGTATTTAGATTGTTGATTGATTTGATCTAAATAGGCTTGGGTGTCGATCTTGCCGTTAGGGTAAGCCATTTGTAGTTTTTGGATTTCTTGCATAGAGGCCAATAAATTTCCCTCGGTACAAAAAGCGATACCCTGCGCTATTTCTGCATTGGGTTCTAATCCGAGTGTTGCCATATGGTTGGCAATCCAGCCTACAAGGTGGTCACTTTGCACTTCCCAGTGTTGAACGACGCCGCCAAATTGCTCGAGCGTTTTAAACCATTTGCTTTTTTGCTGAGCCATATCAAGCTTGCCGGTAGAGATGATAAGTAAAATATCGCTAGGCATCGATGCGGCGATTTCACTCAACGCTTTTGATCCTTTGACGCCGATTTTTCCGGTTTTTAGTCGGCATTCGATAATGCGTTTTGGTGAAAATAGAGAGATGGCTGACATCTCAGCAACAATTTTACCCCAGTCAAAATTGCCATCAACTTCAAAACTGATTTTGTCGTCAAAACCTTGAGTTTTGGCAGCGTCTCTAATTTGGGTTAGGCTTTGTTCGACTAATAAAAGCTCTGGGCCGAAAACAAAGTAAAGGGAGTTGAGTTGGTTGGCTAGTGTGCTGTTAAGTTGTTCTGGCCTAATTTTCATTTAAGCGATTTAATCTTCTCAACAATTTTTTGATAATGGTGTTGCGAAGTTGCGTATAGCCTTCTTCAATTTGTAATCTATCGGCTTGTGTGGCACTCATTTTGCTTAAATGCATATTGGCTGTTAAATCTTGAGAAAGTAATAATTTTTTGCTGTTATTAAAGATCTTAACAGGCACGCTGATACTTAGTGTGTAGCTATTAGATTTACCAGCTGACGTGTAAGAAGAAGTTTGTTTTTTCTGAACCTCGGCACCAATTTGGATGGCTAAAGATTGAGTGGCTTCAGCGTTAAAACGTTTTTTTAATTCAACTGCAAAAGCGTTGTTGTCAGTAGAAGTAATTGATGCGTTTAGCGGTGTGTTTTTAACAGGTGTGTGAAAGCCACAAGCACTTAGTAAACTGGTGATAAGAATAATAGATATTAAATTAATCTTTGACATAATTTTGCAGGTGTTTCATATTAAGTTAAGAATTATGACAGAATTTGAATTTATTTGTTGTTAAACCTTGAAAAATCACCATCAATCCCTATATAAGAGAGCAATAGGGTATATTTATCTTCTTCTTTTTATTGATTTTTTATTATGTTTAAAAATTTATTACTTTGGTTGGTTTTGGGTAGTGTCCTGACCTCAATTTTTAGCCAGTTTCAGGTTGGCGAACAGAAAAACGAGATCACTTATTCTCAGTTTATTCAAAGCGTTAAACAAGGCGATGTTTCAAGCGTTACGCTTTCAGGTAACAATGTTAAAGGCATAGGTGCTGGCGGCGAACAGTTTACAACTTATAATCCGGGCGATTTAGGCTTGATGGGTGACTTACTAGATGGTGGTGTTTCTGTTGAAGCTAAACCGCCTGAAAAAGATGGATTCTTCAAACAGCTTGTTATTTCTTTAGCACCGATTTTATTATTGATTGGTGTAATTCTCTACACCATGAAAGGTGCAGGCGGTGGAATGGGTGGTAAAAATCCGATGAGCTTTGGCAAGTCAAAAGCGCGCCTAATTCCTAAAGATGAATCCAATACCACTTTTGATGATGTGGCTGGCGTAGAAGAAGCTAAAGAGGATGTAGCCGAGTTGGTTGATTTTTTATCTGACCCAGGTAAGTTTACCAAAGTAGGCGGAAAAATCCCTAAAGGTGTGTTGCTAGTCGGCCCTCCTGGAACGGGTAAAACGCTTTTAGCTAAAGCCATTGCCGGCGAAGCTGAAGTGCCATTTTTCTTTATTTCTGGTTCTGATTTTGTAGAGATGTTTGTCGGCGTGGGCGCATCAAGAGTGCGCGACATGTTTGAGCAAGCTAAAAAAAATGCACCTTGTATTATCTTTATTGATGAAATTGATGCAGTGGGTCGCCAGCGTGGTGCCGGCATGGGTGGCGGTCATGATGAGCGCGAGCAAACATTGAACCAAATGTTGGTAGAAATGGACGGTTTTGAAGGCTCTGAAGGCATTATTGTTATTGCAGCCACTAACCGACCAGATGTACTAGACCCTGCATTACTTAGACCTGGACGCTTTGATCGCCAAGTGATGGTGGGCTTGCCAGATATTAATGGCCGTGATGCTATTTTGAAAGTGCACATGCGTAATTTGCCGATTGCTAAAAATGTTAAATCCGTTAATATCGCCAAAGGTACGCCGGGTTTTTCTGGTGCAGACCTTGCTAACCTTTGTAATGAAGCGGCATTGATTACTGCTGGTAAAGATAAAAAATTAGTCGGTATGCAAGAATTTGAAAAAGCCAAGGATAAAATTATGATGGGCGCTGAGCGCAAATCTATGGCAATGGATGAGGCTGAAAAAGAAATGACGGCTTACCATGAAGCTGGGCACGCAATTGTAGGTCGACTAGTGCCTGAGCACGATCCGGTTTATAAGGTCAGTATCATCCCAAGAGGTAGAGCGTTAGGTGTGACTATGTTCTTGCCAGAAAAAGACAGTTATAGTATTTCAAGACGTAAGCTGAATTCACAAATTGCTGCTTTATTTGGTGGTCGTATTGCTGAAGGACTTATTTATGGTGCAGATGCAGTAACCACCGGTGCGAGTAATGATATTGAGCGCGCCACCGAGATTGCCCACAAAATGGTAAAACAATGGGGCATGTCAGACAAGCTAGGGCCTTTGGCTTATGGTGAAGATGAAGGTGAAGTGTTCTTGGGTAAGCAAGTGACTAAGCATAAGCACATCTCTGAAGACACCTTTAAAGTAATTGATAGTGAAATTCGCGATATTATTGACGAAAATTACGCTGTAGCAACCAAAATTCTAGAAGAAAACAAAGACATTTTGGTAGAAATGACCAAGGCTTTAATGGAGTTTGAAACCATTGATAAAGAGCAAATTGATGACTTGATGGCTAGAAAGCCAATCAGAGAGGCGGCAGTGATCACTGACTCTGAAGTGGCTTCTACTGAATTAGGTTCAGGCGTTGATGCAGACACAGATACTGATGCTGACGACACCAACGATTCTGACGATAAGCCTGTTGACGGCAATCTAAAAATCGTTTAAATAATATTGGCTATAGTCGCGTTATGACTATTGATTCCTCAAAACCAGTGATTATGGGCGTGTTGAATATCACGCCCGATTCATTTTCAGATGGTGGTCAAAATTTTGATATGGCTGACGCCATTACAAGCGCTAAGTTAATGATTGCACAAGGTGCAGATATTATTGATATTGGTGGTGAATCTACCCGACCAGGCGCGCAAGCAGTTTCAATATCGGATGAAATTGACCGTGTTATTCCCGTTATTGAAGCACTATATCATGCGAGCGATATTCCTATTTCGATCGATACCTCAAAGCCAGAAGTAATGAAGCAGGCGGTAAAAGCAGGCGCTAGTATGATTAACGATGTATGCGCTTTGAGCGCTGATGGTGCATTAGAAATGGCAGCATCACTGAATGTTGATGTATGTTTGATGCATATGCAGGGCAGCCCTAGAACCATGCAAAAAGACCCAACTTATATTGATGTGGTAGATGACATTAAAAACTTCTTTAGCAAACGAATTAAGGCTTGTGTTGCCGCTGGCATTGCTGAAGATAAAATTATCTTAGACCCTGGCTTTGGCTTTGGTAAAACGCTGAATCATAATTTAGAAATCTTAAAACGCTTTCATGAGTTTAAGAGCTTTGGCCTTCCAGTTTTGGCAGGGCTGTCTCGTAAGTCAATGATTGGTGCGTTGCTTAATGATAGAAATATTGATGGAAGGGTTATTGGTAGTGTGGCAGGGGCTATAATAGCAGTGCAAAATGGTGCAGATATTGTGCGTGTGCACGATGTGTTAGAAACCAAAGATGCGCTGACGATTTTAGGGGGAGTAAATTGAGTAATTATTTTGGTACCGATGGCATACGTGGAAAAGTAGGTGTTACCCCTATTACAGCTGATTTCTTTTTAAAACTTGGTTGGGCAGTCGGCTCAGTTTTGGCGCAAAAAAAATCAAAAACCAGTGTGATTATTGGCAAAGACACGCGAGCATCAGGCTATTTATTTGAATCTGCCCTTGAAGCAGGTTTTTTATCAGCTGGTGTCGATGTGGGCTTATTGGGGCCAATGCCAACACCGGCAATTGCCTATTTAACGCAAACCTATAATGCTAATGCTGGTGTGGTGATTAGCGCCTCGCATAATCACTTTCAAGATAATGGAGTTAAATTCTTCTCAGCAAAAGGCTTTAAACTTAGTACCGAGGATCAAAACGCTATTGAAAAAAAATTAGATGAGCCAATGCAAAGTGTGGGCAGTGAAAGCATTGGTAAGGCAGTTCGTCATGAGCAGTCATTAGGTCGATACATCGATTTTTGTAAATCAACTTTTGATCGATCGGTTGATTTGTCAAGCCTAAACATTGTGATTGATTGCGCCAATGGCGCTACTTATCATATTGCAGAAAATGTATTTTCTGAATTGGGGGCTAATACCACAATCATTCATAATCAGCCAGATGGTTTTAATATTAACCTTGATTGTGGTGCGACAGATACCAAGAATTTACAGCAAGTTGTTTTAGAAAGCAAAGCTGACTTAGGTATTGCTTTTGATGGCGATGGCGATCGCTTAATGATGATTGATAAAAACGGAGAATTGGTTGATGGCGATGAATTGGTGTTTATTGTCGCCAAAGCTTGGCATGAGCAAGGTCGACTAACAAGTAATACAGTGGTTGGAACCAAAATGACCAATTTGGGTGCGCGTCACGGCTATCGAGATTTAGGTATTAACTTTATTGAAGCTGATGTGGGCGATCGCTTTGTTATGGAGCAAATGCAATCAAACAATTCAATTTTAGGTGGTGAAGGCTCTGGGCACATTATTTGTTTGGATAAAACCACTTCTGGCGATGCTATTATTGCTGCACTCCAAGTATTAGAAGCTATTGCTAAACCTGGAAAAACATTAGCTGGATTAAAGTCAGAAATGCAAAAATACCCCCAGGTTTTGATCAATGTCAAAACTGCAGAAAAAATTGATTTAGACCAACATGAAGTCTTAAAACAAACACAACTTGAAGTTGAAAAAGCTTTGGGTGATGAAGGTCGAGTGTTAATTCGTGCCTCAGGTACCGAGCCACTGATTCGTGTTATGGTTGAAGGCAAAGACTTGTCTTTGGTACAAAAAAGCGCTGAACAACTGGCCGATACATTGCGCTAATGAGCTTTGACGATACTGAGTTAGTATTAGTCGGTTTAATTTTTCTTTGGGCGGGCTTTGTCCGTACCGGGTTAGGGTTTGGTGGTGCTGCTTTAGGTTTGCCATTAATGCTATTGGTTGGCGCAACGCCAGTTTATTGGCTGCCAATCATCGGTATTCATTTGTTGTTTTTCTCATCACTGACGCTGGCTAAATCCTTAAAAAAAGTAGACTGGCCTTATCTAAAACGGTCATTATTATGGATTATTCCACCGACTTTAGTGGGTGTGGCAGGTTTGTTGAGCTTGCCTGATGATGTGATTGTGGTGTTTATTTATTCAATCACTATTTTTTATGCCATTACTTGGATTTTTAACACTAAAATTGCCTCACATAGCCCGTGGGTAGATAAATTACTATTAGTATTAGGTGGGTATGTGGCCGGCACATCGCTCACCGGCGCACCACTGATTGTGGCTGTGTATATGCGCCATGTCGCTAAAGAATATTTGCGCAATACGTTGTTTGTGCTGTGGTTTATTTTAGTGAGTATTAAAATGATTACTTTTGTGATTATGAATGTTGATATTGATTGGGAGTTTTCACTTTTACTAATTCCAGTGGCTGCTATCGGGCACGTGCTTGGTATTAAGGCGCACCAAAGTATTACTCAAAATGATGAAGCCTTTAAACGCTGGGTGGGCGGTGCTTTATTTGTCATTAGTTCATTTGGATTATTCAAGCTATTTTTGAGTTAAAATCTACGGTATGAACGAATACGTCCTCATCTTAGTCAGTACCATTTTGGTGAATAATTTTGTACTGGTTAAGTTTCTAGGTTTATGCCCGTTTATGGGTGTGTCAAAAAAAGTAGAAACCGCGATTGGCATGGGTTTTGCTACGACTTTTGTCCTAACTTTGGCAAGCCTATCAAGCTATTTGATTAATACTTATATTTTAATTCCATTTGAGTTGGAATACCTACGCACGATTGCCTTTATTGTTACTATTGCAGGGGTGGTTGGTTTTACTGAACTGGTGGTAAACAAAACCTCCCCAGTGCTACATCAATCTTTAGGTGTATTTTTGCCGTTGATCACCACTAACTGTGCAGTACTTGGTGTGGCACTCTTAAATGTTGGGCAAGACAACGGATTTTTAGCATCAGGCGTATATGGCTTTGGTGCAGCAATTGGTTTTTCGTTTGTGTTAGTGGTATTTTCTACCATTCGTGAGCGTATTGAAAGTGCAGATGTGCCACTTGTATTTCAAGGCACGCCAATTGCACTGATTACTGCCGGATTAATGTCGATGGCATTTATGGGTTTTATTGGGTTAGCATAATGAGACTTCATCATGTTTGATTCTGTTTTCATTTTTTCTGCTTTGGCGCTTGGGCTCGGTTTGGTTCTAGGTTACGCTGCGATTAAATTCAAGGTTGAGGGGAATCCTTTAGTGGATCAAATTGATGCAATCTTGCCACAGACGCAATGTGGCCAGTGCGACTATCCAGGTTGTCGACCTTATGCAACAGCAATCGCCAATGGTGAAGCGCCGATTAATCAATGCCCACCAGGTGGTCAAGAGGGGGTTGATGCGTTAGCAGCATTACTCGATGTAGAAATATTGATGCTTAATGAAGCGCATGGAGAAACCCATCCTGATCATGTGGTAACTGTAGATGAAGCCGTATGTATTGGCTGCACACTATGTATCCAAGCTTGTCCAGTGGACGCTTTTGTCGGGGCCTCTAAAGTAATGACAAGCGTCATTTCAGATGAATGTACTGGTTGTGACTTATGCATACCAGTATGCCCAGTGGATTGTATTCATATATTGGAAACCACACCAACATTGAGTACTTATGTTCCCGATGTCGCTGAGATTGCCCATGCTTAGTCAATCATTTAGTGGCGGCATCGTTATCCCTAATCCACATCCGGTAGAGATAGTAGAAATTATCTTAGCGCCGTTGCCAGATAAAGTGGTTTTACCTTTGCAACAACGTATTGGTGATGAAGCTATTCCTTGTGTTAAAGTAGGTGACAAAGTCCTGACTGGCCAAGTTATAGCTAAAACTGAAGATCATTTTTGTGTGCCTATTCATGCTTCAATTTCTGGCAAAGTAGTGACGATTGACGAGCGCACCATTCCACACAAATCAGGCTTAAAATCAAAGTGCATTACTATTGAATCAGATGGTAAAGATCAATGGGTAGAACATAAGGGTTGCGGTACAGATTTCCTGCATTGTGATCAATCTACCATGATTGAATATATCCAAGCGTCAGGTATTGTTGGTTTAGGTGGTGCTGGATTTCCTGCTCATGCCAAATTAGAAGGCATTCAAGATTGTCATACTTTAATTATTAATGGCACTGAATGCGAGCCAGGCATTATGTGTGATGATGCACTGATGCAGAGCCACCCTCGTGAGGTGATTCGCGGTGTGGAGATTTTGTTACATATTTGTGGTGCACAACGCGCAATCATCGCTGTTGAAGATGACAAGCAAGAGGCGCTAAACTCATTATTAATGTATTGCCATAATGACCGAATTAGTATTGAACAAATCCCTACTAAATATACTTCAGGCGCTGAAAAATTATTAATTAAAGCATTATTAGGCATTGAAGCCCCATCAGGTGGGTTCGCTATTGACATGGGTGTTGTCTGTCAAAATGTCGCCACTACAAAGGCAATTTTTGATGCGGTAATAGACAGTAGGCCCCTAGTATCTCGTATTGTAACCGTGACCGGATCGGGTGTTGAATCGCCAAATAATTTTGAGGTGCGTTTAGGTGCATCGTTTGAACATATTGTGTCAATGTCAAATCCAAACGATAATCAACACGCTGTGCGCATGGGTGGCATGATGATGGGTGTTGATGTTAAAGACACAACCGTGCCAATATGCAAGATTACCAATTGTATTTTTGTCAATAATGCACTAGAAAAGCCCGACACTCAAGAATGTATTCGTTGCGGAACATGCAATCAAGCTTGCCCAGTTGATTTATTACCACAACAGCTTTATTGGTACGCTAAGAGTGAGAATACCGACAAAGCAATGGATTATAATTTATCAGATTGTATTGAATGCAGATGTTGTGATTATGTATGTCCAAGTCACATTCCTTTAGCTGAGTATTTTTCTTTTGCTAAAGCGTTGTATCGTAAGAATACTGAAGATCAATATCGAACGGATATTGCCAGAGAAAGATTTGAATTTAGAGAATATCGTTTAGAGCGTAATAAGCAAGAGCGCACTAAAATGATGGCCGCTAAAAAAGAAGAACTAAAGAAAAAAATGGCCAATGACAAATCTCAAAAAGACAAAATAGCCGCTGCCATGGCGCGTGTTGAGAAAACAAAGAAGAAAAAAGATGATGCACAGTAATACATTGAGTACTAATCAAATGATGCGCCAAGTCATTTACGCTTTGGCGTTAGGTGTTGTTGCAGCTTACACCTTCTTTGGTTGGGGTGTTATTGTACAAATTGTGTTAGCTATAGTGGCAGCAATCGCAGTTGAGTCTGCTTTTTTAAGTATTCGAAATCGCCCAATTAAGCCATCAATTAGTGATGGGTCAGCAATCTTAACCGCTGTTTTATTGGCAATTTCCATCCCTAGTATTGCGCCTTGGTGGATTGTTGTAGTGGGTGTGGCATTTGCCATTATTTTTGGCAAACAACTTTATGGTGGGTTAGGTAATAACCCTTTTAATCCAGCCATGTTGGGCTATGCATTTTTGCTAATTTCTTATCCGTTGCAAATGACTACTTGGGTAAGTGAGTTTTTAAGTTTTAGCCAAAGCCTTGATGTGATTTTTAACTTAATCTCTGTTGATGGGTTGAGTGGCGCCACCCGACTGGATGACGTTAAAACCCAATTATCTTTAGGTTATTTAATCCATGAGCTTAACGTGTATTCAATTAGTCAATCGTGGATTAATATTGGGTTTTTATTAGGCGGATTGTACCTATTAGCTCGTAAAATTATTACTTGGCACATTCCTGTCGCTTTTATTGCAGGTGTTTTAGTGGTGTCAACATTGTTATTCATAAGTAATGATAAGATTTATATTCCTCCACAATTCCATTTAGTTTCAGGTGCAACAATGCTGGCTGCATTTTTTATTGCCACCGATCCAGTATCAGGAAGCACAACGCCAAAGGGTAGGTTAATCTATGGGTTTTTAATGGGTGTCTTGGTTGTGGTGATTAGAGTATTTGGTGGTTACCCAGATGGTGTGGCTTTTGCGGTATTGTTAATGAATATGATCGTACCATTGATTGACTATTACACACAGCCCAAGGTGTTTGGAAAATGATGAAAAATTCAATTTTAAAAGCTGGTGTTTTGTTGTTGATCTTTACAGCGATTAGTGTGTTTTTTGTCACATTAACGCAAGACACCACCAAGGAAAAAATCAAATACAACGAAGATCAGCTGCTCATCAAGCGTCTTGGTGAATTGGTATTAAGCTATGACAATAATATTCTTGAAGATAAGTTT
>Ga0233435_1002435_pt1 | contig 15618 bp, 16 predicted proteins | sample SI_122_August201_3_FD_182735 | JGI IMG/M metagenome (GOLD analysis project Ga0233435, IMG submission 182735) | Seawater microbial communities from Saanich Inlet, British Columbia, Canada - SI_122_August2016_135_MG | ecosystem: Environmental > Aquatic > Marine > Inlet | place: Canada: British... | reverse complement strand
GTAAAGGGGAATAATCCAATTGTGGTAGATATTGTAGATAGTCATGATTTATTTCAGAAGCAATGGGTAAAGCGACGACAATTTTATAAAAAATGTAATTATCGTATACGCCAAATAGACGGAGATAAATACGAAGGAATGAGTTTAGATTGGAATGAAGACAAAACATGGAAGTGGGTATATGAGCCAAAAGAATTAGATAATGGAAGCGTCGAGGTTGACGAAGATGATAATCATTTGAATTCGGTAAATAGTTCAAAAGATTCTAAATGTTTGTTAGATATTTCTACATTGATATAATTAGATGAACGCACAATTATCTACGTCGTGTATTTTTTTTGATTTATTTTCTTTTTGTTTTGTTTGTCTTCATTCTACGCATATCAGAGAGTAGGAGAAAAACATGTAAGCGAGTAAAATTTACTATTTATATAAATTTCCAATCTGCTGGAAAATCGCTTCTTATGTCTACACATTGAACCTGACATTTGACAATAGTATCATGAGTAGACTCCGGTTTTAATATTTTTGGATTAAATCCATATTCGATGCTTGTATGTGGTATATACGCGAAGTCGCATTTATATTTTTCGCATATGTGTTTAAATGTGTCCCAATATTCGCATGTTCCGTCATATCCCCATGAGCATATTTTGTTGGTTTCATTCTCATAAAACGCTGAATCATAGAATGCAGATTTTCCATATATTAAAACTTCAAATGTATCTCCACATTTCTCTATTATTTCGTCGTACAATTTATAGGCATCCTCTTTCGTCATAAAGCACGCAATCGTTAGATGACCTATATGATTCGTGTTAAATTTCATTTGATCGTATACTAACCATATTCCATATTTATATCCCATTATATAGTGTATGAATATTATATGAATATCCATATTAAATGCTTGGGTATTTATAATTGCGAAATGTGTGTAATCTTTTCGGTGCGACTTACTACCTTATTCGGCACCCATCTTTTGAATTTTTTATGAAACGTACATTCCATAAATAATGTTTTATTCATGTCTACATATTTATCTTCGTCCATGTTTTGAAAGTCGTCCTCATCGTCACTTTCTTCAATATAGTCTAAATTGTCGTTTTCTCGTATTTTTCGAAATAATGAATTCATGAATATACTTGTTTTGTAATTTGGAATATACGCGACATTATAATATACTTTTTGATTGTTGCGCCCACAAGCAAATAAATGATAAATGTCATATTGAATGTCGGCGCGTATTTGAAAAACAGCACTATATTTATATTGCGTTTTATGTACGGACATTTTTAATGGCATTTCTGTAAAATTAAAGGAGGGCACTGCTTTGGGTTGGCTAGGCAAACTAACAATGTTTAATTTTCTATTCATGAAAATATTTACATATGGTCTTTTTTCATATGCGGATCTATATTGCATATGATGTATATTATACGGGATAGTAGAAAAAATTTCATTAGTTATTGTATTTGGATATTCTAGAATATTATCATCAATCTCAATCTGCCAAAATACACAACTATACAATTGAATTATTTTATCTTGTTTTAAAAATCCTGCGAAGGTTTTATGTAACATAGACAGTTTATGTATAACATTTGTATTATTCAGTGCAATGCCATTATAATAAACAATATCATCGATTGCTATAGATACAATCTCATTGTTTTCATTCATAATAGATGAACCATATAATATAGTTCCCAATGCCATTTTGTCTTCGTATTTTATATCTAATAATCTGCCCTTTGTTATGCGTTTGTCTTTGTTTAATTCAAATAAATAACACACTGTTTTGGCATTGAAATAGGTGAACCATATCATTACCTTTTTACCAGTTGGGATAGCAGTCACTACATTATATGTGGGTGAAACTTTCGTATGTGAAATGGTTTCATATGAAAGTTCAAACTTTGGGATATTGTCGGATAATTTGGCGGTTTGAGCATTAGATAATTCAAACATTATATACAACAATGTGCCGAAGCGTTTATATCAATTTGCAATATAGTTATGGAGACACAACATCTTGTTGTGTTTGTGAATTCATGAATGTTAATAGGTCATTATTCATATCATCAATATTTGTTTTATCATTAAAAATGTCGTCGTTTGATATTACCTCGTCGTGTCTTGTATTCTGGTTCTCGTTCATTTCAAATAATATCTCCTTATATTTTTTAATTTGAGTATTCACTAAATCTTTGACTCTAGGTTTTGTATATCTATCTTTCAGATATTCAATGACATACTGTATGGCGTATATAATACCAATAAATACCAATATTTTAATTATAATTTGTAGAAATAAACTCGAGAACATGTTGTGTTATATACAAGACCATATAAAGATTTTAACCTAGTTTTACGACAAAGTGATATGTTAACTTACAAACTATATAAATGATACTATCTATAAAACATATATAAAATGACTTCGGTATCGGTTATTGTTATAGATAAGATAGGTAATGTAAAAGAAAGTAAAATCAATGCTTTTTCAGAAGAAGAATTATACAAAAAAGGAGGATTCAAGTCGTCTACACATTTTAAAAACCATGTAACATGGGATAACATTAAACTTGATGGAAAAATATTTAATGTTAATGTATATGGAAAAGACATTGGTCGAGCTAACCAAGAAAATCAATATGAATTCCCACCACCTATCGACAATACATTATTCTTTGGGAGTTGTGTCATTGTAAATAGGAATAAAACTGAGGTTGATAATATTTCTATAAAGGAGTGGAATAAAATTTACGACCAGTTAAATGGTGGATTTGATGATTTATGTGAAGAGGATGAAGACGAAAGTGAAGATGAAGACGAAAATTTACCTAAAACAAAAAGTGGATATGTAAAAGACGATTTTATTGTAGACGATGAAGAGGAAGAGGAAGAAGAAAGTCATGCACATAGATCTAACCCCGTTCCCCCAAAAACACCAAGACCGTCAAAACGCGCGAAAACAAATACTGTCTTTATCGTAGAAGATATCGATTCTGATTTTACAAGTGAATTGGAGGAAGAAGAATATATTTGAATCTTCAATCATGTAACGAAAAATTGAAATTATACAAATACTAAATATAAATAATATATAGATCGTATATTATTTACATAATGCGCACCATTAATAATCCAGCAGAATTTCGTGAAGGTATTACCAAACGCTTGAATCATATTATTCAAGATGATATATTAGGCGTCAACATCGAGAAAGGTGTTTTTAACTATTGTATAAAGGAAGCGTCAACAAAGAAAATTATAAAGAAATGGGAAAATCCATTATTCGTGCAAATCTACATTGATCGTCTGCGTACAATTTACTTGAATTTGAAAAATACCGCATTATTGATGCAACTTAAAAATAAAGAAGTATTGCCTCAACAATTCGCATATATGACACATCAAGAAATGGACTCTTCACATTGGAGAGAACTACTCGAACAAAAAATGAAACGAGATGCGAATAAATATACAACCAATATTCAAGCATCGACCGATATGTTTACATGTAAAAAATGTAAATCAAAACGTTGTACATATTATGAACTACAAACTAGAAGTGCCGATGAGCCGGCAACTATATTTATAACCTGTTTAGACTGTGGTAAAAATTGGAAATCATAATGCATATTATTGTGACATGTATACAGTAATTCCAAATATAAATATGTATAACAAGGGAGTAAACACATTTTCTATCACATTATCGACTTCATCCATCTCAATTGTATTCGAACATAGCACTGACATCGCATACGTCTCGTCATCTGATATGTCGATTTCTTCATCGGTATTTTTCAAATTGTCATTGGTTAATGAATCATTCACGTTTGAGTGAATGCCTAGTCTTTTTTTTATATCGACAAATGAATATTTTCTTGAATTCCATTTATTGGAACTATTCGCAATTTTTTTAGAGAAGTATACCAATTCCGACATATTCATTTTACTTATTATTTCATCGTACATAGTTGTTACTTGAGAACTAACATTTATTATTTCAGAAGTAAAGTCATCGCGAGTTAGTTTATTCATATTCATATTGTAATAATATCCTATCATTCTCAATTCGGGTAATGAAAATAGAGAACAACCATATTGTATGTATCTAGATTTAAATTTACATTTAAAATCAAATGCGACATATTCATGAAATTCTTGTATTAATAAATCGATGGCCGGATCCGCACAATTAACAATCGTGTGACCCAACTCTTGACAAAACGAGCAATTTTTCATGTTAGTATTATTTGATGATATTACTCTAATTATAATAAGGCTTCTATATTAGTTTTACGTAATTGAATAAAAAGTATTGTTACAATTATTTACATTTTGGTTTCGCACGGTATTTAAGATTCAGAGCAATATCTGTAAACGAATATATATATTTTTTAATATAAGTGTGAAACGGTAGCGAATATAATTTACATAATCCGGCTATTTCTGATGCGGGTGGGGTGATAATTTCATAAAACTTGTTAACCGAACTCATTTTATGTGATTCTCCATCAATTGCAAATATCGTCTCATATCGAGACCGATTTAATAATATTTGTAGTCCGCTATCAAATGACTGGGTTCGTCCTCTAACAAAGGATGATCGAATAAATATTCCAATCATAGTATGATTACCCAGCAATCGAAGATCATTTGTTATATTCCATTGGATGTCAATCAAATATTTTTTACCCGGCACAAGGTTATGTGGTGAAATCGCTGATGATAACGGCATCTAATATATATATCTATGTTTTGATTTTTCATACAAATAAAAAATCAACCATTTATTTTTTTAACCATTTATTTTTTAACTAAGTATCTCTAAATCAGATAATTTCCAATATTCACACCCACCATTCGGAATTGGCCGCTTAATGATGAATGGAATTTTTTTTTCTTCAAATTCTTTTAGTGCGATTAAATACCCATCAATTACATTTTCATCTACTTCTACAAAAGGAACCGCGCCCGAATTTATTTGTTTTGCACGTTCACCAATTGAGCGAGCGCGTTCATATCTAGTTACAAATGGTAATGTCTGATGTAAAGGGTCTACTACAACCCCATTTGAATCACGAACAACTTGGGTCAAACTATCAACTTCATCATAATTATGATTGAGTAGTTCTGGGTGAAATTGTTCGATAATATCTTGTTTATCAAACCCATTCATTTTTTGTAGATATCCATCATCATCGTCATCATCGTCATCGTCATCGTCATCTTCGTCAACCATAAAGCGATTATTAGCATTATTTTCAGTCACGTCATTGGATACCATATCGGGATCATCTTCCAAATTACCATTATCATATTCATCATCCGATTCTATATCTGTATCGTCCTCCTCTTCCTCTTCCATGTCTTCAGTTTGATCGATTTCATCGTCATTTATTTTTTTAGAATCTTTGATTGAACCAATAGATGCGTCATCGTCTTCAACTGGTTCAATTTCTTCAATATCACTTGCAACAAAATCTTCGTTTTCCATGTTTTATAGTACTATATGTGTAGATAATGTAGTTTTTCTAAATTGTTATTTGCGATTAACTAATTCAATTTTCTATTATTTACGATCATCAGTTTTCCACTTCACATCACAGTCAGCGCATATATATAAATATTTTAGATTATCATTATCATACCGAATATATATGACTCCATGCTCGGTCTTACATTCAGCATTGGGACATTTTGTATTATATAATCTAGGAAGGGTTGGGTCTAACTTTGTATATTCATTGAATGTGTGGTTAAATTCATGATCTCCCTTTTTTAACTGCGTCTTCATTACACATACTCCTTCCTCCGTTATTGTATTATCTACATGTTTACAATTTCGGCAATAATAGGATAACTTATATGTATCTTCTGGATCAATGCCAATGTAATACATGTTATTGCAGATTTCGCAGAATTTCATTATATACTAAAAGTACAATTTATTTAAATCCCGTATATGTGATATGGATCTTTCAATTTTATATTTAGAAAATTGAATATTCCATATATTTGATATGGAATATAACAAATCAAACATATTTTAAAAATTGAATTGATATTATTCAAATCAGATAAATATAAACTAACAATATATCCTATCCAATTAAAATGGAACGATCGGCAAAACATATATCAAGCGATTCTTCACGAAGGTGTGATACAAACGTGAAATATGCAGGGTTCCAGGACTTTATCATGAAACATTTACTACGAAAAGGAGAAAGTAATCCGACCAAAGAAATTACAAATACTAGAATCGGAAGCAAAGAAGACAAGATTTACGGTGGGTCATACACAATAGCCGATAGCGAATATCAATTATTCCTGAATCTATATGCCAATGATATTTTAGGTGAAAATAAGAAGGAATATCTAACCGAAAAACAACTAAAGGACAATGGTCCATTATTGGTAGACATTGATCTTCGTCATGATCTTGACGTTGATGAACGTCAATATACAAAAGAACATATAGAAGACATGATAGATATCTATTTGGAAACGTTAAAGGACGTTTATCAACTCGATTCTACATGTAAATTCTATATTTTCGTTCAACAAAAACCGACAGTCAATCAAGTTCAATCAAAAAATTGTACGAAGGACGGTATCCATTTACTAATTGGTTTAAAAATCGATAGGATAACTCAACAAATCGTTCGAGAGAAAGTAATCCCAAAAGTAGCCGAAGCATGGGGAGATCTTAAAATCATTAATTCATGGGATGATGTATTTGATAAAGGTATTACTGATGGTACTGTAAATTGGCAATTATACGGATCGCGGAAACCAAATCACGACCGTTACAAAGTAACTTATATTCACGAAGTTGGATATGACGAAACCGATCAAGAATTCATGCGTAAAGAAGTTCCATTATCGTCATACGATTTTGTGAAGGATATGTATCCACTGTCTGTTCGCAATGACTCAAATCCGTCGCTATTCTTAAAAACGTCATTTATCAAGGAACATGAAGAATACAAGCGTATCAATAAATTAGGCGGTGCCGGTAAAATAAATAATGCGGTTCCACAAACAATCCGAGATGTTTCGCGCCATGATGATTTCAACATGGCAAACATTAAAACTCGTGACGAATTATCGATGGTGCTTAATAATTTCCTTGACTCTGTTTCCAAATCGCAACTCGATTATGATTTGAAAGACGCGTATGATTATGTGATGAGTTTACCAACATCATTTTATGAATCGGGGTCATATTCCAAATGGATTCGCGTAGGTTGGTGTCTTAAAAATATTAGCAGTAGATTACTAATCGTATGGTTAGCATTTAGCGCACAGTCATCCACATTTCAATTCAGTGAAATAGCAGATTTGTGCGAAATGTGGAGAAAATTTGATTCTCGTCCTCAAGATGGTATTACAAAACGATCACTATATCACTGGGTCAAAACTGAAGCACCCGAAGCATATGAATTGATCCGTCATAATTCTATAGACTATCATGTGGAACAAACTCTACGAAGTGGTGGAAAGGGAAAAAGCGACAGCAGATCCAGTTGTGGTGACTTTGATTTAGCGACGGTTCTGTATCATATGTTTAAACATGATTATGTATGTACCAGTGTAAAGGGAAACCTATGGATGCATTATAAAAATCATCGATGGTATGACCTCGATTCTGGTACCACTCTTCGAAAGGCAATTTCAAACCAACTGCGTGAACTGTATAGAAGTAAGGCCGTTCAGTATATGCATAAAAATGAATCGAAACGCGGTCGCACTGACGATGACGAAGAACCAGTATCCGAACAAGACGATGTTAATTTAACTATACAACAAAGAATATTAACAATATGTCAGCGTCTATCTCAAACAAACGATAAAAATAACATTATGCGAGAAGCGAAAGAATTATTTTACGACGGCACATTTCTCGGTAAGTTGGATACTAATCCATACTTATTATGTTGCGATAACGGTGTATATGATTTCAAAGAAAAGAAATTTCGAAATGGTATTCCCGAGGACAATATTTCAATGTCGACCAATATTACATATACTGAACTTGATACTAACAAACATAGTATTATCATGAACCAAATTAATGACTTTATGAATAAGTTGTTCCCAGAAAAACAATTATGTGAATATATGTGGGATCATCTATCATCGACGTTATTGGGAACGTCTACCAACCAGACGTTTAATATGTATATCGGACACGGACAAAATGGTAAGTCGGTATTGGTAAATCTAATGGAGGTAACATTGGGTGATTATAAAGGTGATGTTCCATTGACGCTTGTAACGGACAAACGCGGTAAGGTTGGCGGTTTAGCGCCCGAAATCGTACAATTGAAAGGAAAGCGATTTGCGGTTATGCAGGAACCATCCAAAGGAGATCAAATCAATGAAGGCATCATGAAACAATTAACTAGTGGAAAAGATCCAATTCAAGCACGATCTCCGTATATGCTTCAGACAATTTCATTTATTCCACAATTCAAACTCGTTGTTACATGTAATGTCTTAATGGAGATTAAGAGTAACGACCATGGTACATGGCGCCGTATTCGAGCGGTTCCATTTAAATCATTGTTTACTGAAAGTCCAGTGGAAGGGGATACTGAAAAACCTTACCAATACAAGTTAGATAAGTCTATCGATGAAAAATTTGATTCATGGAAAGAAGTATTCCTTGCTATGCTTATTAAGCGTGCATGTATTACCAATGGAATTGTTAATGATTGTGATATTGTTATGCAAAAGAGCAATGAATATAGAAAAAGTCAGGATTATCTCTCGGAGTTCGTGGAAGATTGTATCGTACGCAGTAAGGATACACACATGTGCGTCCAAAAGGGCGAACTAAAGGGCGAATTTAACCGATGGTATGATATCAACTATGGTGGACGTGGTCCGTCTACGAAAGACCTTCACGAATATATGGATCGTTGTTTTGGTAAGAATCGTTCGTCAAAATGGTTCGGTATCGGAATCAAATACCAAGATACAACAGACAACGAAGAACATGATATTATTCAAAATAGTACGAGTGCCATTAATATAAATGGACTCTAATGTAGGGTTTTACATAATTTATATATTCATAATAATAAATTATATTTTTTATTCAACCGGTCGGTATGGTACGGCACGAACCATTGAATTAAACATTTTGTATTTGTCATATATTTGCTTTTCTATTGCAAACATGTAAATCGGGTATAATATGATAAGTAGAATCAATATAATTTTACCATATCGATTATTTGTCACCAGACCATAGGCTATAAGGTAACTAACATAACCGGCTATTATAATGTATGTCAGTAATAATACAATGTTGATGTTACTGTAAAAAGGTATTGTAGAGTCAGTTGTAATATATTTTCGATCTGCCGTGGTTAGATCATTTCGTTGACTTATAATCTGATTTGATATCTCGTCATTTTGATAAGTAAGCATTTTATAGTATTGATTGGCACTTGAGAATTCCTTTTTCTTTAAAGGCAGAATCTGTTTTCGTTCTTTGTCGATTTTTTCTTTCAATCCAGGATACTTTTCATTCAGAATATTGAGTTTATTTGTATATTTTTTTATTTCTGACTTCAACTCATCTATTTCTAACTTCAACTCCGCTATTTCTATCTCTTTAATCTTGATATCGTTATTCAATTGATCCAATCTGGGTTGGCGGGAATTGTCTATATTGCTACGGTAATCGTCATGAAGTTGTTTTATTTGACGAACAAAATAGGCTAACTCGCGTTTGTCAGAATTCCATTTATTTATCATATTCTGAAGATGTGCGTTAGCATTATCTATATTCCGGGTCCAGACTCTATATGCATGTATATATTGATACCAACCCATTCCTTCTATGATAGGTTTACCAAACATTTTACTTATTATAATATAGTTATACTTTTTCACCCTTTAAATAAATCATAAGCATAATATAGAAATGGATATATTACTAAAACAGTTATCCATATAATTTTATTTTGCGTTGTCATATTATTTTGGATATATCGTAGTTGATATCCGATTACTAATATTAATAAATAATACAAATACCAAAAAATCGCGTTCAATGAAACAAAAAATTGGGTATGTTGATCCTGATATTTTACATTACTATAATCATTACTATATTTTGACCCTAACTTTTGTGTTGCACGGTCCATTACTTCATTACGTCTCTCATAATTATCGTAATTTAATTTCTCTCGTTTGTTTATTTTAGAATTTAATTGTTCACTTTCTATACGAAAAAAATTACGTGACGACGTTCCCAGATCACCATACAATTCCATATCTGATATTGCCGCAGTTAAAGAAATAATTAAGTATTTGAATCTTACCTTATCTGCTTCTAATATGTCCTTTGTGTCGATGAAGTCATTTAATATGGCTTCTTGTTTGGGTATTTCTTTTAATAAATAGTATAGTTCATCTCTTACTTTTACAAACTCGCGCATGATTGCTTCATTTGACATTTTATGTCCTCCACTTCCACTTCCACTTCCACTTCCACTTCCTGTATTCGAACTTGATTGATTTCGACTTCGTTGCAAAGTAGCATTAGTCCCGCTTGTTGATACTGTAGGTAGAGGATCCGGATTTATTATTTTATTTAGATATACAAATTCGGCATTTACTGTTCTAGATCTACTAATATAATCGGCGGATATACCATTTATGTTGGCAACTTGGGCTACCTTACTATCAATAACGTTCTGTCTTTGTCTTGCTCTTTGTCTTGCTCTTTCTCTTGCTCTATCTCTTCGTCTTCGTTCGGCTTTGCTTGGACCGCCTCCCATTCTATATTATAAATTATTAATATAGAATGATATATTCTCGTGGTTAATATTTCGAACAACTAGATGATTCACTCGCTACATTTTCTGTAAAATTACCATTAGTTAGTGGAGGCGTTCCTTGATTTTCAATAGTTTCTGTAATAAATGTCTCTGTTTCTTGTACCTTTGTGGGGTCATATTTATCATCAAACACGCATTTTAGACTATCATTGTCCCATATTGTTCCTGAACTACAACATTTTGGACCTATACATCCAAATAGGTTAATTCCGGCAAGTAAGTCTTTATCCGTCGAATTTTTGTCTGCATCATGTAACTCTTGTTTGCTTCGTGCGGCAGGTTCTGATAAATCCAAAGAATTATAATTTATATTTTCTCTACGTCTAATTTCGATATACGCATAAAGTGAATACAATACAACTCCTACTAATATTGTAGTTGTTCCTAAACTAAAAACTATCGGTGGTATGTAATCTATCTTTGTTTGTAGAATTGTGAATAGTACGATTAGTGCTAAAGCAAAAATCCAAACTATCTTAATGTTATTGTATGCGCTTTGTTTTTGCTGGAAACTATCGTTTAACGAAATCGCACGTTGTTTTCCAACTAAAGCATTATCAATAATCTGTTTCTTTTCTAATAGCCTATCTTTTTCGGTTGTTATGATTTTGGAGACTTCATCTTGATGAGTTAATGCTCTATTACTAGATACATTAGCCGCCTTAAAATTCTGGTTTAAATCTGTTAAATTCTTCTGTAACGCTGATACCTTTTTAGTTAGGTCAGGATCGTCAGTTTGTTGTGACAGACCCGTTAAATAATTTTGTTGTATTTCGAAGAGTCCATTTAAATCAACATTCGCATGGTCCGTCATTGTATTCAATATATATTATAAAAATATTATATATTTAACTTATTCTCTTGCTAGCATGATGCCAGCAACCAATAATGTTGAGGCAGTAATTACTCCCAAGTTTAAAACAGAGTTGTTATAAGAAATAATTGCATTGATATCATCTAAACGTACATCTGATACGGTTTTTGACGGATTTAAATCGACTTCTACAAAATGTTTTATATACTCCTTTTCGGTCTCTAATTTATCACGCACACCATTTTTGTCTGCATTTGTTATATCATGAATGTCATTTCCCAGTTCATCGTATGTTTTTCCAATTTTCTTTTGTAATTCAGTATAATCATGCGCTATCTTTTTCACAGGGGTTAACTGATGGTCCTGTATTCCTTTTCGAATTCCATCTTTTCTAGTATACTTTATCTCATTAGTGGCCTGAAATCCATGATTATTAAATGATTCGGTTGTGTTAGTTGATTCTGTTGTGTTAATTCCGTTATATAGTACCTCTTGGGTTTCTATCAAATTGTTGGCGCCTCCTAAATTCGTTGTATTGGTTATAAGAGTAGGGTCATAATCTAAGTCCGAGTATGCCTTGTAATTTTTCACTTTATGTATGACAGTATTCAGATCTTTTGTGGTTAGGTCATCTTTTGGAATTGGTTTCATTTTTGTATTGGTTATATATAAATCAGATTTTTTTATATTAGAATTTGGTTGAATAGGTATATATTTACTTACCTTCCCATTTTTTACATAACACGCAAATGTACCATTCGACTCCTCTATATAATACATATAGTCACAATTAGTTGACGTACATGTCGATTTACATTCATCAAAATTCTGTACTAGTTTACGGCCGTCTTCTAGATTTTCAGGAATATAACTACCTATATGCGTATATGAATCGTCCCGCTCTAATAGAGATTCGCCAATAGGATTTATTTTCTTGGTAGAATGATTCGCAAACACAATCTTATCTAATAACCCAGTTGCGTCTGTCTTATACAATTTATAATCTCCAAGATTCTTTCTTTTTGTATATTTATCATTACACCCTTTGATCGACTTTTTCAATACTAAATTTCCATCTTCTGTCATCTCTAATTTAAATATACCATTGCTTGTTATTAGACTTTTACCTCCGTATTCGATTTTATCTCCTGATTCATTGTACGGGTCATATGGATATGCAAAATTTTTAGATTGGTTGTCCGATGACGATTTTATCCAATTCGGATTTGAAATTGATTTCGTTAATTCGGGTTGTTGTTTATGTAGTAGTTTCATTTGATCAATATCTAATGCTATCGGTTTCTCATTTGCATTGATAATTCCATCGTTATCAATATATAGGTTTTTTCCCCCTAATTGATTACCATTTATATCATTACATTCATATGTCCGTTTTTCATTCTTCCCATTTTTATTCCAACTCACATTTTCGGGTGCGTTGCGTATTGCTAGTTTCTTTTTTTCTTCTATCTGTCTTACTCTTTCTTGTTCTTCCTTTATTAAACGTAGACGTTCGTCTTCTTTGCGTTCCTTTTCCACGGCAATAGCATCACGTTCTTCTTTTTGTTTTTTCCATACGTCTTTTAACCATTGCGGTGGCCATGGTTTAGAACTCCAATTTCCCATAATATATTTGTATGTTATATATATTATAGAATAAAAAGTTATCGTATATCGGTATATCGATCGCCATAACATCTCTTTTGACTGTCAGATAATAAATAATAATCTTGAGGACTATCTATTGTATTACCCATTTGCTTTAATACGTTGCCCTGTTTATCACATATAAATAAGGCACCGTTTCTATAATAAGCATAATTTCCTTTTTTTATTAGGTGTTTTTCATTTTCGTTAAATGCTTTCCAAATGGTTACTTCCTTAACTTCATTGCTTGATTTTTCTATCTCACTTGATCGGGGTTCGCTTAAATAACAATCATAATAGCCATTCGTTGTTTTTGCAAGATTCGGTTGGACGAGTGAATAGTACACATTGTTCTGATTTGTTACATTATTCATATTTAATTCCCGGTCTGTAGACTGTTTTTTGGCAGCATTCATTTTGCAACTGGAATGCGTATGAAGATTATCATCCACTTTCTGCATATTAAGTAACTTTGCTCCATCTGAACCTTTTATATAGCAACCGCCCTCTCTCTCGGTGATTGCTTTATCATCTAATGTATAGGACATAAATTTAGAATTTTTGACTACTTCTTTCATTTGGTCGTTAAGTTTGTCTCCATTCTCATGAAATGGTTTATCCATGTTAATTCGTATACTATATTCGAACATTTTATTTTTTTATGATTGTACGTACAAGTATACTTGCGATTACAAGTCCCGTTGCTATTCCAGTATATGATAAAATATCTTGTGCAATACGGTTCATATTATAGAGATTATTTTGTTTTATTTCCAATTCACTGAATGGTTCTTGTATATTCGGTTCAACCTCGTCTGAAGTTTCTACCGTTCCATATTCAGAATATGAAGGTCGATAGGAGTCGGCACCTGATATTATACTATGTGTGGGTGCTTTATTGGTTCGCTTACATGACTCATCTAATGAACGGTTTAATGTTGCGAATGACTCTAATTTATTCAATTCGGTAGTTCCATGTAGTTGAATTGTATTGATGCGAACCTTTTCCATTGAAGGAGGCATTTCAGTAAAAATGAATCGAAAGTATGAATAATTATTATAAGATGAAACATCAAACATTCTAGATGGGGAATTTCCAGAAGGTAAATCAATGCTGTTTATAGATTGTTGTTCTACATACGCCCAATTTTCACCATCATTTGATGAGACAACTGTAAATTTCATAGGATACGTATTATTATCATTGCTGAATGTAGGAGTTAATATTGAGAACTTTGTCACATATAAACGATATGGTAATTGAATTTGAATCCATTCACCTCGAATATCAACCTTTTGTTCTCCAGAACCAATTTTGGTTATCCATGTATTTTTATTGTTTCCACCACCTAAATAACTCGATGGAGATATACCTGAATATGTTTTTTGGGTATATTTGGGATATTTTTTTTCACCAGGTTTGGTGTTAGGATTATTCATATTATCACATTCCCAATATGATAAATCGTCATTAAATGCATTAAATCCGAGTGTATCGTTACTATAATATGACGATGTCTTTACCACGTATTTACCATATGGTTTATATCCTACCATTGATGTCTGTTCTGACCCATTAATCGTGGTTTCCATGGAACCTAAATATCCATTTTGAGGTAACGGTACAGCACGAATCATATTTTTATTAGACATTGTTTTATATAATAGGAACATAAAACTTTACAATCCCATAAGACGATGTCTAATTAAATTTTCTTAAATATAAAAAATAATGATGATGTAAGTGCGACTGTTAACAACATGCTAATATACGAAGTTGTTTCGTTTTTTCTCATATTATCGTTCAAGATGGATTTTTCGGGTTCAGTTAGTTGAGTCATCTTTTGTGATAATTCCCGTCTTAATGGCATTATTTCATTGTGTTCGTCCACTAGTTTACTATGTTTTTTTTCATATTCTTCATGCGTTGAATAAGAAGTGACCGGTACGTTTGTTACAGTTGATATACTACCCGAACTAGGTTCACTTATTTTATTATAGGCATCATTTACAGTCTCAATATTTTTATCTTGGTTACTACATCCTAATTTGTTATCTTTATTCAATATCGCATTATTGCAATTCACATATCGTGCATATTTCGCATTAAAATCATTTAAATCTGCTAAAAGAGCCGCTTCAGCGTCCATCACAGTTAATCCTTCAATTTGAGGCATATTTGTCTTCTTATTATATACTTCGAAAGTTTCACATGAACCATTTACCATTTTACAAAATCGTCCTACTAAATTAAATTTTGATATAGATACTGCTCCGAGT
>Ga0233435_1002427_pt1 | contig 15684 bp, 14 predicted proteins | sample SI_122_August201_3_FD_182735 | JGI IMG/M metagenome (GOLD analysis project Ga0233435, IMG submission 182735) | Seawater microbial communities from Saanich Inlet, British Columbia, Canada - SI_122_August2016_135_MG | ecosystem: Environmental > Aquatic > Marine > Inlet | place: Canada: British... | reverse complement strand
ATCGTTGACGACATAATCATATTGTCCACCAACTGATTGCGGCTATCGATTCGCTCTGCCACCATAATCCAGCGCTGATTTTTCTCATCAAAATACGCATAACAACGCCAACGATTTTGTTCGAAATTCCGATCTTGAAAACCGACTTCACGAGACATAAATGGCTCATTGGGTGTATTAGATGAGCGGCTTAATAACTCACCCTCTTGCCAAATTTGATACGCTGAAGGACTCTGCTTATAAGACAGTTTGGGGGTGAAAATTTGCCCGACCAAATCAATCGATGACAGCATTTCAGCAATCGCCACCAATTGTTTGTCGAAGATAGCATGCGCCGCATTGGCACTTTTGTGATAACCCTGCAGTGCAGAAATAAAGATCAGCAGTATCATCGCGGCGAGAATACTGGTGATCAAATATAGCCGCAAAGACTTCATGTTTTTTTGATGGTATAACCCACACCACGGACTGTTTTGATAAAATCGGCAGGGAGTTTTTTACGAATTTTGTGAATATGAACCTCTAACGCGTTACTGGCGACTTCCTCACCCCAGCTGTACAATTTGGCTTCTAACGCTTGCCGAGTTTGCACTCGACCTGAATTTTCCATCAGCGCTTTGAGCAGCATATATTCGTGCCGAGAAAACAGCACTTGCTCACCCTCCACTTCAACCTCATGGCTAGCAACGTCTAAAGAGACAACGCCTAGTGTCATGTTTGTTTGCTTAATACTACTTAGGCGCCGACCCAGCACCCTAATTCTGGCAAACAACTCGGGCATCTCAAAGGGTTTGGCTAAATAGTCATCCGCGCCATTATCAAGCCCTTTTATTTTATCTTCTAAGTTGTTTCTCGCGGTTAAAATTAATATGGGAATGTCTTTATCAGCAGAGCGAACTTTTTTTAGGACATCAATGCCATCCATATCCGGCAGGCCTAAATCAAGAATCATAATATCCGGTTTTTCAACGGGTACAGCCGAAATGGCTGATTGGCCTAGCGCCACGTGATTGACGACAAAACCCTCTCGCTTTAGGGCGCTTTGAAGCCCTTCTGCTAAAGCAATTTCATCTTCAACCAACAAGATGTGCACTATCTTAATTCCTCATTCACCGTTTTTAATAATGCGGCAATCTCACGCTGGCGACCTTCATCAGCAATCGGTCGATGAGGCCTTGCCGGTGCCGCTTTGGCTTTCAGTAAGAAATTTTTAGCTTGTTTATAGTCATCTTGTTCTGCTAAGTAGTCTGCATAAAAATAATTACTGTCGATCCCATTGGGGTTAATGGTTAATGCTTTTTTCAGCATTTTAGCGGCAACGTCATCATCGCCAAAGCTTAATGGCCAACCAGGCACTTTATAATATAAGACACCAATACTGGTATAGGCAGACCCATGCATGGCTTTATCATCTAATTTTAAGGCTTTTTCAAGGGAAGCTTTTGCACCATCGACAAAATCCATTTGATCAAACAAACTCGCCATTCCAGCATAAGTAGACTGTATTATACCTTGCCATATCCATGCTTCAGCCGCATTTGGATAGGTTTTTGTTGCTTGTTTGGCTTGCTGAATTAAGGCCAAAAAGGCCTTTTCTTGTGGGTCGTCTTTTAATTGATATTGTGCTTTTGCCCAACCGGTTTGTAGGGCACCCACGTCTGACATAAGATCCGCTTTTGCAGAGACTGCCATTAAGGCACACACACACAATGTGATGAATTGTTTTACCATGAATTGAATACTCCTGTGAGTGGTTATTATTATCAATTTTGTCGATTGCATTTGTTATATTGGATACAGAACACAGTCGCTAAGTTCTGCTGTACGGTTATTTTTGGCTAAATTCACGGATCGTCGACAATTGCTTTTTCAACGCATTATCCACTAAATTTGGCAATAGCCCATTCATTTTTACAAACAATTTCTCAGGCCAACCAATAAAGGTAGAAGCGGTCTGTTTTTTGATGGCATTGACCACAATACTTGCAACCTTCTCAGGGGAATCCATGCTGTTTTTCAACGCTTTGTTCATCTCCGTAATGGCATCACTATTTAAAGCGGTCTGAGTCGCACGGGGTGCCACATAAATCACACTCACATTATCTTGGCTTAGCTCACGCCTGAGTGTTTCAGTAAACCCACGTAAAGCAAATTTACTGGTGCAATAAGCACTAAATCCTGGATAACCAATACTACCGAATGTTGACCCTATATTCACAATCGCAGTTGCAGTCGGTTGCTTTTTTAATAAGGGCAATACTGTTTGGGTTAACAATATTGGCATCATCACATTCACTTGCATCATCATGTCTAAACGCTCAGGGTTCACCTTTTCAATAAATGAAAAATCCATTGCGCCCGCACTATTAATGAGTATATCTAAGCCGTTGGCTAAGCCCTGACACGCAGTTAAAACAGACCCCCTACCCGCATCACTACTTAAATCAGCCACAACAGGGGTATGCTTACCGGGTAATTGGGCAATGAGTGCTGTTAATTGCGCTTCATTTCGATCAGCCAATAATAAACTCGCCCCTGCTTGCGCTAGCTGTTTTGCAATCTCGGAGCCAATACCTCCTGCAGCACCCGTGAGTAATACCGTTTTATTCTGAATATCCATTGTCTTTTCCTAGGCTGCTGCCGGTGTTTCGTGCGTTAAGCTCAAAAAGATATTACCGTATAATTGATAAAATACTTTTGCTGTATGTAGAATACAGGCTTGATTAACATCGTCTGTCATTTTGTTCATTAAACCTTCAAAAAATTTAACATGCTCTATGTCCAAAGCACCATGGGATCGTAGGTAACTGAACGCTGTATCTGGCAAACCTAAGGTTTGTTGTATTTTTTCTGCCGCTTTATCCGCTGTTGCAATACTGGTTCCTTCCAACACATGCACCATACCAAAGAAGCCAACTGGGTTTACTCTGGCAATCATGTCATAGGCATAAGCCACCATCAGCTCTGTGCTTTGATGAGGTATACCATGACGAATGGCTTCTTTATCAACACCGCATGCAGCTAAATCATTCAAAATCCATTCTTCATGACCTAACTCTTCTTCAATGTATTCCGCTACGGCTGTTCTTAACCATTCCATGTCTGACGGGATTCTCGCACCAGCAGCCATCAGTAGCGGTACTGTATGCTTCACATGATGATAAGCTTGTGTTAAAAAATTAATATAGTCTTGTAAAACCACATCACCTGTAAACGCTTTGGCAAATATAGGAGCCGATAACATCTGTTGCTGTTCTTGCTTAGTTTGATCCTGTAACGTTTGAAAAAAGGCCATGACTAAAGCTCCTAACAATATAAATGGTTAATGTCATCTGTAAATTGGTTAGCGATAGCCGCACGTATTGGTCGTCCATTACTGGTCAATAGGCCATCTACAAAACTCAATGGTGCTGCTAACCGGTGCCATTGTCTAACTTGAGCATAATCAGGTAACCGCGCGTTTGTGACGTCAATCCATTGCTGAATTTCATGCTCTGTTGCAGCTAACTTGCGAGGTAAAACTAAGGCAATGCAATAAGGCTGTGAATGACCAAAAACAACGCATTGCTGTAACAACGCACCACATAACATTTCACTCTCAACCCACTCAGGATTAATGTTTCGACCATAACTGGAGACCAGTACTTGGCTCGCCCGACCGTTAACATATAAAAACCCAGACTCATCAAAGTAGCCTAAATCACCGGTATATACGTCTTTTGTCTGCCAGCTCTCAGGGTCATTTAAATAGCCTAAATACACACTGCCAGCGACCACAATTTCACCGTCTTCAATTCTAACCTCAGCATGTGGCAATGGTTTCCCAACAGACCCAGGTAGTTGCTGCTTAGGGTGATTTAAACTCACCACACTCCCACATTCTGACAAACCATAACCTTCATACACGGGTAGGCCTACTTGCTGTGCTTGTTCAATTAATGCTTTGGCTGTTTTACCTCCCCCTACCGCAATAAACGTTAACGACTTAGGTGGCAACCACCCTTGAGCAACTGCACCGACTAATCCCATCAACAATTGAGGCAGCAATATTAATGTATTCGGTTGTACTTCCGTAATGCTGGCCAATAATTTTTCAATTGAAAAACGCGCACTACCATTAAAACCGAGCTGTTGTAGCGGCTTCATGTAAATCGTACCCGCACTTAAAATAGGTGCATAAATACCGGCAATATTTTCCAGTAAGGTACTTAATGGCATGACACACAAATGTTTAATCTGTGCTTGATCTACTGCTTGAAAAAGTGTGACCGCTACTTGCCATTGCTGCACACGGCTTAAGCAAACCCCTTTTGGTTGCCCTGTGGAACCTGAGGTAAACGTAATTTTTGCTGTCAAATCTGGCATAACGACAGCACTATCATCATGCACCACTCGGTACACAGAAAGCTTACCCATCGACTGTTTGGTTGCTGTCGCTTGCACTATGTTTTCAACACAAGCTGCTTGATCACTGAGCAGTAAATCCACCTTAGCTTCACCCATCGCATGATTAAGCTGCTGCGGTGAAAAAAATAACGGTAAAGGAATACAGCAAATATTTAATGACTGACAGGCTAAATCGATAAACACCCAATCAGGTTGGTTGTCTGCAAAAATAGCCACCATATTGACGTTTAAAATGGTGAGTTCATCTTTGTATTTTTGAATTTTTTCTATGGCTTTTTGGTAGGTTATTTCTTGGTCTTCAAATACCAAGAAAAGCCTCTCAGGGGTTTGAGATAACCTATCCAAAATGTCGCGCATGTCACTGCCCTTTTGCAAATTGTTTGGATAAATCACCAATAATTTGCTCATAGTACTCAGCAACGCCCTTTAATATTCGATTGTTTGCAAATAATTTGGGTAACTGACTTAAGTCACCTGCAACCACATGAGGCTGGTGTCGGTAATATTGACCCCAAGCTGCAACGTCTTCTGCTGCCATCTTGGACTGATCTGCTTCGGCTAAAAACACCGTTTCAAATTTTAACCGGCGTAAAATTTGAGTCACTTGGCGGGTGGCAGTAAACACCATCCACTCTGTACCTTGCTTTTGTAATAACGCGGAGACCAAAATAAACAGCAAATGGCTTGCCCCACGCTGAGTTGCGACTAAGTTACCCACTTCCACAATGCGGGATCGCACCACCTTATGAGCAGCCCCGGCTTGAATCAATCGCTCTACAGGCTCAGAAAAATAGTGTTCTAAATAAAGGGGCTCCTTACCTGCCTGGCGCAAACCAACTGCCGCACTTAAACCTTCCGTACAGCGCATGGTGAGAATTTGTGGTAGGAATGAGCTGATCTGGGCATCATATTCTTTGGCAAATTGCTCAGCAATATAGATTTCAGCCGTCGTCCTATTAACTGCACCCGACCCGTGAAATTCAAAGGTTGGGTCTGGTAACAGGAGTTTTTTCAACAGAGCACCTGCACTCGCCTCAGCGATTGGCTGTCTTAAAATGGCTGCACTCACGATATATCCTCATCACCTTTTATTATGGCTAGATGATATACCGCGAAAATTAAGCTAACCTTAAAATCAACAAAAAAATTGTGCTTTTAAGTGTGACGTGAGATAGCAAGGGCTTTTACTTAGACAAGGACAGGATGCTTTAATAAATTATTTTTATACTTAAATATTGATGAATTGAGATACTACAGGACATTCTTAAGGTTAATTTAAGACTCACCTTCTATTATGATGGGCTCTCGCAACACTCTCTGTTTTTCAATAAGGATTTACATGAAAACTTTTTTACTCTTAGCCACTTCTTTATTGGTTTTAGCTGCCTGCAATAAACCCTCTACTTACCAGCCTGCAGCCGGCGATTCTAGTGAAACCATATACGCTGATGCCTGTGCTCGATGTCACAACCCATTCCAGCCTGGCAAACCACTCGGGATCGTTAAATCCTTAAACCCCAATGCTCAACAAGTCGCCAATAAAATTCAAGTAGGCGGCACCATGGTTATGCCTGCCTTCGAACAGATTCCTGCAGAGCGTCGCCTAACACTAGCCCAATGGATTATCGATAATAACTAGTTCGGGTTAACGCCGGTCTCGGTCGACCTCTATCTCAGATTTTTTCTGGAGCGCAATTTTTTTGCGCTCCCACGGCCAAAAGCCATGTGCCTCGACTGACGTGCTCAAGCTTAGGAACGTACGCACAATGATTAACACACACAACATCATAAAGTTGTGTGTGGTCGCATCGACCACAACAGTATTAATCACATTGCCCACCACCAACACTTCTACGCCAAGTAATATGGCTTGCGCCATGTGTTCACGGTAATGCATGAACACCACATTAAACGAAGGCTTCTTAATGAGCTCCCAGACAAAATACAATGTCGCCGCTATAATACCCACGACCATGATGTATACAGCCACCATTTCAAACGCAGTGACGATGGTTCCAACGATGCCTGGTTCTGTCACCACAGGTTCAACCACCTCTTCCTCTGCACTCATTGCGATACTTGAAATAAGCACTGTGCTCAGTGCAACACTTCTCACTAACACATTCATTAACAAGGTCATCTTTCTTCTCCCTTAAACTGAAAATACGAATAGAAACGCGAAATTCATTGTTCCTTTATCATAATGTTTTTATTCACTGATAGCGCACAAAAACTATTCAATCTATGATCTAGTTCACATCATTTTCTTAATAACGTGCTATTTGACGAAAAAAAGGCCGCTAAACAATGACATTCACTGTTTGTAAAGTCTCATGGGAGGCACAAAAAGACGCCATTTGCGCCATTCGGCAACATGTTTTTATTGAAGAACAACACGTCCCTGTCGAATTAGAGTGGGCAGATGATGACCCTTTTTATACTTATGTGTTGGCCACCACAACGGCAGGCATTGCAGTTGGCACTGCCCGAATCAAAGATAATGGCCACATTGGCCGCATGGCCGTTCTTGCGGACTGGCGAGGCCAAGGTGTCGGCCAGGCGCTTTTAACTAAAATCATTGAATTAGCAGAATTACAAAAGCTTAGCGCCGTTTTTTGCCATGCTCAAGTCAGCGCCATCCCTTTCTACTTACAAGCTGGATTTTACCAAGACAGTGACATTTTTATCGACGCAGGTATTCCACACCAAGTTTTACGCCAATATTTGTAAGAAATATCCTACACTATAAGTGTACAGTATTTTTCTAAAAAACCATGGCAACCAGTAATGTCAACAAATGCTTCTTATATTGCGACCATTTTAACCATTGAATGTGATGTTAATCTACAATCTCAGATTGAGTCATATCTTGGCAGTTTCCGCTATAACGTTGTCCCTTTCCAAAGCGGCCAACAAGCATTAGATATGATGCCAAATCTCAACCCAGACTTGGTATTAATGGCATTAGATGATAGCCACTACAATGGCTTTGATATGCTAAAAGCCATGATCGCCCGCGCCCCCAAAACCCCCATTATCGTCACCTCTAGTTCTGAAGATGTGGATGAAGTGGTTGAAGCGCTACACCATGGTGCTTGGCACTATTTAAAAAAACCACTCACTGATTTATGGGTAGTCAAACATGCCGTGGAACAAACACTGGAACGGGCACATCTACTGAATTTAAAGGCGCATTACCAGAACCATTTAATCACTGAAATTCAGCATCGCTCAGATGAGCTTTCCAGCTTAATTGACCATTTACCGGTGGGTTTATTTCGCAGTGGTATCACTTTATCTGGCCACTTTAAAATGGCTAACCCAGCGCTTGTCAAAATGTTGGGTTATCCGTCTGTTGAAGCATTAGAAAAGGCCAATATCAACCAGTTTATTACCGACCCTTCGTCTCTTCAGCATATCTTAGACAGCATCACGACCACAGGCCAAGTCAACCAACACGAAGTTCAAATTACTCAGCTGAATGGTGAGCAATTCTGGGCTGCGATCACAGCTCGCTTAGTCAATGAACATTTACCTGAAGAGGCCCACATTGATGGCACCATTGAAGATATTAGCAAACGCAAGGAAGCGGAAGAAACACTCAGCTATCAAGCCTTCCACGACACATTAACCAATTTACCCAACCGAGAGCTATTAACTGAGCGATTAGAGCAGCAAATGATTTCAGCCAGACGGCAAAACCATTATTCTGCCTTGCTCTTTTTTGACATTGATAACTTTAAGAATATCAATGATGCCCTAGGCTATAGCACGGGTGATACCATTCTCAAAATTCTCGCAGATCGAATTGTCGACCAAGTACGAGAAAACGATACCGTTGCGCGCTTAAGCGGTGATGATTTTGTGGTCATGCTACCCAAGTTACAAACGAGCCTTGAAGCAGCTGGGTTCCACGCTAAACACGTCGCTGAAAATATCAAACGCATTATTGCTGAGCCAATCACTTTATCCGAGCACATCCATTTATTAACCGCCAGTGTTGGTGTGGTGATGTTCCCTGGGATTGGTGAGACCGCAACCGATTTATTACAATATGCTGACACCGCTTTATATGCCGCTAAAGACAGTGGCAAAGACAGCATTCAGTTCTTCCAACCCAGAATGCAAGAGGCTGTGAGAAACCGCTTAAAAATTGAAACTGAGCTACATAATGCCTTAGACGAACAACGATTTATGCTCCATTACCAGCCTCAACTCGATAATAAAGGCCGTTGCATTGGCGCTGAAAGTTTGGTGCGATTGAAAAATGCCCAAGGTGGGATCATTTCACCCGCAGAGTTTATCCCGATTATTGAAGAAAGTGGTCTAATCCACCCCGTTGGGCTGTGGATTTTAGAGGCCTCGTTTAAATGTTTATTGAGCAACCCTAGTCTTGAGCACATCTCTATTAACATCAGCGTTAGGCAGTTTTATCAACCACACTTTGTTGAAACGCTAAAAGACATGATTCATCGTTACCAAGTGCCCGTTGAAAAAATCACCTTAGAGATCACAGAAAGTATGTTGTTACACAATATTGACGATGCTATTCGCAATATGAACGAACTACGTGATCTGGGTATTAGGTTTGCCATTGATGATTTTGGTACGGGTTACTCCTGTTTGTCTTATTTGAAAAAATTACCCATAGATGAGCTTAAAATTGATCAATCTTTTGTTAATGATATGACGGAAGATGCCGCCATTGTTGAAACCATTATGTCCATGGCCACACATTTTAATTTATCGGTGGTTGCCGAGGGCGTTGAAACCATTGAGCAACGGAATTTATTGAATGATATGGGTTGCCCTATTTTCCAAGGGTACTATTTTAGCCGGCCTTTACCTGACGATATGTTTAAGGCTTTCTTGACCGAGAATGAGTAAAGCAGCGGGATACGCTGGGCAGCAGCGGTAAGTTATATTTTTTCAGTGTTTGGTTTCCATTAATGCCTGAAATCCATTTGTATTCCGTAGCTGTCCTTTAACGTTCAATCACTGAAAAAAATAACCCACCCCTGCTACCTATTACCTTTGTGAGTGTGACTCGCTCTCTAGGGTATAAAATTAACTCCGCCTATTCAGACCAATAGCCCTATTGGTAAGTACATAAAATGCTGTAGAAATTCTACAAAAACACCTAAACACAAACATCTTAATATTTACAGCCACGCTTACTCTTATATTGCATCAATACATGATCTATAAAGCGACCAAAGTCGATTTTAATCAACACAACAAGAGTGCACTCTTGTCACTCAAAGAATAGAAGGGGGAATACTTTTTTTATCTACTATTGATCTTCATTAAAACGGCACATAAGCAAATTCACTATACCAAACAGCTTTAAACAATCGTAGAGAAAAAAATGTGTTCCCCCTTCTGTTCAGGCACCAGCATTAAAAACAGACTACTTATGCGGCGCAACAGGTGTTAGCTTCCAAATATCCGAATTATATTCCTGCATAGTTCGGTCAGTCGAAAATTTACCACTTGAGGCGGTATTGGCAATACTCATTTTAATCCATGCCTGCTGATCCCGGTATTGCTCAGAGACTCGATCTTGCGCGTCGATAAAGCCACGGAAATCGGCTGCAGTTAACCAAGGGTCATCATGACTGGTAATGGCATTAATGATTGGCTCAAAGAGTGCCCCTTCAAATTGGCTAAAGTGGCCATGCTGAATGAGCTCTATCACTGCTTTAAAATCCGCGTCTTTCTCGATGATTTCCCATGGCCGATAATCACATCGTGCTTGAGCGACTTCAGAGGCTGTAAGCCCAAATAAGAAGAAGTTTTCATCCCCTACTTCCTCTCTAATTTCGATATTAGCGCCATCTAAGGTACCGATGGTCACCGCACCATTCATCATAAACTTCATGTTGCCCGTACCGGAGGCTTCTTTACCGGCGGTAGATATTTGCTCAGACAAATCAGCCCCTGGGGTAATAATCTCCATTGCTGACACTCGGTAATTCGGGAAAAATACCAGCTTCAATTTATCACCAACGTCGGGGTCTTGATTGACCACACTGGCGACATTGCTCACCAGCTTGATAATCAATTTCGCCATGGCATAACCAGGTGCTGCTTTACCGCCAATTAAAACACAACGATTGGTCCAATTCTTAGTATCACCCTTCTTAATTCGGTTATATAAGTGAATAACATGCAATATGTTGAGTAACTGACGTTTATACTCATGAATACGCTTTACCTGCACATCAAATAATGCCGAGGTATCAAAAGTAACACCACATTCTTGTTGGACTAAATCGGCTAAGCGTTGCTTATTGAGCTGCTTAACCTCATGCCATTCGGTTCTAAATTTCGCCTTTTTGCCCAACACTTTCAGTTTCTTCAATTGGTCTAAATCGGTTACCCATTCTGATCCGATATGATGACTGATTAAATCACTCAATGCAGGGTTACACAGATGTAACCACCGACGTTGGGTCACGCCATTGGTTTTGTTGTTAAATTTATTCGGCCAAAGTGCATTAAAATCTTGAAACAAACCATCAATGAGCAGTTGCGAATGTAAAGCGGCAACGCCGTTAATCGAATAACTGCCCACAATCGCTAAGTGAGCCATCCGTACCATAGGCTCCCCCCCTTCTTCTATTATCGACATACGGCGCTGGCGTTCGGTATCTCCAGGCCAATGGCTTGCAACGTCAGCTAAAAATCGGGCATTAATTTCATAAATAATGTCGAGTAAACGGGGCAACAAAGAATTGAATAAATGTACAGGCCATTTTTCTAACGCCTCAGGTAACAAGGTATGGTTGGTATAAGCCATCGTTTTGGTCACAATTTGCCATGCCCTATCCCAACTTAAGCGATAGTCATCCACTAATATTCGCATCAACTCTGCAACGGCAATACTCGGGTGCGTATCATTTAACTGAAAACAATACTGATCTTCAAAACCGGTAAAATCTTGATGGCTCGATGTCCATTGTCTTAAGACATCTTTTAAACTCGCTGAAGCTAAAAAGTATTGCTGCCTGAGGCGTAGCTCTTTGCCATTTTCACTAGAGTCATTGGGGTATAACACCATTGTTATGTGTTCAGCTTCATTTTTAGAAGCCACAGCTTCAGCATAATCTCCGGCATTAAATTCGTCTAAATCAAATTCATCTGTCGCCGTTGATTTCCATAATCGTAAAGTATTCACCGTATCATTGCGGTAACCGGGTACAGGAATATCATAAGCTACGGCTACAACATCTTGAGACGAGTTCCAACGCACTCGCATCACACCCGAATCATCTTTATAAAACTCAGTAAAACCACCAAATTTAATCCGTTGGGTAATCTCAGGGCGTTCTAATTCCCAAGGATTTCCATCACGCAACCAATGATCAGGTTCTTCTTGCTGAAAACCATCTCTAATTTCTTGCCTAAACATGCCATAGTCATAACGCAAGCCATAACCGACAACGGGCAGTTGCAGCGTGGCACAACTGTCTAAGAAACAGGCTGCCAGGCGCCCTAAACCGCCATTACCTAAACCGGCATCATGCTCACTGTCTGCCACATCTTCGAGTTTCAGGCCATAATCATGCAACATTTCTTTGCTAACACTGTCTAACCCTAAGTTAAGACTGGCATTACCAAGCGCTCTGCCCATTAGAAACTCTAGTGATAAGTAACAGGTTCTACGGGCATTGTTATTTTCATAGGTATCACGGGTTTTTCTCCAACGCTCCATTAACCGGTCACGGATTGAATACGCGAGTGCCTCGTACATGTAGTAATTGTCTCGATGCTCACTGTCGCGACCTAAGGTACAACTAAAGTAACGGCGAAAATCTTGATCAATGGACGATTTATCCATGCCTAGAGGATCCATCTGCATCAATTTAGACACTACTTCTGCTGGGATTGAGTCTTTTGCTTTCATAGTTATTATTCCGAGTTACACACAATTCGCTATAATTATGATGTATTATTGAGAAAAGAACAGGCCCGTCTGTGTAATAGGAACATTATGTCGTCTCGTAGTAAGCTCTATCTTCGTTCCATTATCATTACTTTGTTGGCCATGAATGCCATTGCAGGAGCATTACACCTATTCACTGTGAAATTTGAACTACACCTTGCTTGGTTTATCTTCCCCACCTTAGCCAGTATTGCGCTGGGTTTTTTAATTGCAAAAAACGGCGAAATTACCCAAGCACTTGCCGTTCAATCCACTACTGACTCGTTAACAAAACTATTTAATCGCCGCTTTTTAAACGATACGTTAGAGCATGAATTAGCGCGCTGTAACCGCTATAAAAAAACATTTTCTCTCATTCAATTAGACATTGATCATTTTAAAAAAATTAATGATCAATACGGCCACTCGGTGGGCGATAACGTACTCATCACCATTGCTGCCATGATTAAAGCCAATTGCCGAGACTCTGATATTATTGCTCGCTGGGGCGGAGAAGAGTTTATGGTCTTACTACCGAATGCCGGGTTAAGTGATGCTGAAGAGAAAACCGAGTCTCTTCGCACGGCCATCAGTGCTCACACTTTTGCATCTGTCGGCAAGGTCACGTGCAGCTTTGGTATTGCCGAACGTAATTGGATAGAAAATGAAAACCGTGACCAAGTCACTCACCGAGTCGATATTGCTTTATATAAAGCAAAATCTCAGGGAGAAAACTGTATTAAAACGTCCTATTACGCTGTCGACAAAGATGCCCAGCGCCCAACAAGCTAACACCATAAATCCTCAATATATTACATTAAAATCAACATCTTAAGAAAAAACAGGTACATCTTACTCTTGCCAATAACTTCACCTAGTTTTTATGCGGATATGACATATACTTATTGGATAACTACGCCAATCTCAAAATATTCAATAGGAACTTTTTATGTCTGATGCTACCTTGATCGTTCAACCCGAAGATGTACACAGCCAGTTAGATAAGGTCATTGTTGATGTCGGAACCCCTGAACAATACGATGAAGGCCATATAAATGGTGCGGTTAACCTTCCCTACTCTGAGTTTGTGGTGTCTAGAGGCGATGTTGAAGGTGCCATCGCAGAAGATGAGCGCATTGTAGAACTCTTCTCGGAAGCAGGTATTGACCGCGAAAAGCCCATTTTTGTCTACGATGGCAGTAACAATGCCAGAGCATGTAGACTCATCTGGACACTACACGCCTTTAATCATACCAATGCCTCCCTGATTGATGGCGGCTATTCTCATTGGATGAGCAAGGGCTACGACACAACAGAGTCGACCAACACCAACACACCGACTGCCTACACCATTGAATATAATGAGTCTGTTGCAACCAATAAAAACTTTGTAATGGAGCACATTCTCAATTCTAAAAATATTCTGCTCGACACCCGTTCTGAAGAAGAATATCAGGGTAAAAAGGTCGTTGGTAAGGCCAAAAAAGCAGGCCATATTCCCAGCGCACGAAATATTAACTGGAAACAGTTTATTGATCCCGACAACTTTAACCGCATTATTAGTGTTGCCGAGATTAAAAAAATCTTATTGATTAATCGGATTGTTGGTAAGAAAAAAATTGTGGTGTATTGCCAATCACACTTACTTTCTAGCCATACCTATGTGGTTTTAAAATCCTTGGGATATGATGTCAGTGCGTATGCCGGCAGTTGGTCACAATGGTCTGCAGATGCCAGCGTTGAAGTTAACGTAACCGAAAGCAAACCATTACATGATAGAGGCCAAGGCTCAGATCCTGAGAATAACCTGTTACCTCTCATCGTTAGCCCTGAAGAACTAAAAGCCAAAATGGGTGAGAAAAATCTTATCTTGGTCGATTTATCACTGCAAAACATCTATAACAATGGCCATATTCCGAATGCAGTCCGACTCAACTTCCCCAGTATTTTGTATCAACACGACAACTGTGATTGCGATATTCCTTCTGATTCAGAATTATCTCGCGCTATGGCGGTATTGGGTTTACGACCTGAACACCATGTTGTCGCATATGACCGCCAAGGCGGACCAATGGCTACCCGTTTCTTATGGACATTAGAAGCCTTGGGTCATACCAACTACTCCTATCTTAATGGTGGATTATCTGCTTGGAAGGCTGCAAAATTTGACGTCTCTGAAAAAGAGTACTTTAAAGAGTCCACCAACTACATCGCCAAACGTACTGATACTGGCATGGTCACTAAAGATGAAATTCTCAGCCGTTTAGATGACGATGATACCGTACTTTTAGATGTGCGCTTGGAGGAAGAATTTGATAATGAGTTGTTAATGTGTGACCGAGGGGGTCGTATCCCTGGTGCCAAACACATGAACTGGGAAGATGCCGTGGATGTGGACAATCACGCCACCTTCCGTCCAGATGAAGAATTACAAAAAATGCTGGATGACCGAGGTATCACTAAAGATAAAAACGTCATCGTGTATTGCCAAACCCATACCCGCTCATCACATACCTTTTATGTGCTGAAAAAATTAGGCTATGAGAACCTTACAGCCTATCCAGCGGCTTATTCTGAGTGGGGTAATGATCCTGACGTGCCTATTGAAAACGAACAAACAGAAGATGATGAGTAACCTCACCACAATGGTCAACTAACACCATTCGTATAAAAAATGCCCTTTTCTGATCATCAGTTTAGGGCATTTTTTTGCCTTACTTAGACTCTCCCACAACTAAATACAGCCCTAGCACAATCATGGCTAAATTTTTTATGATAGGAGTAAATGGGTGCAACCAAAATTCAGGCAAGAAAATAGCAATAATAATGCTATACACCGCAATCACAACAAATTGAGTATATAAAACCCAACGTCTAAGCCCTGAAAACCACATTAGCAAACCCAATACAATATCACCCATTGAAGCCACCACAATCGCAGCATCACCCAATTGGTTTGGTAGACCTACCGCCTGAACCAGCACTTGGCTTTGCTCAAAGCTCAGCAATGAACTGACACCCGACATCACCCAAATCACACTGAGCACCACAATATTGAGATAAAATAATGTCGTCATTTGCAGTTGCCCAATTAACGCCTGTGACGGTGGCATTCGATTAAGCGACTGAGAAGCGGTTTCATCGATGGCCACACTGCCCCCCTTTGCCTCGGTGTGCTTTGACAGCATGAGTAAGGTCTCTTTAGAAAAAGACCCCAATGAAAGCGCTGGGAATAGGGTCAGTTGTTGTTTCCAACACTCCCATCGTATAAATTCCAGAATTACTCATCGTATAATTTAGCCAAATATTTCCTGATTTCTCAAATTGCCATCGTATAAATAATCCGTTTA
>Ga0233435_1002426_pt1 | contig 15686 bp, 13 predicted proteins | sample SI_122_August201_3_FD_182735 | JGI IMG/M metagenome (GOLD analysis project Ga0233435, IMG submission 182735) | Seawater microbial communities from Saanich Inlet, British Columbia, Canada - SI_122_August2016_135_MG | ecosystem: Environmental > Aquatic > Marine > Inlet | place: Canada: British... | reverse complement strand
CTGCTTGTTGTCGGTCAGCCATTTGATATTGATCGTCTGAGCGGCCAGGGCCTTGCCGGAGAGTATGCTCGCCAATCCAGCCGGATTTTTTGTCTTGACTGCTTCTTTTTTGACTCTCTGCCAGGATTTTATTACCTCGCAGAGTTCGTTTTTGAGAGCATCGGTGCTGGTATCGACTTTGGTGTCAGGTTCGTTTTTGGGTTTTGTCTCCGGTTTGTTCTCGGGCTTGCTTTCTGTCTTGTTGTTGTTAGTCTGGCTTGTCTTGATCGCCTTGGGAGTCTGGTTACTTGCTTGCTTTTGTGGAGGCGGTGTCATGTCCTCGGTGCGCAAGTTGCCTGCCTTGCTGGCCGGGATAGTGGTGGTGGCCGTCGCGACTATCTGTCCGTGCTGAGTTGCGCTGGAGGTCTGGCCAAGACTTGCAAGCAGGCTGTCCTCGAGACGATCGGGGCCATCATTTTTGGCTGAGATCTTGACCAGGGTATCCTGGTTTGGCTCGCCTTCGCGGCCAATAGTGATAAAGGAAAACGACATGCCACCATATGCGGTGTTGAGCGGTTCGAGCGCTCCTCCTTGTTTGGCCAGGACTTTATCCTTGTTTTTGTCTAAAAAAGTGTTGACGTCGGAGATCTTGGGATTTTTCATGCCCAGGGCTTCGAGGGTAAAATCGAGTGACAGTTGCAGATTGAGCAAGCCTTGATTGGTCTTTTCGAGGCGAGACAATAACAGCTCCACTGATTTGATCTCATCGCCTTCGGCTTTTATCCTGACTTTATTTTCGTGCTCGTCCTGATAATCATTGGCATGATCGGTCGGTTTGAAAGGTCCTACTCCAGGCCAGACCGAGGTCTTGAAAACGGCGCTTTGCTGGAAGGATGCCAAGGAACCCAAAGAGGCTTTGAGCTCGGGTGCAAATTTATTATCAGCTGGTTTGCTTTCTTCGAGAGCTTCGGCGGGGGCATTGCCAGTGATCGACTGAGTTTGCGCTTGACTGGGTGACTGCGTGCCTGACTTGGCCTGGTCGTTCCATACAGAATCCATCGAGTCTTCGCCTTCTTGAGCAAAAGAGGGCGAGCAAGAAATCAAAAGGGATATAGCCACTAAGCGTGAGGCGGCTTTAACAATTGAAGACATCTAAAACTCCAGACAGACCAATAGACCCGCTAAGGCTGTCTTATTTTATCGTATTTATTTGCCCATTACTTTGATGCCTGCCTTGCGGAGCATTTTGATCGTTTTAGGCACTGGTAGACCGATGACATTGGTGTGGCAGCCATCGATCTTGGCCACCATAAATGATCCGATCCCATGCACGGCATAGGAGCCTGCCTTGTCCATCGGTTCGCCGGTGGCGACATAGGCCTCGATCTCCTCGCTGGTTAAAGGATCAAAAAAGACCCGAGACTCATCCACATCGCTCATGCGCTCGAGGACGTGCCATCTTTTCTCTCCGGCCTGTTTGCCCAGGTGTATGACTTGTACGCCTGTAAAAACGACGTGCATATTGCCGGCCAGGGACGCAAGCATTTTGCAAGCGTCCGGCACGTCTTTTGGTTTGCCCAATATCTTTTGATCAAACACGACTATCGTGTCGGCTGCCAATATGATCAATTGGTCGGCCTGATCCAGTTTCTCCTCTTCGGCTTCTGTGGGCTCATGTTCCAGCAAAAAGAGTACACGCTCGGCTTTGGCACGTGCCAATTCTAGTACCACATCCGGTGGCGTCATCGCGTCTTTGACTATTTCGTCCTCGTCTGATGCACGGATGATAAAGTCTAGTGCCAAATCGGTCAAAATATCTATACGTCTGGGTGAGCCAGATGCCAAAACAATAAGCTTTTTAGTCATTACGTCCCTTTCTCAGGCTAAAGATCTGCACTCGACGGTTGCCGCGGTCGCAGACAAATACGAGGTAGTGTTTGGTATCGATGGCGATATCAGATGGATTGCTAAATTGTTCTGCTTGAGTGCCCCGAATGCCAAAGGACTGTATGAAACCACCAGCGGTATCAAAAATGCTCAGGCGATTGTTAAAAGAGTCGCAGACGAAGACCTGATCCCAATCGTCCACGGCAACTGAGCGTGGAACGTTGAGCTGGCCGTCCTCACTCCCTTTTTGTCCAAACTGTTTGATCATTTGACCGCCCTTGCCAAATGCATATACTCGTGAAGCTCCATAATCGGCGAGATAGACGGAGTTTTTGCGATCGATGCCAAGGCCGGCCGGGATCTGGATCAATTGACCCGTCTGAGGACTCCTTTGCCCAAGGGACCTCAGCCACACTCCTGTCTCTGGTTGAAAAACCTGAATGCAGGCATTTGCAGAGTCGGATAGGTACAAAAGCCCTGACGAATCGATGGCCAAGCCAGCATGTCCAGCGTCCTTTGCCTGTACATTACGAAACTCGCGCAAAAATTGCCCCTGCCCGTCAAAGACCCTTATATATGGATCGGCGGCATCGCAGACAAAGAGGCGTCCTTTTTCATCAAAAGCCATACCCCCAGGTCTGGTCAGGCGACCGTATTTGGTGCGAGATTCTGATTCGGCGGCGTTATTTTTTGCCGGCTGGTGCTGCACGTCAAAAAGTAACCTGATGGTATTTGCTGGGTGCGAATGCTGACCGTCATATGCATAGACACTGATCTTGCGGCTTTGTGCACAGGCGACAGCGATCCTTTCATTACGCAGCGCGATTACGGCTGGCTCTTCGAGTCTGCGACCATTGGCTTGCTCGGTGATATTGCCCAGATGCGTCAAGAGTCGCGATTCCATGCGGCTGCTTGTTAGGGGCCGGATATAGTTTTCTGATGGAGTGGTGATCTCCATTTCTAAATCTTTGCTCGCTGCTTCTGTCTTGGCAAATTCGCCCCTGATAAACCTATCTTTTTCGCCGTCTACAGTAGTCTGCATTAGATTGCCACTAAACGAGTCACCGTCTTGTAGAGCAAAGCTTGTCTTTTGCGGAGCAAAGTCACCACTTTTGGACTTTGGCAGGTCCTCACTGAGCAGAGGCTCGAGTATGACTTGTCGTTGATCCGGTCTTATGTTTTCTCTAAAGTCTTTGACAAAGTCCAAGACCGAGCGAAATCTGTCACGAGCCTTTTTGCGCATCGCTCGCCCTACGGCCGAAGAAATACCTTCGTCGATCTTTGGGTCTACTAGATGCAGGGGAGTCTCTTGTTGGGAAATGATGCGGACGATGGTGGCGGCGATACCATCCGCGGTGAAGGGTGAAAGGCCGGACAGGGCTTCGTAGGCTACAACTCCCAGACTAAAGATATCGGCTCTGTGATCGACGGATTTGGCATCCTGCAATTGCTCAGGCGAGACATAAGACAAAGTGCCCATCATGATGCCTGTCTTGGTCAGGTCTTTGTCCTCGTACTCAGCAGCACGGGCGATACCAAAATCTGTGAGCTTGACCTGACCGTCGTGCAGTATAAACACATTGTCGGGCTTGACGTCACGATGCACCACATTCATCGAGTGAGCAAAAGTAAGCGCTTCTCCTACTTGTCTGAGTACGCTGTACATCTCGCCTGCTGTAATCTTGCCGCCTCGTGTCTTAATGTATTTGCGCAGGCTCTCGCCATGCAAAAACTCCATCACATAAAAGCAGTCTTCGCCTTCGACCTGGATATCGAGTACATCGACAATATTTGGGTGCTGCAATTTTTGGACAGTATAGGCTTCGTTCTTGAAACGACTTTGAAACTCTTGCTGGCGCTCGCCAGCGATCTGATCGGTCAAGAGACGTTTGAGTGCTACAAGACGCCCCGAATCCGGGTGGATAGCACGGTACACGACACCCATGCCGCCACGGCCCAATTCTCCCAGGATTTCGTATCGACCGATCTTTGCGTCGGACACCTGAGTACAGAGCCTATTCGACTACAAACAATAGTTCGGTTTTGCCAAAGGTCAGACGATCACCGGCAGCTACCTGTCTCCGCTCGCTGAGGATATCTCCATTGAGGAGAGTTCCGTTGGTCGAGCCGAGATCCTCGACCCAGTAAGCCCCTTGCATCTGCAAGACCCAGGCATGGTGCCTGGACACGTAGTGATCGTTGGTGATCGAGATATTGTTGGTCTGATCCCTGCCGATCTTGCTGACGGACTGGTTGAGAGGATAACGCTCGTTTGTGAGCTTGTTAAAGAGAAATGCCGGTCTCATCGGTTACTGGTTGCTTCCGTTGTCTGAGCCGTCGTCCATAAACTTGACCACCACCACGGTGACGTTGTCAGGGGCGCCGCCGTCCAGCGTCTGCTTTACCAGTTCTTCGCATACTTTGTCCGGATCGGTAGCATCACGTGCTACTTCGCCGATCTGCTCGTCTCTCAGAACTGTCGGCAGTCCGTCGGAGCAGAGCACTACCCAATCATGGGTCAAGGTTTCGACAGGTGTGTGATCGACCTGGACGTTTTCTTCATGACCGAGGCAGCGGGTGATTAAGTTTTTGTAAGGGTTGATGCGGGCCTGCTCTTCGGTGAGGCGGCCAGCGCGGACCATTTCTTGTACAACCGAATGATCGTTGGTCAAGAGCTTGATCTTGCCATCGCGTACGAGATAAGCACGCGAGTCGCCCACGTGAGCTATCTGCATGTGATTGTCGTCGGATTGCACCGCGACCACCACTGTCGTGCCCATGCCTCTGACAGAGGAGTCCTCTTCGGCAGAGCTCCACACCGCATGATTGGCCTGACCAACAGTCTCGGCCAGCCATTTTTGGATGCCTGCGCTGTCAGTAGGAGGTGGGGATGCCTTCCATTGCTTTTCGACGGCTTCCATTGCCAGCTTGCTGGCTCTAGCGCCACCTACGGCTCCGCCCATCCCATCCGCGACCGCAAAGACGCGATTGTCGGGACTGACATAGTAATTGTCTTCGTTTCTCTGACGCTGGCAACCTGCATCAGTTCGTGCCGCGGCACGCCATTTCAGCATTGTTTATCTCCGTCTACCCTTTGACCTGGCGCTTTTGCTGCGATTGGCCAAACTCAATGGCTTTACTATTTGCCAAATAATAATTGCCACCATTACACCATTTCCAATCAAATAATACTCTGAAAATTGCAGAGCGATAGCGCTCTTGGCTAGTCCACAAAATATTATGGTCAGCAAAAACCACGCTGTGGCACACCACAGCAAGATTATTCTATTTTGACGTTGAGCTTTCAACTCTCGGTTCAAAAAATATAACTGGGTCTCCAAACGCCTATTTTCATCTTTCCGCCGAATCAGTTCTCTCTTGAGTTCTTCATCACCGATAACGCCTAAATCTGATTTACCCTTTTTTTGTCGTTTAGTGTCATCTTGTTCGCTAGATTTCTGATTGGGATTAAAGAGGCGCACGAGGCCTTCTTCAGAAAAGACACCTTTCTGTCCAAATAATTTGGCCTGGGTCAAATAGCCAAGAGCAAAGTAGGCTTGGGCAGGATTGGCCAGTGCCCAGCGTTTGACTGTGGGTTTGGCGGCTTCTACAAAGGAAAAGTTGGGATGTAAGCTCCGAGCGATGCCCTCGAGGCTGGAAGCGGTGCGCAAGAGATAGGCCAGGCTGGGCGGCAATTTGAGTGCCTTGTCGGAGGCTATGCGATCGATATCGTGCTCGAGATGGCTAAAATCCAGTTCTTTTATCTGCTTGCCCTTGTAATAGTCGATAAAGGGAGCGACGGCACGTTCGATAGAAACCTGGTGCGAGCCATCGCGCACGATGCCCAGGTTGACAAGATTGCGGACCAACTCTTGAGGATTGGTATTGATCACCGAAGCAATGCAGCCGAGGATAGACTCGCGCTGCAATTGCGATATCTCTGAGACCATGCCAAAGTCGTAGATGACAATGCGTCCATCCGGTCCGACTGCGAGGTTGCCGGGGTGCGGGTCGGCATGAAAAAAGCCATGGTTGAGCACCTGCTCCATATATCCTGCGACGAGATTGTTGCCGATAGCTACAGGATCTATGCCCTGAGCTGCAAGCTCTGCATACTTGTCGATCTTGGTGCCAGGTAAATATTCTAGCGTCAGGACGCGTCTGCCCGTGTGCTTCCAATAGACTCTGGGTATGCGGAGAGCCTGGTTTTCTTTGAGGATCAGGCGGATGCGATCGGCATTGCGTCCTTCCTTTATGTAATCGATCTCTTCAAAGAGAGTACGACCAAATTCGTCGGATAGAGCCTGCCACATGGCCCAGTCCGAATTGGGCCTGATGATGGGGCCGATGCGTGCTATAAAGCGCATGTAGCCGAGGTCTTGATAAAAGACCTCAGACAGGTCCGGGCGCTGTACCTTGACCACGACTGGCGTGCCGTCCTTGAGCCTGGCCCGGTGCACCTGGCCGATCGAGGCCGAGGCGATGGGAGTGGTCTCAAAATCTGTAAAGAGGACTTCGGGGAGCTCGCCCAGCTCGCGCTGGATTATGCCTCGGAGTATCTCGTAGTCAAAGGGGGGGACACGATCTTGCAGAGAGACCAATTCTTCGGCTAGTTCTTCGGAGATGATGTCCTTGCGGACCGACAAAAACTGTCCTAGTTTGATAAAAGTCGCCCCGAGATCTAAGAGCGCTTCTTTTATATGTCTAGCTCTGGCTCGTTTTTGGTCTGCTTGTGATTTGTTGCGGCTTTGAATGAGCCTATCCAGAGCTACGGCCGAGACCAGGTTGGAAAGAGTGGATAAGGTGTTCCAAAATCTCTGGTCTTTGAGCAAGCGCTTGAGCCGCACTGCTTGATCGGCCTGAACCGGATCGTATACCGCTTGTGCCCATGGTTCGAGCACTGCGGCCGAGGCAGTGGCAGACTCTTGTTCCAAGACGATCACCTAGACAGGCGATTTAGATTTGAGCTCGGCAATTTCGGCGCGCAAAGTGGCCATCTCGGCTCTAAGCTCATTGATCTCGGTTGAATCACCCAGGGCACCGAGGGAAAAATCAGCTACTTGGCGGCGGATTTTTTCTCTTACATGGCTCTCGAGAACATCCGAACGCTGCCAGATATTTTGAGTGCACTCGGAAACCATCTCTTTGACTTTATCTTTGGTTTCTTGAAAGCGTTCGCTGCCAGAGGACTTGGCTTCGCCGGCTCTCGCGGTAAAAGAATCGACGGCATCCTCGATTTTTTCTCGGGCCACTTCGAGTGAGGCGCTGGCCAAGAAGAAAAGTTTAATAAGGGGTCGAAGCACGTCTTTCACCTCTCTAGTTAAGGCATGATTATACACCAGGCTATTTACAAGAACCACGGCGGTGGCGTATTTTGGCAGTTTGTGTTTAAAAACTTAGTGATTGCAGCTCTTGAGAAGAGCTGAGGAGGATCTGTGACGGTGAGTGAGAGATACACCAGACCACAAGAAAATAGTATGGATAAGTTGGTCAGGACGGCAGCTCAAGCCAAACCTAAGCAAAAGAGACTCGACGCCGTCACTTTGATCTATTGCCCCCTGCACCTGGGCGGTCCGCACGCCGGCGTCAGCATGGGACCGACAGCGATGAAAGTGGCCAGGCTCTTGCATCGCGTACAAGGCCTCGGCTACAAGGTTGCAAAAGAAGTCGATATCAAAATCCCTGATGTACTGAGTTGGTGGGAGCGCAACAAACAGCGTGATTCTAACGAGGGGCGCTGCGTACCAGAAATAAAAGAAGTCTCTGAGGCTGTTGCCGAGGCCGTCAAATCGGCTATGGATGCTGGCACTATTGCCATCACTCTTGGTGGCGACCATGCTCTGGCCATTGGTAGCATCGCCGGTGCATCTGCCCACTACAGGGCTAAAAAGCAAGACTTTGGTCTGGTATGGTTTGATGCCCATGGCGATATCAACACGCCTGACACCTCGCCGTCGGGCAACGTGCATGGCATGCCCTTTGCCATCTCTCTGGGCAATGGCGACGAGCGCCTGACCCAGATCAATGGCTACAGCCCTAAAATCTCTCCTGAACGCTGCTCTTTGATCGGCATACGCGATCTCGATTCGGATGAAGAGGACCTGGTCCGTCGTTCTGGTGTTTTGCCGTTTACGATGCGTGATGTGGATGAGATCGGCATCATGAATATCATGAATCGTACTTTAAATAGCATTGGTTCCGTGGATGGCTTGCATGTATCTTTTGACCTCGATGTGATCGACCCTGATGTGGCTCCTGGAGTGAGTACAGACAGTCGCGGCGGCCTGAGCTATCGCGAAAGCCATCATGCTCTAGAATTGCTCGCCGACACAGGTTTGGTGCGCTCTATAGATATAGTGGAGCTCAATCCCGCTCGCGACGTGCGCAATCGCACTGCCGAACTGGCCGTAGAGCTCGTGCAATCGGCCTTAGGCAAAAACATTCTCTAGTCCTTCTTTTGCAATTAGCTTTTGGTCGAGACCCCATATGTGGGGTCTCGACATTGCTTTGATGGGGTACTATACTTACGTATGGTTGATACTTTTTATCCCTTACCCTTAGATCCAGGGCGAGCATGCAAAACGCAAAATCCTTACCAGCTAGACAAAAAGACGTCCTCTCCGCCATCGTGCAGTTATCTCAGGACAATGGCTATCCACCCACTCTGGCGCAGTTGGCTCAGTCGCTAGGCCTCAAAAACCGGATGACTGTCCATCAGCATGTCGCTGCTTTAAAAAAGAAAGGTTTGGTGCACTGGGAGCCGGGTCTCAATCGCTCTTTGAGAGTATTGCCCGAGGGCCTTGCCATGCTCGATATGGCTGATGAGTCTGCGCCGGCAGACGAGCTCGAGGCTCAGAGAGCGGGGCGTTTTGCTGCTGCAAGCTCGGTATCTCAATTTAAAGGCATACCGCTTGCAGGCAATATCGCTGCTGGTGCTCCGATCGATGCCATCGAGTCAGGCGACTTTTTAGAAATCGAAAATCGATACGTGCCGTCAGGCTGTTATGCCCTTAAGGTCAAGGGAGAGTCGATGATCGAGGATGGCATCTATGACGGTGACTTTGTCATAGTCAAGCCCAATCCTTCTCCAAAAAATGGCGAGATAGTAGTCGCCTTGATCGATGAGTCGGCTACGCTCAAGCGTTTTTACAAAGAGGGCGGTGGCTACCGTTTGCAGCCTGCAAACAGCTCTATGCAGCCGATCATGGTGGCAGCCGACGACCCTCTGATCATCCAGGGGACTGTCGTAGCTCTCTTTCGCAATCTGCATTGATACATACAGATCGCTAAGCAACCCTAGTCCAATCTAAACAGGTTTTTCATTACCTGCGGCATAGGCTTAGCAGTGTCTATTTCTATGGTTTTTTCTTGCTCGTATCTCACCATTCCTGGTTTTTCGCGGGCGAGTTTTTTGACATGCTTGCACTGAGTGTAGATTACTCTTACTTTGGTGCCATGCGTCGCTTTGGAGAGGCGGGCTGCAATGTCGGCTGCTTCGGTGATCGTCCTCTGAGGCGGTTCTTGCTTGGACGAGGGGATCTTGACCAATACATGCGCTCCGCCCTGGCCTAAAACGTGAAACCACAAATCATTTGGATGGCCTAGCTTAGATAAGAGGTAGTCGTTTTCGTTGCGATTGCGACCCACATATATGGTCCAGCCGTCACTTGATTGTACTGAGAGTACTTTGTGCCCACCAGCTTTGCGCGGACTCTGCTTCGGGTCTTTCAATTGGGTCTGCTTCTTGCCGACAAATTCGTCTTTCAATCTCCGCAAAGCATTGAGATCCTTTGCTTCTTCGATACTCTCATATCTTTCCATCATCAATATCTTGCGGTCTTGAGCTTCTTTGATAGATTTTGCTGCCGCGATGCTCTTGGCTCTTGCTCTGGCATATTGACGATAATATGATTGTGCGTTTTGAGCGGGTGTGCTGTCTGTATCGAGTGCGATTTCGATAGATTTTGCATCCATCTCGTCTCGATCTTCGACATAGTTTTGCGCCATGAGCATGGTCTGTCCAGGCGCTATTTGTGTCATATTGGCGAGTATAAGATCGCCCTTGATCTTGAGGAGATCGAGTGCCGATTGGCCTGGCAGATGATTGCTGGCGGAATCGATGCGACTCTGTAACCTGTCGATCTCTTGTTTTAGTTCGCTCAAGAGATGGTTGCGAGTTTGCTTATATAACTGCTCTGCCTCTAGGCGCCGGTAATAATCCTCGATTAGATCGTTAGCGCTCTTGTATCTGCGGATCGGCTTTTTATCGTCATATTGTGACCATCCAGTGAGAGAGTAGCCGCTTTGATCCTCATAGGCAAAATAGTCGGCTTGTAATAATTCTAGATTTTGCAGTTTGTTGACGGCTTGCCACAATCTTTGTGCCATCGGCTCCTGGCTTAGGCCATCTTGTGGAGAGTCCACCTTGCTGGCCTCTGCGAGCTCCTTGCTGAGGTGGCGACCTAGACCAGCATAGTTGGAGCTAAGCCAGGCCTGCACCATATCCGGTGTCATGCCCTCGATTGACTGCGCGGCCTCTAGCAGGTCTTTTTGCGATACAGTAAAAATATTGGGGCGGTCCTGCCCTGGCGGCCTGATATAGGGAGCATTGGCAGTGACTTCACGATGGCGGCTCATCTCTGCGGTGACTGCATGAGATGCAGCAAGTATGTTGCGGTCGGCCGATTTTTCCCAGACGATGAGATTGCTGTGCTTGCCCATAATCTCTGCGGTCAAGATTTTTATCGAGGGTGTGCCTACTTGGTCGAGGCAACTAAAGACAAAATCGGCAAAGCGCTCTCCAGGCTGCGATTCGACAGCGATGAGTGTTGCTCCGGTCAAATGTTTGCGCAAAAATTGGCAAAAGGGGGGTACTGTACGCGTATTGCCTTGTCTGGGAGTGTAGCGCTCAAAATTGACGCCTTGCTTGTTCTTTTTTGCGTCCAGCGAGGCCTTGTCCGTGTCGTTGCTTATCAGGCAAATGCGGCCGTGAGTAGCGTGGGCAGAGATAAAGAGTCCTAGCAATCTGTGCTTGTCGCGCAGGGCGATGATGATCTCGTCTCGTCCGAGTTGGTTGATGCCATCGACTCTTTTGCCCACGATCAGTGGCCTGGCTTCGTGCAGTACGGCTCTGATCGATAAGGCATCAAACGGTTGCATCGGTATTCCCTTTTGAGGTTTAATTAAGGACTTTAGCTAATTTAGCAAATAAAGGAGCCTATTATTTTGCTAGCGGATGCCGACCGCGAGACCAAACAGGTTGCCACAGGCAATCTCATCGTGCTGACTGGTCCATCCGGTGTTGGCAAGGGTACCATCGTGGCTCAACTATTTGAGAGGATGCCCGACCTGCGTCGCTCGGTCTCGATGACTACCAGGCCCCAGCGTCCAGGCGAGATCGAGGGACATTCTTACTTTTTTGTCGAGCGCCCCTTTTTCAAGTCCAAGATCAAATCGGGCGAATTACTGGAATGGGCAGAGTTTGCCGGGCATCTTTATGGTACTCCCAAAGAATACGTAGACAAAGAGCTTATGGCCGGATTTGACGTCATCCTCGAGATCGAGGTGATTGGTGCCCGCCTGGTAAAAGAATTACACCCTGATGCCGTGATGATCTTTATAGCTCCACCTTCATTCGAAGAGCTGGAAAGGAGACTGCGCGGACGCGCTACCGAGACGCCCGAAAAGATCGAGATGCGCCTGGCCAAAGCAAAACAAGAGTTACAGGAAAAAAATGTTTTCCATTATGAAGTAGTAAACGATAACCTTGATGCGGCCATTAACAATCTCGAGCATATCGTGTATGCTGAAAGGCTACGTATACGCAAACAGGTGAGCCAATGAGCACGACCCGCATCCTCGATCAGCTTCTCAAAGAAAACGTCAATCGCTACGATCTCGTTTTAAAAGTGGCCCAGCGTGCGAAAGTCATCAAGACCGAGAGCCGTGAGCAAGCCAAGACCGCCAATGCCGTTATCCAGGCCTTGCAAATGGTCGCAGCCGAAGGCGACGGTACCATCTTGATCTCGCCCTCCGGGCATTACATGTATTAGACCTTTGTTTTAGATCTATTTAAAATCGATCCTGACCGATTTTAAACCTATTTTAGAGACTCGCCTGGCCCCGCCGGCGAGTCTTTTTGTGCCTGGGTTTCGACAATTTTTGCTGCCATGGTAATTTCCCCGTTGTCAGCTGTGCGGGATCGCACTATTATCATCAAAAAAACAAAGGTATTCGGCGATGGATTTCTGGGCAGTCTTACTCTTGATAGCTTTTATGGCCGGTATCATGGGCTGGACGACCACGCCATTTATCAATGGCGTCCTATGGTTTTGCGACTGGAAGGACGGCACGGACATCAACTGGGGCCTGGACACTGCTTTCTCGGTCGCTGTACCCTTCGCCTGGCTCTTTGCCATTTTTGAGATCATCCTGCTCTACAGCCCTTAAAAACCTTTCCTGTCCTTCTTTGCCACCGACAACATAGGCAAGCTCACTGAGGATTTGCGCACAGTCAGTCAAACTGCCGATCTGAGTGAGGCGGTTTCTAAAAGGCGCCGCGCCACTGATGCCCTTTGTGTACTGGGTCAGGTGTCTTCTTGATTCGTTTATGCCAATACGAGATCCCTTGTATTTGGCCAGTCCTGCCGAGTGCCTGTAGCCAGCTATCAGCCGCTCCACCTCATCCGGAGCCACATCGAGTATGCCGTGGTCTAGATATTTGGTGATGCGCGGTATCAGCCAGGGATTGCCCAATGTACCGCGCGCCACAGCCACGCCATCGCATCCGGTTATCTCCAGCAATTGCAACGCATTTTCGGGACTAAAAACATCCCCATTACCAAAGACAGGGATGGATAGGGCCTTTTTTACCAGAGCAATATGCGTCCAGTCGGCCTTGCCCGAGTAGAGTTGCTGGCGGGTTCGTCCATGCACGGTGACCATAGAAGCGCCAGCTTCTTCTGCCATTTCACCAAACTCCACTGCATTGCGATTGCTGTCATCCCATCCGAGTCTAAACTTGACAGTGACGGGCAGATCCACTGCAGCCTTGACCGTGGAGATGATCTCGCGTGCCAAATCCGGTTCGCGCATTAAAGCGCAGCCATCCTTGCCCTTAGTGATCTTGGGCACAGGGCAACCCATATTGATGTCGACAAAGTCTGCGCCTTTTTTTTGTGCCAGTTGGGCGGCATTGGCCATTACGTCCGGCTCGTGCCCAAATATCTGGATGCCGATCGGATGCTCATCCGGGTCGAGATCCATGATGCGTGATTCTGGGCGGGCGAGTAAGGCCCGGGACGATACCATCTCGGTCGACATCATGCATTGTGGATCGATAGATCTGACTATCTGTCTAAAGACGATGTCTGTGACACCTGCCATTGGCGGCACGTATACACGGCTTTGGAGAGTAAAGTTGCCGATCTTGATTGGCACTGCCTTGGACCTTTGCTTGATTTAAAGAGTTTACAAGAAGCTGGCCAAAAGGGAGACCCCGGGCACAGGTTTTGAAAAATAAGTTATAGTTGGCCCTATGAGAAATTTTGGAAAGATTGGCTCTTTAGCTGCCTGCGCCTTGATTTTATGCCTGTCTAATCTGGTGGAGATTTTTGCTCCGCAACCTGCTCATACTTGGGACAGGGCAAAGTTTAAGGCGCCAAAGGGGCGCAAGGCTAAAAAGTTTTTGTTGTCCGGACGCATCGTCGATGCTGATGGGCGGCCGCATGCAGGCATGCCCCTCTATGTCTGGGAAAATGATGGAGATTTTGCGCAAGAGACCCGCAGCGACGGCAACGGTGAGTTTGAGGTACAGCATGACGAGGTCAAACCTCTCACGCTCGAGGTCAACCCGCCGCTTAATAGCGGTCTGGCTCAAGCTTTGATACCCAATCTTCCAGGTACCGAAAATCGCAAGGTCGTAGTGACTCTCAAGCCCGGCAATTTAGTGACCGGGAGGATCATGCATGCAGGCAGGCCACTGAAAGGCATCATCTTGCGTGTCAACAGTCATGGGCCCAGCGATAATGCAACTCACTCGATCCATGCGGGTGGTGCCACCATTACAAAAAATGATGGGACCTTTTCGATGAATCTCATCGATGGTGTCAAAAAAATGTATATGGTCAATGACCAGTACCAAGGTTTGCCCAAGGCCAAAGAGCATGTCTTTACCGTAGATGGGGCTGGGCATCTGGGCACACTAGAGTTTTAGGTTAGCTAAACTGGACTTTATTTAAAAGGATTGTGCGTGAAGGTCGCTTATTTTGATTGTACTTTTGGTGCTGCCGGAGATATGCTCGTAGCCTCGCTGTTGGCTGCTGGTGCCGATCTAGACTATTTGCAGCAGATGCTTGCTACTCTGCCTTTACCGGTTGATGCCTTTCATATACAAAGCAATCTTGTCTTTAGAGCCAATATACAGGCTACGCGATTTGCAGTGAGTCTTGCTGGCGATCATAAAGATCACGATCATCATCATCATCACGATCACCGCCCTCTGTCCCAAATCTTGACTATGATCGAGGCATCAAAGATCGAGCCCCGTGCAAAAGAACTCGCCAAGGCCATTTTTACTCGTCTGGGGCAGGCCGAGGCCAAGGTGCATGGAGTGCATGTGGATGAGGTGCATTTTCACGAGGTCGGCGCGGTAGATGCCATCGTAGATATCGTCGGCTTTGCCGTTGCCTATTGCGCTTTAGGTATCGACAGAGCCTATGCAAACGGCCTGCCCTCAGGCTCCGGCCTCGTTGATTGCGCACACGGGCGTTTTGTCGCGCCAGTGCCAGCAGTCGTCAATCTAATGATGGATGCCGGTTGCCCTGTACTCTCCACGCCAATAGACTTTGAGTGCACCACACCGACCGGTGCCGCCATCATTGCAGAGATCGTGCAGGGATATGGTCGCATGCCCGAAATGACACGCATGCTTGCTACCGGATATGGTGCTGGAGGCAAAAATCCCCCCGGTCACCCCAATGTAGTCAGAGTCATGCTGGGCGAACAAGCCGATATTGGGATATCGGCCGAGCATAAGCCCCAGGACCAGGGTTTGGAGCATGAGGTCATCTGCATAGAGGCCAATTTAGATGATTGCAGCCCCCAGATTATTGCGCACTCTATCGATGGCCTGCTCGCAATAGGTGCTCTGGATGCCGCCGTGTATCCGGCGACCATGAAAAAAGGCCGTCCCGGTCACAAGCTATCCGTGCTGGCCATGCCACAGGATCGGCAAAGGATCGAGCAATATATATTGAGTCAGACAACCACCCTTGGTGTTCGAGCATTTGCTTGTACACGCACTACCTTAAAAAGAGAATGGCGTGATATCCAACTCGACGACCTTGGCATGGTGAGGGTAAAGATCGGCTATTTAGCTGATGGCAAGGTTGCGAGCATCCAACCCGAATACGATGATATCGTCGAGATTGCCGATCGTTCAAATCTACCTTTGAAGCAATTGATCGACAGGGCTACCCAGATCGCCTCCAAAATATTGATCGTGCCAGTAGTGACCATGATTCTCACTCTAGGTTTTTGCAGTATGGCCACCAAACCAGCACAAGCCCAGGCTACGCCAAATCTGGCCGGCCTCGTCGAGCGCAGTCATATTTTGCATAATGGCGCTTATGTGCAAGTAGAGACAGCGGGCAAGAGAGCTCAAGTCGATGTCTTTCGCTTTCATCCTCAAGACAATGTCTCACGCTCTAGAGCAGCAATCTCGATTGCCAAATCCATAGTTAATTATGCTCCGGCTCAATATTATCTGATCGCCGTGCGATTTCATTGGGAAGCTCAGTCTCTGCCATATCGCGAGTTAA
>Ga0233435_1002425_pt1 | contig 15687 bp, 13 predicted proteins | sample SI_122_August201_3_FD_182735 | JGI IMG/M metagenome (GOLD analysis project Ga0233435, IMG submission 182735) | Seawater microbial communities from Saanich Inlet, British Columbia, Canada - SI_122_August2016_135_MG | ecosystem: Environmental > Aquatic > Marine > Inlet | place: Canada: British... | reverse complement strand
ATTGTAGCAGCCGGCGGAGCTGAGGTCGCGCTCGCGGCAAAATCAGCGACTGCGACCATCCCGGTTGTCTTCGAGATGGGTGGCGACCCCATTGCGCTCGGCGTGGTGGACAGCCTGTCCCGGCCAGGAGGCAATCTCACTGGCGTGTCAAGCTTGAGCGTGGAGGTATCGCGCAAGCGCCTTGAATTCATGCGTGAGGTGCGCCCGGGTGCCAAGATGTTTGCCGTTGCCATCAATCCGACAAGCCCAACCTCGGAAACACAATTGAAGAACCTCCGTACCGCGGCGAGCAGTCTCGGATTGGAGTTGATCGTCCTGAAGACCAGCATGGAGGAAGAGTTTGGCAGCATGTTCACTGCTGTGAATGAAATGCGAGCGGGTGGACTTGTCTTCAGCTCAGATCCCTATTTCGCTTATCGCAGCCAGCTGCTTGCCGCGCTCTCGGTCCGGCATGCCGTCCCTGCAATGACCCAATCCCGCGACTTCCCTCTCGCTGGCGGCCTGATGAGCTACGGTGGAGATTTCAGTCAGTCGCACCGCCACACCGGGATGTATGCTGGCCGTATCCTCAAGGGCGAGAAGCCCTCCGATTTGCCGGTACAACGAGTCACCAAGGTCGAGCTGTTCATCAATCTGAAAGCCGCTAACGCCCTCGGCATAACCTTCCCGCCGTCGCTTCTGGGTAGTGCCGACGAGGTAATCGAATGACCTGGCCACCCGGCCGTCGCGCGAGATAGGACGATGTCCGATCCACTCGTCGCTCCACGTACATCACTTTTCAAGAAGTACTTTCGCGCCCTTTTTGCAGCGGCCGTGATACCGCTTCTGATCGCGGGTGGAAGCGAAGCGTGGTTCGGTTATCACGATCAGCGCGCCAGACTAAACGACCTTCTGAACGCAGAAGCCCGATTTGCAGCCGTAAATATCCAGGACTTCATCGAAAGTATCCGCGATCAGCTTGGCTGGACTGTGCAATTGCCGTGGCCGGATGATGCAGGCGACAGACGCAGGCTCGACGCCTTACGCCTGCTGCGCCAGGTCCCGGCCATCGAAAGCCTGAGCCTGGTTGATCCCGCCGGCAAGGAACGCCTGTTCGTTTCGCGCATCGGCCTGAACAGGATCGAAGGCGGAGAGGACCAGTCGGCGAAACCGGCTGTAATGGGGGCCCGTTCAGATCGAATCTGGTTTGGCCCGGTCACGTTCCACGGCGGCTCAGAACCATTCATGACCCTCGCAATCGCGGGCAACCGATCGGCGGACGGGGTGGCCATCGCCGAGGTCAATCTCAAGTTCATTTGGCAGGTCATCTCGGGGATTCGCGTAGGACGTACCGGCGAGGCCTTCGTGCTTGATAAGCCGGGCCGCCTCGTCGCGCATCCGGACATCAGCCTCGTGCTGCGCGCCGATGAAAACGCGCAGCGACCACTTCAAAACTTGCGGGCAGCCATTCTCGCTCAACCTGGCCAAGCGGCTGCCGGTCAGGACATCGCGGGGAAAACAGTGTTGGCGGCGATGGCGCAGATCCCTGGCGTCGACTGGAGTGTCATCGTCAAACAACCTGTCGCCGAGGCATTCGGGCCGATCTACGCTGCGCTTTGGCGCACCGCGGCGTTGCTCATTGCCGGCGCAGCCCTCGCGGCCATCCTCGCCTATTGGCTGACGCAGCGCATGATTGGACCAATACGCCTGCTCGAAGAAGGAGTCCCCCGAATAGGCGCAGGGCAATTCGACCACCGCATCAACCTTACAACGAGTGACGAATTCGAGCGGCTTGCGACCCGATTCAACGAGATGGCAAGCGAATTGGCGGTTTCTCAGGAACGCTCCGAACGCATAAGCCGGCTCAAGCGTTTTCTTGCACCGCAAGTCGCCGAACTGATTGACCGTACGGGTGACGATAGCGTTCTCGATGGGCGGCGCGTCGAAGTGGTCGCGATATTCTGTGATATGCGCGGCTTCACCGCCTTCTCGGCTCGCGTGGAGCCCGAAACTATCCTAAGCGTGCTGCGCGAATACTACGACGTTCTCGAACGGGTCGTCGGCGCCCACGAAGGAACGCTGATAAACTTCTCCGGCGACGGAGCGATGGTGCTGGTCAACGCGCCCGTTGCCTGTTCGGACCCCGCATTGCGGGCTGTCAACACAGCGATCGACATGCAAGTGAGCGTGCAGAAACTTCTGGCCGGTTGGCGTGCGCTGGATCACCGGCTTGGCTTCGGCGTTGGACTTGCAATGGGACCAGCTACGGTTGGGCGGATTGGCTCCGAGGGCCGCCTCCACTACAGCGCGATTGGCAACGTGGTGAACCTTGCATCCCGCTTGTGTTCAAGCGCGCAGGATTCCGAAATCCTCATCGACCGTGTCGCAGCTTCCGCGGTCGGATCGAGAATGCCACTCGTTGAACTCGACGCGCGGACGTTGAAGGGGTTCGACCAGCCCGTTCCCGTATTTGCCGTTGTAATTCAGACCGCCGTGTAGCTGGGAGTGGGATTTGGCGCGCCATTCAGAATAAAACTGCGAACTCATATGTCATTGAAATAACATTATAATTTCAATGGAGAACGACGGTTGATTGTGCAACAACCGCATAGGGGTGCTAACCGGCCGACAATCTGAGTGGATGCCAAGTCTGCTTCGCGCCGGAGGAAGCCTTCTGCGAGGCGCATGACCGCTCTTGCTTCGTAGGCGGACTTGCAATTGCCAACGCGGCATGTCGGGGAAGTGCCAAAACCGGAAGTCCCGGGGGCCGCTCTGGTCCACGTCCTCCCACTTCGGCTGTGCGCCAGAATTCAGAAATCGTAGTTCGTCATCGAACCGGCGCGGGACGATCCTCCTCAGTTCGCACTGTTCGCCGAAAGGAGCTGACCATCTCGCGCAAATCGAGGCGGAGAAGCGCTTGCAAGCCAAACCAGCCGCCGCATCAGGCTGGACAAAGCCGAGTCGGCCACTCAAGATCGGCCCCGGCGAATGCAATATTCTCCCTGCCTGGCCGGTGGTAAAGAGCGGTGGACGACGAATGCGGCAAAGGAGTTCTGTGTAGTGTGGGCCATAACCTCTTACTTCAATCCTGCACGGTTCAGGGGACGCCTGCCAAACTACAGAATTTTCCGCGCCAACCTCGGTGTTCCTCTCGTCGCCGTCGAACTTTCCTTTGATGGTCGGTTTGAACTCGAGGAAGGCGATGCGGATATTCTGGTGCAAATCTCCGGCGGTGCCGCGCTCTGGCAGAAAGAAAGGCTTCTCAACCTCGCCCTGAAATCGGTACCGCCCGCCGAAAATCACATCGCATGGGTTGATTGCGATGTGATTTTCGAAAGGCGCGACTGGATGCACGAGGCAGGGAAGCAACTTTCCGAATTCAACGTCGTCCAGCTCCTTTCGCATCAGGTCGACCTCAACCCGGAAGATCACCACACGAACTTCGAATACCGCCATACCCCTTCATCCGGGCAGGGGATCGTAAGCATGGTCACCGAGACAAAAGCGGAAGTCCTGCCGACGCCGGGACGTAACCGGCGTTCATTCGCGTGGGGACTGGCCTGGGCCGCACGGAGGGAAATTCTGCAGGGTCATGGACTGTACGACGCGATGGTGGTCGGCGGCGGGACGCGTGCGCTGGTCAGTGCGATGTACGGAGAGTTCGACAGGATCACCGAGGCGTTCCAGCTAACCCCGGCGCGGCAAGAGCATTATCTCAGATGGGCCCGCCCTTTTCATAAGGCGGTTAACGGCAGGATCAGCCACGTTCCCGGCCGCCTCTATCATCTCTGGCACGGCAAGCTTGAAAACCGCAACTACGCAGGCCGCTACCAGGGATTGGTGGATTTCGACTTCGAGCCCACCGATATCGCGATCGGCTCTAATGGTGCCTGGCATTGGGCCCGATCAAAGCCGGATCTCGAGAAATACCTGATGAACCATTTCGTCAACAGAGCCGAAGACGGGTAGGTTGTTTCGAGCACCTCTATCTATTGCACCAGCGCGCTGGTGTAGCCACGCTCATCTGGCTTTCCAACGACGGCCCGACATCTCGCCGGCAAGGCCCCGCAATGTTTTTCGACCTTACAACGAGACCGCTGAACGCAAACGCCTACAGCGACAGTCCCTTCGCGTTCTTGGATCAGGCGGCCCATAGCGACCTCGCCAACATTACGGCGATCAATCTCATCGAGAACGGCGAGCGCGAGGCGCGGGAGAACTGGCAAAACCGGCGGCTGACATTTCTGCTCCGACACGCACAGTCGCGTTCGGCGTTCTGGCGCAAGCGACTGCCGTCACGGATGATCAATCACGAGGCCATGAAATATGTGCCCGTACAGAGCCGCCAGGACATCGCCACGCAGACGGCCCTCGAAGGCTCGCTGATGGCAAAGGAAAGCAACGCGCCGGTTTCCAGCTACGCGTCCACCGGATCGACCGGCGCACCTGTGAAGGTCTATGTCTGCCCGGAGAATGGCTACTACAACGTGATCCGCGGCCTCGCTCAATACTTCATCAACGACCTGCCGCTCGGGGAAGACCGGGTGCAGATCATTCCAGCAATCAGTCTTGCCAAGCTGGAGCAGAAATCCCTTGCGGTGGAGTCGTCCGATTCCTGGGCAGGTCCCCTGAGCAAGGTCTTCCGGACCGGCACAGCGAAGAAGATCATCCACCAATACGACGATCAGGCGCTGATCGACGAATTGCTGAAGGCTCCGTTCGGAATTCTCGTCTGCGCAAACAGGTTTATCGACATCCTGCTCGAACATGGCGGCACTGAACTCATCAAGAAGCTCGGCTTCAAGCTCTGGCTTCACCTCAACGACTTTCGCGATCCAAAAATCGTCGATTCGCTTGCGGGCATCGGAGTGCGGTCGCTATCGAATTATTCGGCGGGCGAAGTCGGGCCAATCGCCTTCGAGTGCTCACGGTATCAGGGATATTTTCACGTCGCCCACACCAACGTCATCGTGGAGCAAGACGACGAGACGACGGTCTCCTTCAACGGCGAGGCGCTGGGGCGCCTGCTGGTCACCCATCTGCATTCGTATGCGACGCCAATCATTCGGTATGACGTCGGCGACTTCGGCCGGTTGGAGTCGCAATGCGCCTGTGGTCATGATGGACCGACGATTTCCCGCATCTTCGGGCGAGGAAAGCATTTTCTTCGCCACCCCGGCGGCAAGCTGCTGCCGTTTTACCTCTCGACCCGCACGCTTCTGGACATCGTTGATTTCAAGGAATTCCGTGTCAGGCAAGACGCGGTAGAAACAATCACAGTCGAGGTCGGCGGACTGGACAGTATCACCGCAGATGAAGAAGCAAAGTTGCGAAGCTACGTCATCAAGGCCACAGATCCGGCGTTCAACGTCGAGATCCGGCCGGTCAAGCAAATTGACTGGTTGGGCAATCCAAAGCGCCTCTTCTTTTCGAGCTCGGTCGCCTGAGCCGCGCCGCCGTACGGCTGCGCGCGCAAATCGCTCGAGCATGATCCGGAAAAGTGGATACAGGTTTTCCAAAAAAGATCATGCGCAAACAAAAAGATGGAGCGGGATGACGATTCGAAAAAGAGTCATCCCGCTCTAGGGTTGCCTGAACCTGTAGTTGACGCCGAAACGCAGGACATGATCGGTAAATCGTGTATCCCAACTATAGAAGCTGCCGCTGATCGGCTCTCTCCCCGAACCGCTCAGGGAGCCGAGGTCAACGAAGAGATACTCCATCTTCCAGGTCCAGTTCCGGGAGTCGAGGAAAGCCCCCTCCAGTCCGGCACCCACGGCGTAGCCAATCTTGACTTGCGAGCCGCCATAGCGGAACGACGCACCGGTGTTGTTGATGTCATCGACGACGGTGCCGAACGAACTGACTTTGCCATATGCCAATCCGCCCGTTCCGTACAGCCATGCTGTTGGCACCACCAGCCAGCCAACCCGCCCGCGAACCGTACCGAACCAGTGAATTTTCGCGTCACGCGACTGCCCGAGGTTGCACGTGGCCCCTTCGAAATCACAAACGTAGGTGGTCCCGAAAGCGGACCTGTCCCGCTCGGTAGTCCCCTGCAAGTCAGCCTCTAAACCAAGGACCCATCGGTTTCCGACCTGCCAATTATGGCCGAATTGACCGCCGCCCACGAAACCATTCGGCTTCAGGGGCACCGGAAACGATGACGGCAGGGCACCTCCGGGGCCAAAGCCAAAACCAGCGGCCAGGCCGGGATCGTTGAAATTGCTAGGGGCATGTCCCCAGCTCGCGCCGACATTGGCGCCGGCATAAAAGCCGGTCCAGTTGTAGATCTGAACGACTGGCGATGCCTGATAGACCGGAGCTGCAAACGCCGGCGTGGCGACCGTCAGCGCCGCAACCGACGCGCCCGCCAGAAACTCTGCTTTCATTCCGATGTACCCTTGTGCGCCGACCACTCGCGGCAGACCAATCCGCTATCTAAACTGATCGAATCAGTTCCTGCTATTGTAATTCAGATACAGTCAGCAGGAATGTATTCTTTAAAGGACAAGCCCAAAGATAAAGCCCCTGAAATCCCCCTGTCAGAATTGCGCCGACGCTTCAGCGGCGTCTTCGCTGTCGCAACCCGCCCATGTCGCAGAAGCTCGCTAGAGGATAGCTGGTCTTCCCAGTGCCACTACCATGTCCGCTTCGCGCCGATTGTGTTGAAGAAGTCGGACTGCGAACGGAAGTTGAGCTGACGAGCCAACGGATGTGGAGGTCCGGCTCTCCTATGTGGCCAGAGGTGAAGCCCGTGCCGGGATCAGCTTGGCCAATTTTCTCAGGTTTTGAGCGGTGGCAGCAAGCAAGAATTCGTCGCGAGCACCGCACGGCCCGCGAAGGCGCGGCTCCGGTCTATGTTGAGCCAGATCCAGTCTACGTCCGGCGTTGCTACTGGTCCTATGGTGAAGCTTACTGGGACGACTGGCAGGGGCGTTGGCGTCGCCCGCGAATGCGGGTCTGCGACTAGCTTCCGTAGTGTCTCGACGGCTGGCGTCATCAAGGATTTCGCAAAGGCATCAAGTCCAAAGGTGCTTGATCGGTCGCTGGCGAAACCAGCTTCGCCTATCCGACCATACAGCCCAGCCGGTCGCGAACAAAGCAAGCGGTACAAGTCCGGATGCGAAGATAATCAGACGACCGAACAGTCCGAAGGTTGCTCCGTTATGCAGCCAGAGCTGTTCGGTTATATAGCGATCGCCCATCGCCATCGAATCTGGCGTGCGGTCGTGCACCAAAGTACCCGTCCAGGGATCAAGCCAGATCCCTCCGCGCGAGCGCAACGCGGGATCCGCATGTGGCGGACGGAACAGGACACGCCAAGTATTACGCAGCCCGTCCGGGGGATTTAAGACAGCGATGACCCGCTCAGGCTGCGCCGCTCGTGCAATTGCCACAATGCGGCTGGCCGGTAAAGGTTGTGCTCCAACTGGCGCCGTGACAGTCGGTGCGGGGTACGGTGTGGCCGTCGAGACGAGTCCAACCAGCGGCCGCACGACATTGGGAAAGACGGTGCCGATGCCAGTGACGGCGAGGACGATAAGCGCGGGCATCGCCCAGAAACCCGCCGCATTGTGAAGATCAATCAAGCGTCGCCGCGGCGAGGCACCCTTGCGCAACGAAACGGAGCGCCAGAATCGGCCGTTTCGCGGCCACCAGAGGTATAGGCCCGACAGCGCTGAGCACAGAAGCCCTATCCCGATCACCCCAACCAGTTCTCGTCCCCACCATGGGTAGAGCAAAAGCGTGTAATGCAGACGATAGATCGTAAAGGCGAATGAGTTGGTGTAGTCGCGCCGACCGAGTACCCGCCCATTCGACGGATCCACCATGGTGGTCCACCGCGCCGGATAGCTGCCCTCCTCGCCCCGGTGAATGTGCATCACAACCCAGACCGGCCAAACCCGGTCAGGAGCAAGAATTGCTGCGATGCGCGCTGAATCAGCCTCGGCCGCGGCACTGAGCACGTCGTCAATGCTCGCGTCCCGCTCAGGGCCGGCTGGGCTGTAGAGCACGGGATTCAAAGCTGCGTCGATTTCCCGATAGAAGACATTGAAACTGCCGGTCAGCCCAATCAGCACCAGAAGGATACCGATTCCCAGACCGAGCCACCGATGCAGCCTCAACAATACGAACCGGGTGCGTCGCCGCCACGCTGCCGCGTGACGGGTGATGGCGCTCGGTATTGTGTTGACGTCTGTCTGATGCGCCCGAACGGACATCTCAAGCCATCCCTGTACCGCTCCGGCGCGAAGATCCATTGCGTGCAAAGACAGCCATACCAGTTAGGTTCTCGAAACTCACCGCAGCGCGAGGTTCAGAAAGTTGCCCGGAGGCCGACGGTGACCGATCGCCCCGGGCCTGGCACGCGCCCGATCGGACTCGTATCCACGCCCCTGAAATAATAGTTGGCGTCCAGGATATTATTGAGAGCGAGACTCAGTTCGGTGGTCTGCTGCGGCGTCGAAACGATCTGATACGACACTTTCGCATTCCAGAGCCAGTAGGCAGGTATCGGCCCTGTCGCCCCATCCTTACTCTCGACCGGGCTGTTCGCCGCGTCGGAAAATGCTTCACTCTGACGGGAAACGCCAGTCGCGAGCATCCAGGGACCAGTGCGATAATCAGCGGTCAGGTTGACAAGATGTTCGGACGAGAACGGCACGCGGCGTCCCTTATAAAGACCCGTCAACTGAGTCGCATGAACGTTCGTGTAGCTGGCCCCGAATCCGAGGCCAGGCAGAAACTGCGGACTCCAGCGACCAGCAAATTCGAGACCTTCGTGTTTGGTTTGGCCGAGATTGACGTAGAGTTGTTTGGCGCGATCGAATTCGATCTGATCCTCATAGTTGAAGCGAAAGGCTGTTGCCGTGAACTCAAGACCGTTCATCGGCGTAATGCGCGTTCCCGCCTCGTAGACGCGGGCAATTTCCGCCCCGACCGCGCCGCCTCGGGTCACTTGAGCAACTTGTGGCGGACGCAGGGAGCGATTGGTGTTGGCGAACAGGAACACTGCGTCGGTCAGTTTATAGCCGACCGCAAGCCCCGGCAGCCATTCCTTGCTGGTGTTGCCCGATGCGAACTGGGTGATGCTGTCCTGGAAATTGGTTTCCACCAGTTCAAAGCGCGTCCCAGGCGTGATGCTGAGCCTCTCATCGAAGAAGTTGAACGTGTTGCTGACGTAGGCCGCATAGCCATTCGTGCCAAAACGCCAATCTCGTTGCGGGATGGTTACTTGCGTCGCCAGCGAGGTGTTGTTGACGCTGAAATCGACGTCTTCGCGGACATAGCGAGCGCCAACCGTCAGCTTCTGAGAGATACCGAGAGTCTCATGGCCAACGATGAACTGCGGCTCGCTGCCCACGACACGAAAGGAACGCGGGCTGTTCGAAACCGACGTGGTTTTCACGGCCGGATCGAACGGCTGGGCGAAGGTGAATTCACGATTGAGAGCGTGGCCGAAATTGGTCCAGATGAAGCGCGCGTTCTCGCCGAAATCCTGGGTATAGGTAACTGCACCGCGAACGGCGTCACCTTTGACTCCATCATACGGCCGTTGCGACAATGTCGGATCGCGCTGATACGTTAGCGGCGTCAGCGCACCCGGCAATTCGGAATCGAGCCTGTAGTACTGTAGCTGAGTTCGTATGCGAGAGTTGTTCGACAAATTCACATAGCCGTCGGCCAGCACATTGATGACGCCGTTGTTCGAATGCTGGCGATCAGTCGAGCCGCCGATGAAATTGGCTTGAAGCTGCAGCCCGGCCTGGTCGTTGATGGGGCCGCCGACGCTCATGTACGTATCGGTCAGCGGTTTCCCACTCCGCGTCGCAAACGAAAGCTTCTCGCTCAACGTTGCCGTCGTCCGGTTCGGCACCTGCTTGGTGATGATGTTGATCACGCCGCCGATATTGTTTGGGCCGAAATGGACGGCGGCACCGCCACGCACCACATCGATCCGGTCGATGGATTCGAGTGTGACCGGGAACAGGGACAGCCCCGTGCCAGTGTAGGGCCCGGGAGCAATCGGCACGCCGTCGACGAGGACCATCGTCCGCTCGCTGCGCAGGGGATTAAGACCGCGCACCCCGATATTCGGCAGGATGCCGATGCCTGTTTCGTCGAAAATCTGGATGCCCGGCACGCGACGGAGAACATCCTCGACGGATTTCGCACCCGACTGCTTGATCTCTTCGGCTGTCACCAGGGTTCGGGCGCCAGGATAAGTGCGGACATCACCTTCGGTGGACAGGCCGAGCCAATTCCCTCGCACGTCGATCTCAGACAACGCAACACCGGCAGCCTGTCCGAGGCATATCGAGGTCGATGATAGCAGCGCAACCGCAGTGATGCTCCCGAGCAATCCGCCAATACTCGTTTTGGCACAGCGGATTGATTTCATTCCATTCCATGTAAGTGTCATTACGGCCCCCAATAGGAGGCGGTTGAGACCATGGGCTGGCGCTTGAGGTCAACAGCATATCCAAAAAAACAATTGTTTAGAACTATTAAAACTCTAAATCGACGAGCATGAGGCATTGTTTTGCGTCTGAAGGCGTCGAGATGAGATTCAGTACACGACCATCGCTTGCGCCGGCGACCTTGCCGATTGGAGCTGGGCTCTCAGAAGCTACGTTCGCCCGAGTGACCTGACGGATATTTTGGACCAGCGGGATAGAGACTATTGCATCTCCGGGCTCCGATCCAGATTAAGGATTGCCAGTGTTGATGTTTGCGGTGCAGGCGGTCGGTAGTTCAGCGATGAGTGAGGTCGGATCGTGTTGAAGTGCTTGCGCCATTGCTCGATGACGACGGTGGCCTCCTTCAGGCTGTAGAAGATTTCTCCGTTGAGACACTCGTCGCGCAGCTTGCCATTGAAGGACTCGCAGTATCCGTTCTCCCAGGGACTGCCTGGTTCGATGTAGAGCGTCTTTGCTCCGAGCTTTGCGAACCAGCTGCGCACGATCTTGGCCGTCATCTCCGCACCGTTGTCGGACCGAATGTGCTCCGGCACGCCTCTGGTGAGCATCACGTCAGCCATCGTCTCGATAACCCGAAGCTGTTGATGCGACGGGCCACCTTGATTGCCAAGCATTCGCGGCTGAACTCGTCGATCAACGTCATCAGCCGGAGCTTGCGCCCATCATGGGTCTGCGCTTCGACGAAGTCGTAGCTCCACACATGATTGCGATGCTGCGGCCTCAAACGGATGCAGGATCCGTCGTTGAGCCACAGCCGGCCGCGCGGTCGCTGTTTCCTGGGTACTTTCAGCCCCTCACGGCGCCAGATCCGCTGGACCCGATCACAGCCCACCTGCCAGCCGGCGTCGGCAAGCAGCGATGTGATCCGGCGATAACCGTATCGTCCGTATTGGGATGCGAGAGAGATAATCGCTCTTGTCAGTGCATCCTCATCAACCCGGACGATGGTGGCGTATCGTTGTGTCCCGCGGGGCTGGCCGACAATCCGGCAGGCGTGGCGTTCCGAGAGGCCATACTTCTCCCGAATGCCTTCAACCGCCTGCCGGCGCCGCTCGGGGCCTACAAGTTTCCCGATGCTACGTCCTTGAGCACCTGCTTCTCAAGCGACAGATCGGCAACGAGACGCTTGAGGCGGATGTTCTCCCGCTCCAGTTCCTTCATCCGCTTCGCCTGATCAAGCTCAAGCCCGCCGTATTCTTTCCGCTGTTCGGCGTCAGCACCAATGAGACAGAATTGGGCTAATTGAGAGAGGAGGATTTCTGGTTCATCGTAGCCTTTCAAAGGAACGACGATGAGACAGAAAATGGAAGCGACGAAGCCGTCGGCGGAGAAGGTCATCAGGGACATTCGCCGGGTCACCCGCAAGCAGTATGGCTCTGAAGAGAAGATCCGCATCGTGCTGGACGGATTGCGCGGCGAGGAGTCGATCGCGGCCCTGTGCCGGCGCGAGGGGATCGCGGAGAGCCTGTATTATAACTGGTCGAAGGAGTTCCTCGAAGCCGGCAAGCGGAGGCTGGCCGGGGATACCGCGCGAGCCGCCACCGCCGATGAGGTCAAGGTACTCCGCCGCGAGACGCGCGATCTGAAGGAGGTCGTCGCCGAACAGGCGCTGGAACTGCGGCTGCTTAAAAAAAGCATGATCGCGGATGGGGGCGACGACGAATGAGATACCCCGCATCCGAGAAGCTCGAGATCATCCGGATCGTCGAGCAATCCCACCTGCCGGCGCGTCGGACGCTGGAACAGCTCGGCATTCCCCGCGTCACCTTCCACCGATGGTATGACCGGTTCCTGAGCGGCGGCGTCGAAGCGCTTGAGGATCGCAGCCCAAGGCCGGGACGGGTCTGGAACCGCATTCCCGAGGGCGTGCGGGATCGGATCGTCGACCTTGCCCTGGACAAGCCTGAGCTGTCGCCGCGCGAACTGGCTGTGACCTTCACCGACACGGAAAATTATTTTGTCTCGGAGGCTTCGGTCTATCGGCTGCTCAAGGCGAACGACCTGATCACCAGTCCCGCCTTCATCGTGATCAAGGCCGCCGACGAGTTCAGGGACAAAACGACGGCGCCCAACCAACTGTGGCAGACCGACTTCACCTATTTGAAGGTGATCGGCTGGGGCTGGTTTTACCTCTCCACTATCCTCGACGACTTCTCCCGCTACATCATCGCCTGGAAGCTGTGCACCACCATGAAGGCCGAGGACGTCACCGACACGCTGAACCTGGCGCTCACCTCATCAGGCTGCGATCGGGCGACCGTGCGTCCGCGGCCGCGCCTGCTGTCCGACAACGGGCCGTGCTACGTCGCCGGCGAGCTGGCGCAATGGCTTCAGGAGCGCGACATGGATCACACCCGCGGTGCACCGAACCATCCTCAGACCCAGGGCAAGATCGAGCGCTGGCACCAGACGCTCAAGAACCGTATCCTGCTGGAGAACTACTTCCTGCCGGGTGATCTCGAAGCCCAGATCGCGGCTTTCGTCGAGCGCTACAACCATCGCCGCTACCACGAGAGCCTGGACAATCTCACCCCCGCCGACGTTTACTTCGGGCGCGGCCAAACTGTCCTGTTGCAGAGAGAAAGGATCAAGCGAAAGACCATCGAACAGCGGCGCTTGCTACATCGCAAAGCCGCCGCTTAAAATGTCAACCGAGATGGGCCAGAGCCTCCGCTAGATCAGCCCGCCATCTGTCTCAAATTATCTGACGACGGACAGTCGGAATCGGTCTGGTGCTGGCGTTTCTGTCCCGGCTTGGATCGTACCGGGATATTGAGCGCCGGGACTGACACAACCAAAAGCCGCACAACGAAAAGCCGCCCTCGGCGGATCGGGGCGGCTTTCGGGACGAACGGCGCGTGTTCCTGCTTAGGCTGGTGTTAGCTGCCTAGGCTAATGACTCACTCGTAATAACGCCGCTCGCGGTAGACCTTGCGCGGCCTGGGGGCAGGCCGATTCTGCTCGGCGAAGGCAAATACCGGATTGACCTGGCAATAGGCGCGCCGTCCCGAGGCGCTGGCCATGCATTGAGCGTAGGTATCATAATAGCAGGTGCCGGGGCCAGCGGCGAAGCCTTCGACCAGGCAATAGCGATAATCCCGGGCCTCGGCAGAACCTGTGCCGAACACGACCACGCCTGCCAGGGCCATGGCGGCTAAGAGTGTTTTGCGCATAGACATCTCCCGGTTGGAATTGGGTTGTCATGAGAACCCGCTCCCCAGGAATATGGTTCCGTCGGTCCCGCACTGCAAATCAATCGTGGTTGAGGCGGCGGGAAGGCCATGCTAGTGCTCGCCGCGACGCGGGTGTAGCTCAATGGTAGAGCAGCAGCCTTCCAAGCTGAATACGAGGGTTCGATTCCCTTCACCCGCTCCAAAATTCCCTGAAATTGATATCCCGCGCGATCCGTAAGCCTCGCCTCACGAATCGTCGAGCTTGTTGAGGTCGCGCACCGACTGCATGATCGGCTCGAAATTCGACCGCGCGTCCAGCGCATCGAACAACTGGGCTGTGTCCGACAGCAGCGTGTGGGAGCGCTGAATTGCGATTCTGACGTCGTCCTGCGGCGTATCGGACAGGCGGCCATGCCCGGACAGCAGGATTTTCGAGTTCAGCCCGCGCAGCCGCTCCAGCGATTGAATGTAATCGGCGATGCTTCCCGAGCCGAACACGCCGCCCATCACGCCGCCGGGCATCAAGGTGTCGGCGGCGAACAGCAAGCCCTTGTCCTGTTCGAACAGGCTGATGCACGCGGAGGTGTGACCGGGCGTGTACATCACGGTCAGCCTGAAGTTGCCGAGATCGATCAGGTTGCCTTCCTCAAGCCAGATGTCGACGTCGATCGGCACATTCGGTTCGTTGAACATCTTGCGCAACATCGAGAAGTCGTCGCGCAGCATGATCTTGTTCGCGGCGAGACGATGCGCGGCGATGATCGTCTTCCCGGTGAAGTGGTAGGCCGCGCCGATATGGTCGAGGTGCTCATGGCTGAGCACCACCATGTCGATGTCGGAAGGCTTGACGCCCAGGTGCTGAAGACATTCCAGCAGATGCGAATAGTTCGACGACAGGCCGACATCGATCATGATGGTCCGCTTGCTGCCGCGGACCAGATAGGCATTGGCGGCGCGGTTCTTGAACCGGATTTGATAGACGTCCTCGGCGGCCTGAATCAGCGAGCAGACATCGTTGTTGAGAAGGATCGGAAAGGGAGAGGGCTTGCGGTCGCTCATGGCGCTGCGCCCTTGAAGGTGATCGCGTTCGAGGCGCGCAATCGCTTGCTGAGGGCATCCATGATCATCAGCGCGAAGGCCGGCTGCTGACTGACGAGGTACACGAAGCGGGCGTGATTGATCCGCATCACCCGCGTACCGGAGACGGCAGCGACCGCCGTCGCCGACCGCGCCGAACCATCGATGACGGCCATTTCTCCAAAGAACTCGCCTTTGCCGAGGGTGACGATGACCGTCTTGTCCGCGCCCGAATTCTTGACGATGTCGATCTTGCCTTCCAGCACCACGAACAACTCGCGGCCGGTCGATCCCTCCTCGAAAACGACTTCGGAGGCATCGTACTCGTTGATGCATTTTTCGATTGTCATGGAACGCCCACAGCCTTTCGCCGCCGGTTACGCACCATCATACTAGGACGGAATCCGGAGTGCGCAATCGATACGTTTCGGGCAGGCGCGCACTACCGCAGAGCACAAATGCGGAGGCCGGCGCGCCGGTTTTCGCGGTCACGCTCGCTTCATGTTCGACATCACCATCGTTGCGACGTCAGTATAGGTATTCACCAGCGGCCCGACGATCTTGTGCATCGCGTTCTTCGAGACCAGCATGTCGTGCATCACGAGGTGATCGATGCCGGTGGTCAGGAAGCAAATGACGGCGTCGCGCGGCGTCTCGATGATCGGCTCGCCCTTGACGTTGAATGACGTGTTGATGAGCACAGGCACGCCGGTCAGGGCGTCGAATTCCTTCAGCAGCCGGTAGAGCATCGGGTTGGTGACTTCGCGCACCGTCTGCACCCGCGCCGTGCCGTCGACGTGCACGATGGCTGGAATTTTGTCGCGCCATTCGGGACGGACATTCTTGGCGATCAGCATAAAGGGCGAGTCTTCCTCACCCTCGAAGATTTCCTTCGCGCGCTCATAAAGTACGATCGGTGCGAATGGCCGGAACGGCTGCCGATGTTTGACGCGGCTGTTCAGGATATCCTCCAT
>Ga0233435_1002423_pt1 | contig 15692 bp, 17 predicted proteins | sample SI_122_August201_3_FD_182735 | JGI IMG/M metagenome (GOLD analysis project Ga0233435, IMG submission 182735) | Seawater microbial communities from Saanich Inlet, British Columbia, Canada - SI_122_August2016_135_MG | ecosystem: Environmental > Aquatic > Marine > Inlet | place: Canada: British... | reverse complement strand
TTTAAATAATATATATATATATATTTAGATATTATTATTAGATATATATATATATTATTTAAACGTATAATCATCATTAAAATTTATATTATGGAAAAATGCGATAGTATTGTTCAGTCGGTTATTGGCCAATTCATCGAACGTTCAAAAATGGGTAAAGATAAATATGGGACCGATTTAGATCGCACAGATTTAAATGTAATTGCCTGGATTCAACACGCACAAGAAGAGCATATGGATGCCATCTTATATCTTGAAAAATTAAAAGAATATCATACCCATAAAACCCCACAGGAACCAGAACCATAAGCCAATATATACATTCATATTAAACATTACTGATATACACGGACCGTTGTCGCGTCTAATAATGGTGATAAAATAAAAGTATAAATATACTTAAGCGTTTGGCACCTATTATTATTACTATATATCCATATATATATATATATATATTATATCCATCATGGAAGTAGGTAATCAATCCATTACCTATAATAATAAAACTGTATCACTTCTTAACTACCATAAAATTAAACATCATACTATCATTACACCCTATGAACAACGGTTGGTTGATCAATCTAAAGTTGATAATATTATTGAATATCAAGAAAGCCATCATAAAACACATGGGTATTTTAATTTTTTAGGTGTTATTAATATGCATCATTGCCTCAATGATAATAATTATTATATTATTGATGGACAACATCGGTTCAATGCTATTCAGGCATTAGGTGCTCGCAATTATGATATAAATTTTATGTGCGAATTGGTCCGCATAGATAAATTGGCTGAAATTAAAGAAAATTATAATATTATTAATAAAAACACGCCACTACCAGAATTAAGTGAAAATATTGATATGAACGCACATACACTTATTTTTAGACATTTTGAAGATACCTATCCGAATATATGGAAACTTAAAATGAGAACCAAGAGACCCTATATTATTAAAAATGATTTTCAAGCTGCCATTAGTTTTATAATGGAACATTTACCCGATAAAGATTATAAACAAATCATCGAAATCATTGAAAATCATAATAAAAAATTGTCAACATGGACCACCGATCGATTTATATATGCGAATAATATTAATACCCGGACTCTGGCCAATTTAGATAATACAATTGCTATATGTAAGTCTACCGGTATGTATTTGGGTATTTATAATCATATTAATGAAGATTTTCATTATGAATGGGTTAAGTCGGTTATTGATACGGAGATGGGGTTTGCTTGGGCTATGAATAAATATAAATCCAAATCTACCCGAAAAAAAAAACAAATTCCGAAGAAAATCAAAATCGAAATATGGTCGAAATATATTGGCGACCATTATGGCCAATCAACATGTATGTGTTGCCGAAATACAATCATAACCCAAAATAAATTTGTAGGAGGTCATGTTAAATCGGAGTCTAATGGCGGTTTGGTTAATATGGATAATTTACGCCCGATATGTTCGGGTTGTAATTCCAGTATGGGTTCAACAAATATGGATGACTATATGCTCGAATATTATCCCGACAATATCTTAGGCGCATATTTTACGCAAAATTAAATTTAGCATACGATCCACTGTAGGAAAGTTTCCATTAGTTTTTTTATAGGATTTTATTAAATTATTAAAGTCTACATTGCGGTTTAAATAAAAATCAAGTATTTCATTGTTTATATAGTTTTTCTTTGATACATTTACAGTATGATGCATTTTATCGGCGGTTTTCTTAACAGCATTGATTATATTTTTTTTCAGTGTTAGTTCATTGTTAGTGTTTAATAAATAACCAAGAACCATCTGATTGGCAGCCCACGTTCGGAACATTTTGGGAACTAATTTAGAATTGTAGCGTTTAAGATAATTACTAATATGTTTTTCATTTACACGATATATTTCCTTGGTATGTTGGTCTTTATAATAAAAAATATAATCGAATCGGCCATACAACGTCATTAATTTCCGCATAATTTTTAATGCTAAGGGATGTGTTATTTTACCTTTATTTTCTATTGATTTTTTTCCTATAAAAGTTATATTGAAATGGGATTCATGTAGCATTATATGTTTGGAATTTAATGTAGTAACACCGTAGGTGTCATATAGTTTTTTATATTTTTCATTACCGATACGGAAATTACATCGGTCAATTAGGAATAATATCAATGCTATAACGCTATCCTTGGAAGGTATACTATCATTGGATTCTTTTAATTTTTTCATAATATCTATGCGAATAGATTTTAATTTTCTTCCAAAATGGATTAAATCGCAAAATTTAATTTCTTGTTGTTCCTCGATATATTTCGGATTATAGGTATATTGTTTGCGATCTTTATCGTCTCGTGAAATAGCCAACACTTTATCGTCCATATTGGAACTAATCATAACGTCTTCATAAGCAGGTGGTATATTTAGAGTCGCTATATGTTTTAATAATTTTTTACTTTTTATGACCTTACATGTTTTTTGATTCTTATAGTAAAATCCCTTTTTAGTGCGCCGTCGTGTTATGTCCATTATATAAAAAAAAGATAATAATTTATACATATTGAATTTTAATTTTAATTATAATTATACATATACATATACATATACATATACACAAATGATGATGATCATCTCATACTGGGTATTTATTTGCGGGCTCCATTTTCACGAATAAACTCTCTGAAAGATTTCTTGAAAAACCAACCATCTTTACTTGGCATCCAAAATCCACCATGGAAATATTTGGTTCCTGCTCTGGTATCTCCACCAGCATTCAGCAAATATCCCTTACCATATCGTTGGTAAGTTAGGTTAGCGAATAGTTCTTCTTCTTCTTCTTCTTCTTCCGTTTCTTCTTCTTCTTCTTCTTCTTCTTCCGTTGCTTCTTCTTCTGCTTCATCGACTTCTTCTGCTTCGCTACCGATATAGGTTGCTCCATGTTCAATCAATTCGTCCAGGACAGAATGATTGAATACCCAACCATCAAGTTTGACATTCCAATACCCAGTTGGGTTATGGAGGTATTTGATACCGTCGCGACTATCATTGTGGTAAACACACCACATAAGCAAACCGTTACCATATTCTTTAAATTCCATATCTGTAAATCGTAGCGTTTCATCATTTTCCTTTTCCTTTACATATACCGCTCCTTGGTTAATCAGATCATCCAGAACGGATGAACTATATGTCCATCCTTTCAGTTTTGGATTCCAATAACCCTTAGGGTTCTTCATATATTTAGCGCCTTTAAATTGTGTATCAGCTTCATCACATGTCATCAGCAAACCCTTACCATGGTTAACAAGTGTCATACATGAAAAACGTTCGTCATAATTAATAAACTTTGTAGTAATTGTTTCCTCTTTAATATCAACGGCCCCTGAATCTACCAGAAATCCATAGAAGGACTTCGTGAAAAACCAAGCATCATGTTTGGGCATCCAGAACCCACCATGAAAATATTTGGTTCCAACGCGTTCATCGCCATTATATGGACGCAACAAATAACCTTTACCATGACTTTCAATTGTCATTCCGTAGAAATCAGGAGATGTAGATGTCGATGTAGCTGTAGATGTAGATTCATATACTTCGAATACCATAGATTTGGATTCATGTTGAAGAATTGTAAGTAGATTTAGTGCTTGTTCCTTAGACGTAAATTGGTCTGATTGGAGAACGAAGGCACCATTTACGAAAGCATTGACGGAATACATTGTTGAAGACATTATTATAATTATAGTTTTGTTGTTTGGTTATATTTATACTGTATTAATAATTATATAAATTCAATTTTTTTTTAATATATATATATAATTGAATATATATATAATTGAATATATATATATATATATATATTTGAATATTATTAAATAGTTGTTTTATCTACTTAATACTTAGGGTGTATGTGACCATAGATTTAGATTTAGAATCATAATAGTAAAAAAATTGAATTCAATTCAATTCAATTTAATTCAATTTAATTCAATTTAATAACATACATTTTATTACATATTACGTATCATGGAAGTTCAACGGATACCCCCTACAGCGGTTGTAGTGTTGGAGGCGCGTGGAGACATGGTAGACATTGTAAATCTGACATATATATTTAGGGCAGTTTATTGGGGTAATGTAGTTCAAACTATTTCTATTGAAAAAAATAAAACCTTAGTATTTATGAAAAATATATCGCCAATTATTCTTCGGGAACTTAAGCGACATCCAATTGTTCTTGAACATCATAATGTATCATGGAATATTTATTTAATACACGAATTATGAAGATTTAATGATAGACGACGAGTATTTTGCGTTCAACCAAATTACCGATATATTATATGTGAATTATTATAGATTTAATAATAACGTATAATACTCATTTAACATCTGTAGTGCGATGGGCGTCTTATTATATTCATTCAATATATCCACCGTTAAATGTTCTCTGGTAAATGGATTATAATTATTTTTTATTAAATGACGATAGATGGTATATTTATCGATGATGATATTATTGGTTAGGCATATGGGCTCAGTTATCATGGTTAATGATAACGGGTCAATGCGTGAATCGTCGATATCTTCTTCTTTATATTTTCTAAAAATGATATTTTCTATAAATACATTTAAAAACATTGGATTTGTAAATGTTGTACATATACTCTTCCAACCGACAGCATCAAATTCAATTATATCTTTAATATAGACATTAGATAGTGTATAATATTCATATTCCAATAAATTATAGATAAATCGTTCTATAAAATGTAAAAATATATCTTTAAAATTAAACATGCCCATAATATTTTGTGGTGGTAAATCCATATTCATATTTAATAAAAAAGTCTTTTCGCAAAACTCGTGGACCGTAAGAGTATAATACCATATAGGACTGACAAATAGATTCATAATAGTATTCAATAATTCAATAAATATGTTTCGGTTTTCATAGGATAATAATAATTTATAGTCGTCATTAATATTATATAGCAGTAGTATGTTATTACATATGTTTATATAGTTTATAGTTAATTGCTCTTTTATATGTATATTGAAAATGGAGACACTATTATATGTTTTATAAATATTTTTGATTTTATTTAATATAAATGCGGTATTTAATAATGAATAATGGGTAATAATATTGCGTATGGGTTTAAATGCCGTGATATAGGGTTTGTCATGTAAACTATATACTTTATTAATGATTTTAACCAAATCCATATTATATTTATTATCGTCGTCATCCACCTCATCATCCACCTCATCATCAACATCCTCTTGACGAATCATTATCTTATCAAATATATGAAATAAATTGCGTATCCATTTCTTACGATTGGATTTCATATTGTTTATAATTAATTCTTGATTATAATTAAAATAGCGTTTCTTATAAAAGAGATGATGGGTTAATAGGGTGATAGATTGTTCTATTAAATATATACTAACTATATTATAATTTTTATTAAATATATTACATATTAAATTTATAGTAGTTGTATCCAACATATCGACCATTTTGTTATGTTGTTTATAGGTTATATAATTCAATATGAATTCTTCATCGGTATAATCGTCGTTTATTACATATGAATTTATTGTATTATGAAAAAGGAGATTGATTTCACTCACCAAACATAGATGATTTATATTATTTAATAATTTAATACGCTTTTCTAATACAATTTTATTATTGTTTAAAAATAGGGATGGTTTTTTCTCGATCATTTTAATTATACTCACCAATTCAATTTGTCGTAATTCTAATTCTTCAATATAATCAATGACACTGTATTCCAATAATTTAAATGATAGTAATTCAAGTTCCGGTATGTTAGGATAACGATTATGTAATGCTATTATAAATATCGTATATAATATACTTTTTCTTTCCGGTTCATCTGTTATATAATGTATTTCTTCTAAATTATAAATAATCGAATAAAGCGATGATTTATTAAAATAGCGCTCGGAATATATTTCTATTAGTTCAATAGTGGCATTACGTGTTAACAAATTATTTAATAATGGTTCAAACAACTCAACAATAGAATTGATATTACTATATAGTAATTGTGTATGTTTCGTAAAAAAAGTATTTAATATATTTCGAGTATTGTTCGGATTTAATATTACTTCAATAAATAATAATACTTTTAATAATGGAGTGCCAATAATTAGTTTAATTAAAATGATCTTATGATTAATGGACCGGTAATGACGACTATAATAATTAATAAATGGAATCATAATATGCTTGATTTGATCGATATCATACATTGTTGTGATGATATCCAAGTTCTTATTATTTATATCATTGGCATTTTGTATGATATATTCCGAAAGATATTTTAATCCATTACTTGTCTGTAAATGTTCATATAATCCATTTTTTAAATTATCGCTATCTATGGCAATATTCATTATTCATAAAAAATCAATTATGTCGTTTATATTTTTTAATATATATGTTCTTAAATATATATTCAAATATTTTCTAATGTTTGGTATAATTTTGGCAGCAGGTAAAGGAACGCGAATGAATTCTACATTATCCAAGGTATTACATACTGTAAATGATATACCCATGGTTCTTATTACTACCAGGAAATTATTATCCATTGGTTCTATTAAACGTATATTGATTGTAGTAGGTGACAATAAAAATGAAATTGAAAATTTAATGATAGAAAACTTATCCATTATGGATTATAATAAATTAGTTTTTGTATTCCAAAAAGAACGACTTGGAACGGGCCATGCTGTTATGGTATGTTCCGAATATCTCGAACAACATATGGACGAAAAATCCATAATATTATTTGGTGACTTACCATTAATTGAAACCGCAACTATAAAAAATATTATTAATGAAAATGCCACAAATGATTGTGTGTTGGCCATATCTAATAGTGTAGACCCAACTGGATGCGGACGCATTATATTAGATAATAATGGAATCATACGTGGTTCTATTGAAGAAAAAGATTGTACGGCTACCCAACGAACTATTAAATTAATAAATGCTGGCATCTATAGTATTAATAATGAATTAATAGTTAAATATATAAATAAAATAACAAATAATAACGCACAAGGCGAATATTATCTACCAGATATTCTTCATATCCTTTTAGATAATAATTATGATATAACCCCATATTATATTACTAATAATCGCGAGATTTTGAATGTAAATACGCCAGAACAATTGGAACGGGCCAATAAAGTTTCTACATAATCCTTATCGAAGAGCATTTAATCTACGTTGGAAAGAGTTGTAAACAACATTTGTGGGACTTTGTTTTGGTTTTCGCGCTCGTGATCGCGACCGCGATTGTGATCGAGATTTTGGTGGAGATTGTGATCGTGAACTTGATTTTTTATATCCACTGACATTATTTGCGGACACCATCACAAATTCATTATTGGAGGAAGCTTCCGCTTTTCGGCGAGCTTCCGCTTTTCGGCGAGCAGTTCCAGTATTTTTATGGTAGTTTTGTCTCTTTGTTTGTTTAGCTTTACTAACGTTTTTCCGAGCCATATTTAATAATTTCCGTGATATCGGACGCGGTGACACGCGTTTTCCTGGTGTATTAAACGCAGTCGCTTCATTTAAATATTTTAAAATCATTATCACCTTCATGTGTACATCGCGTGTAGTGTTATAATTATCAATTTGTGTGGCTATCCCAGCTTTTTCTAATTTAGCGATATTTTTTTTTATACAAGAATGTTTATCTGACACCTTTTTACTGGCGTAGTTTCCACAATCGTTTTTCAATAATCCAAGAAATATGGCTCTGGTTGTTTTGATACTCATTATGCTATATAATAATATAATTATATGCCATTATATGCCATTATATGCCATTATATGCCATTATATGCCATTATATGCCATTATATGCCATTATATGCCATTATATGCCATTATATGCCATTATATGCCATTATATGCCAATTAAGGCCAATATATAAACGATGCGATATATATAACATATATATGGTGGTATTAATTTGTTTTTATTTATTTAGTTATTATAATGACACAAATTAATAGTGAAAAGTTAAAAAATAAAAAATATAATTTGGTATATATGGCCAAACCGCCATATGGAGGATGGGTATCATTCACCGCACATTTAAGTCGTAAATTTAATTATCCATTATTTAAAATTGGTAATAATACGGAATCTAAAACGCGACCCTATGGATATGGTGTGGATTATCAAAATGTAACTATCGCGGATATTCTTAAAAAAGGTAAGATTTTAATAACAGCTGTCGATAAAAAATTCTATCCTTATTTAGAACAAATTAAAAAGGCGACCATTGTTATACATGACCCAACGGAATTAAAACCTGATGTTATCGAATTTATAAAAAAGGATGGAGTGAATGTAATTACTATTAGAAAAACGGTTAAAAAATTACTAAAGGAAAAACATAATATACATAGCAAATTCTTATACCATCCATTCTATAGTTTTGATATAAAAACAAAAAAAAAAACTCAAGCGGTTTCAATTTCAAGAGTCGACTTTGATAAACATACTGATATTATTCTAAAAGCTAATAAAAAACTAAAGAATCCAGTAAAAATTTATGGGGCACTGAACGATTTATATGTATATCATGGTGGATTAAAACAATTAGGTTTTGATAAATATTATAAAGGTAAATTTGAGAAAACATTTGAATCTATCGGCCATATTCTGGAAGATTCTAAATTTGTAGTAGACATGTCGGCCATAAAAAATGATGGTGGTGGAAGCCAGTATACATTTTTAGAAGCAATTCATTGTGAATGCGCCTTAGTATTAAATAAAAAATGGGTTGAAGGCACCAATAGTCCATTTAAAGATAAAATTAATTGTTTTGTAGTTGAAAATGAGGATGAACTAATAAAACTTCTAAATTCGAATCCTAAGATTGATACCATCGTAAAAAACGCAAAAAAAATGCTATCAGCTCATATAAATGTTAAGTGGTAAACAGTTATACATATCCCATTAGATATATATATATATATATATAGATATATATATATATAGCATAGTCGCTACACCACAAAAAAATTGAATATATGATTATGTAATATGGCAGAATACATACAAAACAAACACACCACAACACCACTCAACGACTAACTAACAACAACAACGACAACATTAACAATGGCGCTTATCATTGAATCTCCCGCTAAGAGTAATAAGTTCTACAGGGGAACAGGGCTGGTATTACGGTGCACAACATCTCCTATAGTGAGAACGCGAGCCTGTAGAAGTAATGGTGGTATCACATTTGAAGAATTAAATAATGTTCTTCAAAATTGGGATGAACATGCCCCATATTATAAGCCGGTTATACCGACCCGTTTCACTATCCCAATCCCGGTTGATAAATATGATGATTATTTACCATGTATGGTTACTAAATCTGAAGTGAAGGGCGACTTTAGTATAATTCAACTGGCAAAAGAGATCGGTGAAAATGGGGTAGGGGAATGGATTAAATATGTATTATATAATCGTCATACGGAGCGATTTATTCTTAGAAGTTGTGTAAAATACACTGCTCCTGATGAAAATAGTATGCTAATCGCATCCAAGTCCTTTGGTAAATGTCTCCCATCTCATGATCCGAATTGGTTAGTAAATGAAACTAATCTCGCCAGCGATAAAGAATTTTGGAAACAGTTGAAATTAAATTTAGCCATATGATTAAAGATAATAACCCGATAAAAAAATAAAAATAGATTACCATAAATATGTTAATGTTTAACTCTTATTTGACATAGACTTAAATAAGGGTATTTTAATACCCGAATTGTTATTAATTTTATTTATTGTAATACCATAATTGTCAAGTAAAAATTTATGTAAATGGACACTAAATTGTTTAATAATATCATTTTCATTAGACCAATTAATACCAACCTTAAACGTTTCTTTTTTAGAATTCCAATAATCGTTGGAGTTTGTTACATCCCACCCGATGGTTATTATATTTTTCGGTTTTAAAAATAAACATAGTGGGATTGCCAATTCCATCATTACATGACCCCACCCAGTATATATTTTATTATCTTTATTTTTATTTTTAAACTCTATATCTTTTATATTTCGAGCAACATTATCCATATAATTTTCTTTCCAATTTATGGATATCATAAAATCGACTTTTTTTATTAATTTTGGTATCTCTCCAGCATCTAAACCAATAAATAATGGTTTGTGTTTATCTATTAAATCGTGATTTATTCTATTTGCTGCTCCAATAAAATTAGTTACTAAAAAGTCTGGAATAATATTATGTTTACATAATAAATTAATACAATTTTTAACAGCAATGACATAACAATCATCCCATACATAGTTTGGGATATCGGTTTTTTTAAAGTTTTTTAATGTTGGACCAGCTGAAAAAACTAAAATATATTTTTTTTTTCCTTTATATTTGTTTAATGTTTTTTTAAATTTACGGTAATCTGTTTTCGTATTATGGTCATTATCAAAATATTCGTTTATACTATTTTTTTTTATTAACATGTAAATCGTGACCAATAGTATTATAATTATAATTTGTTTCATTAAATTAAAGTAATATTTTTATATTATTCATATTTTTAATATTTTTTTCATAATATTGTGATTCCCATTTAGTACAATGACCGCCGTCTTTTTTATTATGAAATGTATAGCCAATTAGATAAATGTGATTTATATTTATATTTTTTAAGTGTAATAAGTATATTAAAAAATTAAATCCCGTAGTCCAACTATATGGACATTTTTTCGGATATTTTAATTTATCAAATGTGTGGGTTAACATTATATAATTGGAAGGTAAATTCAAATATTTTTTATTACCAATATATAAATCTTTAGTAAATTCATTTATATTAATATTTTCATGTTTACGGGATGGAATAGCATGCGTAAACGCATTGATAATATTTTTATTATAAGTGTGTTTATCATAACCGAAAAATCCCTTCTTATATTTTCTATAAATCATAATATCAGTACGACCATTACCGTAATTTTTAATAATTGGTTTATATCCATTAAACCTTACTACTAATGAATTACTTGGATCATAATTATTTAAAAATTGGTTGGTTTTGTTAGATAAATTTGGATTATTAGCAATTAAAAATATTGTTTTATTCTTGAAAATATCTAATGTAAATATATTTCTAAATTTTGTTTTATTCATTTTCATTTGTCTAAATGATTCGTTTATACTATTTTTTTTTATTAACATGTAAATCAGGACCAATAGTATTATAATTATAATTTGTTTCATTAAATTAAAGTAATATTTTATATTGCGTGTTTATTTAAACTATAAAACATATTATTATATTAATGTTTGAGTTATTAAAAAATAAGTTTTTTATTATGGCTGGTCCAAATGTTATAGAATCCGAAGAACATGTATTAACAATGGCAAGAGAATTAAAAGAAATATTCGGTAAATATAATATAAACTTTATATTCAAAACATCCATTGATAAGGCGAATCGTAGTTCATTAAATTCATATCGTGGGCTTGGATTTGAAGAAGGATTACGAATTTTAAAAAAAGTTAAAAGTGAATTAAATATTCCTATTATAACCGATGTTCATGAAAGTTGGCAAGCCAAGCCAATAGCAGAAGTCGCCGATATTATACAAGTTCCAGCATTTTTGTGTAGACAAACCGATTTATTAAAAGCGGTGGCGGAAACTGGTAAAATTATTCATGTTAAAAAAGGACAATTTTGTTCTGCTGACCAAATGCATAAATGTAAAGAAAAAATAATAGCATTTGGTAATCCCAATGTTATATTATGTGAGCGCGGAAATAGTTTTGGATATCAAGATTTAGTGGTTGATCCGAGAAATTTGATATGGCTTAAATCCGACACTAATTTAGTTTCAATGGATATTACCCATTGTTTACAACAACCATCACAAAAACAAGCGGACGGAACAGTTAAATGTGGTGGATATAGAGATTTGATTCCATATATGGGAAAAATGGCAATTGCGTTAGGAGTTAATGGTATATTTATGGAAGTTCACGATAATCCGGATGAAAGTAAATGTGACGCCCCTACCCAATGGCCACTTGATAAATTGGAATGGTTATTAGATTATTTAGAAATAAATAAAAAAAAATATGCGGTAAATTATAATTCTTCGACAATAAATACGAAAGCATTATTAGGAACTATTGAATCGGATGTTAGTGGATTTAATGGTAATTTTGAAAAAGAAACGGTTAGAGGCTATAAAATAATATCAAAATTATTAGAATTACCATTTAATACTGTATTAGATATAGGAGCGGGCGCATTGGAACATAGTAAAATATTTATGGAAAATACTAAAATCGTAGATATATGTGATTATGGAAATAGTGTTTATTATCGTCAACATAATAATGAAGTCTCTAAAAAAATAAGAAATGTGTATATCGGCGATTTTAACAATATAGAAATTAATACGAAATACGATGCTATTTGGTGCAGTCATATTTTAGAACATCAACTAAACGTAAATTTATTTTTAAAAAAAATTCACAGTTTATTAAATGAGGGTGGTTATTTAGCCATTATTGTCCCCCCGAGAAAGCCTTTTATTGTTGGTGGTCATGTCAGTATTTGGAACGCCGGACTTGTATTATACAATTTAATATTGGCCGGGTTTGATTGTAGTGAATATTGTGAAATATTGCAATATGATTATAATATTGGTATAATTATAAAGAAAAAAACCATAAAAGAATTACCAAAGGATTTATCAATGGATAAAGGTGATATTGAAAAATTGTCGCGTTATTTTCCATTTGATGCTAAACACGATTTTAATGGGGATATTATGGAGTTAAATAATGATTACAAAATATGATTCTCATTTATAAATTTATCTTCAAAATTATTATTTATAAATTTAATCATTTTATTATAAAAATATTTTTGTGTCAGGTTTAAGTTTGAATTTTTATTAATTTTCCAATATTTTTGATTAGGACCACCAAAATGAAAAAATGTAATATCTTTATAGTTTTTTATTTCATTATAATAAATAATATGAAACTCTGGATTAAACATTTTTATATATTTTTCATTATAAATTTGGTATAATGTAAATAAACTATCATCCCCCATTCTTTTAGCACCGATTTCTATTGATTTATTATAATAATAAACTATTTTTTCATAAAAGTTTATGTTTGATAAACCTTTAACATTATAAATTTTTACTCCACTATTTTGTTTATATTGATTTATATTACCATCTCCAAATTCATTTTTTATTTTATTATAATCTTTCATAATTGGATAAAAATTTTTAATTAACATAGTTTTGGAAAAATTACATCCAATATATTTTATATTTTCAAAATCTATATTTAACTTTTTATTTGTATATATATCTGGTTCAATTTGAATAATATAATCATATTCTGGTAGTAATTTATAAACATAAAAATGATAAAAACATTCAATAGGATATTTTTGATTTTTTATACCTATAAATTTATTATTTAAATCAACTTCTTTTACCATAATATTAAAAGAAGCACATAATAATTCCATATTGTTATCATGTCTTGTACATATTATTATTTTTTTGCAATCTTTATTATAACTATAAAATAGTTCAAGCGCCACTATAGCTTTCGGTATATATTTATTATCACAACAAATTATTACAGCTTTTTTATATTTACCAACATTATAATAAGTTTTATAATTCTCCAATAATATATTTTTTCTATCCTCTGGAATGAATGGACATATTTTTAATAATTTTACTGCTAAATTATTTAATTTTTCATAATCTACTCTAATATAATTTTCCAACGTATTTACATCATAATATTTTTTTACATCATATTTTACATTAATTGATTCAAAAAAATCATTGAACTTAAATTCTCCTCCAACAACATTAGAAGAAAATTCTAAAAATATTGTTTTTTTTTATATTGGTTCATTATACAATAATAATATTATTATTAGTATTAGTAGTATTATTATTTAAAATGAATTTCAGTTCTATATATATTTTCAGATTTTTTGAAATCTTCAAAGTTCTCTACTCTATTTTTATATAATGGATTTTTAGGATTATGTTTTCTTGATGCTTGCCAATGTGATATTACTCTATCAATATTTTGATAATCTCTTCTATCAAAAATACTACAATATTCTTTTGGTAATTTATATTCATGTTCTTTATATTTTTTATTTATTACTTTTCCGAGTGTTACTTGATCAAAAACATTACTATTTTTATTATTTTCATTTATCCAATCATTTATAATATTTCTTGAAATTTTATTATTTTTAAAAAATAATGTCCCTGAAGCAAATTCGTTACCACCTACATAATGAACAGCAAAAGTTTTATTAATACTAATAAATAAATCTGGTTTTTTTTCTATAATTGCATCTGCATCAACCCATACTACATTTTTATTAGGATATTCATTTAAAACTTTTAATAATATATATGGTTTTTGTTGACAAATTTTAGTCCATTTGTCTCCATTACTATTTATTTCAACTACATAATATGGTAAATTAAACTTTTTTAACGATTTAATTAATTTATCACAATATTCACCATATCCATTATCTCCCGTATAAAAATTAACAAATATAGGATAATCGGATTTAAATATTTTTTTTTTTATATTTGTAATTTGGTATCCATTAATAGAATTATTATTAAATAATTCAATCTTATTTTTAGATACCATAATTAGTAATAAAATGATAATTATTATTAACCTAATTATCATTTTAAATTTAATATACATATATAATATGAATATTTATTTATTTATTCCCGCCAGATATAATTCTACCAGATTGCCTGGGAAACCTTTATTAAAAATTAATAATAAAACTATTATTAATCATGTTTATAATAATGTTATTAAAATTAAAAATATAGATAATATTTGTATTTTAACTGATGATGAAAGAATAAAAAAAGAATGTAATAATTTTGGAGGAAATTGTGAAATAATTACCGATGAATGTTTAAATGGAACTGATCGAATTATTAAATATTTACAAAAAAACAATATAAATGATGGAATAATAGTTAATGTTCAAGGCGACGAGCCATTTATAAATCATGAAAATATAGAAAAAGCACTTGACAATTTTATTATAAGAAAAAAGATAGATAATAAACTGGTATGTTCTTCTTTATATTATGAAACCCAAAATATAAATGAAATAACTTCACGTTCTCGTGGAAAAACCATATTAGACAAACAAAATAATGTAATGTATTGTTCTCGTAATGTTATACCATCATCCAAAAATGAAAATGTAATAACAAATTATAACTATAAAATTCATGTAGGTATATTTGTATTTGATTGTGATTACTTATTGAATTATTATAATAAAGAAAATACGGAAATACAGTTATGTGAAGATATAGAATGGATGAAAATTTTAGAACAAGGATTTAAAATGAATTGCGTAAAAATAGATAATCATGAAATCGGCGTCGATACCATAGAAGACTATAATTATTTAAAAAAAAAATATGAAAATTAAAGTTTTATAATACCTATTATTTTTTTTTTTTCTAATACAGGAAAATAATTTTTTTTTTTACAATCATTAACGTACTTATTGATATCAGTTTCATAATAAAAA